>Ga0137397_10001345_pt1 | contig 17187 bp, 13 predicted proteins | sample czorhiz116metaG_FD_106658 | JGI IMG/M metagenome (GOLD analysis project Ga0137397, IMG submission 106658) | Vadose zone soil microbial communities from Angelo Coast Range Reserve, California, USA - czorhiz1.16 metaG | ecosystem: Environmental > Terrestrial > Soil > Vadose zone | place: USA... | reverse complement strand
TGCCGATGAACAGATCGACCCGCCCGTCGTTGTCATAGTCGCCCCAGGCCCCTGTCTGCGTCGGATGGAAGCTGAGGACGCCGGCCTTCTCGGTCGTGTCCTCGAACGTCCCGTCGCCGTTGTTGCGCAGGAGCGAGGTGGGATACCGCCCCCCTTTCTGCATCCAGCCGCCCCGCAGGACGAAGACGTCGGGGTGTCCGTCGTTGTCGTAGTCGGCGTGGATGATGTTCAGGCCGCCGGTCTCGCCCATGAGACCGGCCGCCTCCGTCCGGTCGGTGAACGAGCCGTCGCCGTTGTTGTGGAAGAAGTGGAGCTGGTCCTGCACCCCCATGGACGAGAACATCACGTCGAGGAAGCCGTCTTGGTCGAAGTCCTCCATGATGGCGCCCCCCGCGTGCCCCTGGATCGCGAGACCGGCTTTCGGCGCGACGTCGTAGAAGCGCCCGACGTCGTACTCGGAGGCGAAGGTCTTCGGCGGGATGAGCCATTTCGGCGGCACCTTGTCCGGGTACTCCCCGAGCGTCATGTAGGCGATGTTCATCAGCCAGCGGGCGCCGAGGTCGTCCGGATGGTCCCCGAGGACGGCGGCGAACTCGGCGATCGCGGATCGCGAGCCGCGCGTCACGGTATGCAAACCACTCCCCTTGATCGGTGCCAGGCACGAGTCGATGCCGTGGTGGGCCACACAGTTCTCCTGCTCGCCCAACCGCATGTAACAGAGGCCCAGGAATCTGTGGGTCCCGACCGCAGGAGGAGCATGGAGCGTGTCGGGATGCAGGAGGGACAGGCTGATCGCGATCGCCTCCTCAGTCCTGCCGGCTCTCAACAGCTCGTCGGCGAGCAGTGGCAGGAGGTCTGCCCTCGCGCTGGGAGTCTGCTCCATTTCGGCCCGCATGCGCGCGGCCCGTTGCGTGTTCAGAAACACGTTTTTCACCGGATCGAGGCCGCCGGTGATTTCGTCGAGGCGCGCTGCCATTCGCCGCGTGCCGCTTTCCGTTGAGGTGGCCGGGGTGGTCGTCGCTCTTGAGGACTCCTGCTCTCCGCTGCATCCCGACAGAAGGAACGTCAGGCCGGCCGAGAGGAGTACCGCGATCGACGCCTGGATGTCGGCGTTCATAGGGCCCGATTATATCAAGCGCTACGGAAGGGCGAGCCGATCCCCCCGCTCTCCAGCGTGGCCCTTGGGATCTGCTATGATCTCTCGACATATGATCTTGATAGACACCGCCCACGCCCGCAGCATGGTCGTGGCTCTCCTGTGCGCCGTGAGCTCCGGCTGCGCTCGGGACGAACGCGGCACGGGACCCACCGCTCCGGGCGCGCATCCCTCCGAAACGCTGCAGTCACTCCTGAGCCGCGCGGAAACAGCGTTCCAGGACGGCGACTACGCCGAGGCAGTCGTGCCCTACGAACAGGCCGCTCGAATCGACCCGGATGAGTCGCGCATCACCGCCAGTCTGGGGATCTGTTACGTGAACCTCGGGATGCTCAGGAAGGCGCAGACCTTCCTGCAGGCATTTCTGGAGGGCCATCCCGAGGACGTGCCGGCGCGCTTGCTCCTGGCTCGGACACTCCTGCACCAGGGCGAGCTGGGCCCGGGGGCCGCGGCCCTCCGTGAAGTCCTGCAAACCCATCCCGACATGCTCATGGTCCACTACAACCTGGGCGTCGTCGCCTACCAGAGCCGGCAGTATGACGAGGCAGAGGAGCACCTCAAGTACGTCGTGGAGCATAAGCCGGATGTGCCGGACGCCTACTACAGCCTCGGCCTCACTTACATGGCCCTGAAGCGGTACCCGGAGGCAATCGCCTCCCTGGAAAAGGCCGTGCAGGTCGACCCGAATCACGTCGGCGCGCGCTTCAATCTCGCGAACGCCTGCGCCCGCGCTGGACGTCTGCAAGAAGCGGCGAAGCAGCAGGCGGCGTACGCCGAACTGAGCGGTCGCAGCAGGTCACAGCAGGAGAAAGAGGCCCGGGTCAAGGCGAGCAGCCAGACGGCCGTCCAGTACCTGCTCGACAAGAAGTATCCGGAAGCGCTGGCGGAATACCAGGGGCTCGCCGTCCGTTTTCCCGACCACGCACCGATCTACGACGAGATCGGCCAGATTTTCATCCGGCTCGGGAGGCGCGAGGAGGCTTTCGAGGCTCTGAAGAAGGCGACCAGTCTCGATCCGAAGCTGAGCCGGCCGCACTACCTCCTCGCCGGCCTCTACCTCGCGCGCGGCGACCAGGAGGCGTCCAACCGGGAGCTCACGACATTCGCCGCCCTGCAGACGATCCCCGAAGAGAAGTTGGGGTACTGATGATCAAGTGCGGGCCGCCGGGTGTGCCGGGTCTGCTCATCGTGCTCCTGTCGGCGGGCGCGTTCGTGACAGTGCCGGTTGTGGCGGGCCGGGCCGGAGCGGCCGATCCGCCGAAGCCCCTCGGCCCAGAGGGGCCGGCTCCTGTGACCTTCGTTGACGTCACGGCCGCCGCCGGACTGGACGGCGTCGTCCACACGCACGGCGGCACGGGGCAGAAATACTACCTCGAGACCGTGCCCCCGGGGGTCTGCTGGCTCGATTATGACCGCGACGGGTGGGAGGACATCTACTTCGTGCAGAGCGGGGCGCTCCCCGGGACTCCGCGTCCCGCCGGGTCTGCGCACTCGCGACTCTTCCGGAATGCAGGGAATGGGACGTTCGTCGATGTGACCGACCGGGCGGGCGTTGCCAACGCCTCGGGCTACGGCAACGGCTGTACGGCCGGCGATTACGACAACGACGGAGACGAGGATCTCTACGTCACGAACTTTGGCCCGTCGGTCCTGTACCGCAACAACGGCGATGGAACGTTCACCGACGTCACCCAACAGGCCGGCGTCAAGAACGGCCTGTACGCGACGAGCGCCGCCTGGGCCGACTACGACAATGACGGTCGGCTGGACCTGTTCGTCGCCAATTACGTTGATTTCACCTTGGACGACCAGAAGTTCTGCGGCAATCTGCGTTCCAACCGCCGCTCCTACTGCCACCCGGACTCCTACGCCGGGCTCCCCGACGCGCTCTACCACAACGAGGGGAACGGCGCCTTCAAGGAAGTCTCGCGCCGCTCTGGAATCTGGGACCCGGGTGGCAAGGGGCTGGGGGTGGTCTGGTTCGATTACGATCTCGACGGCGACGAGGACCTCTACGTCGCGAACGACGCGACGCCCAACAGGCTGTACCGCAACGACAGCAACGGACGATTCACGGACGTGACCCTGCTCGCCGGGGTCTGTTGCAGCGAAGACGGCAAGCCCCAGTCCGGCATGGGCGTCGATGCAGGCGACCTGGACGGCGACGGCTGGCAGGACCTCTTCGTGACCAACCTCACCCACGAAACCAACGAGTTCTATCGCAATCTCGGCGGCAAGGGACCGTTCTCCATCGATACCTATCCGGCCGGTCTGGGCGAGGTCAGTCTCCTGATGACCGGCTGGGGGACAGACATGTTCGACTACGACAACGACGGCGACCTGGACATCGTCGTGACCAATGGCCACCCGATGGACGATATCGAGCAGGACAGCGACATCATCACCTACGCCGAGCGGCCGTTCCTGTTCGAGAATGACGGCCGCGGCAGATTCGCCGATGTCGGCCGGGCGCGCGGCGCCTACTTCAACGCCATGGACACCGGCCGCGGCCTGGCGACGGCGGACTACGACAACGACGGCGACCGCGACCTGGTGCTCACGACGAGCAACCGCAGGGTCACGCTGCTGCGCAACGACGGCGGAAACACCGCCGGTCACTGGATCACCCTGCGACTCCAGGGGGTGCGCTGCAACCGCGACGGAATCGGGGCGCGCGTCACCGTGCGAGCGGCCGGCCGCACCCAGGTTCAGGAAGTGCGCAGCGCCTCCTCCTACCTGTCGCAGAACGACATGCGCCTGCATGTCGGTCTCGGCGCCGCCGCGCAAGTCGACTCGATCGAGGTCCGCTGGCCAGCGAATGAGAAGAGGGTCGAGAAAATCGGCCCCGTCGCCGCCGACCAGTTCCTGGTCATCCGCGAGGGGAGCGGTCTCGTCGCCAGCTCCGGGCGGGGCACCGTGCCGCGCTGATCCCGGACCGCCTGCGGCTATCGCCTGCAGGCGTCGACTTGACGCAAGGCTCCGCGCGCAATTACCATCCACATACCGCAACCGCGTCCCGGAGAGCCGATGGTCGCGGCTGGGGGCGCCTTGCTTGAAGACACCCCGCCGCCGGAGCGGTCCATGCTGGCCCGGGTCCGGAGCGCCACCCTCCTCGGTATCGAGTCGATCCCTCTGTTCGTCGAATGCGACATCAACCGCGGCCTGCCCGGCATCCACACCGTCGGGCTCCCCGACGCGGCCGTGCGCGAGAGCGCGGACCGCGTGCGCGCCGCCATCCGGAACGCCGGGTTCACCGTGCCGCCGAGCCGGATCACGATCAGCCTGGCTCCGGCCGATCTGCGCAAGCAGGGTTCCGCCCTCGACCTCCCGATCGCCCTCGGCATTCTGGCGGCGAACGGCGACCTTCCGGCACAGAGGCTCGCCGACATCCTCGTTCTCGGAGAGCTGGCCCTCGACGGCTCGGTCCGTCGGGTGCCCGGCTGCCTGCCGGCGACGCTCCTGGCGCGCAGCAGCGGGATCGACGAGGTCATCGTGCCGCTCCCCAACCGCGAGGAGGCGCTGTCCGTCCCGGGGCCGGGCGTGCACGGCGTCGAGCGGCTGCTCGACGCGGCCGCCGTCCTGCGGGGAGAGCGACGCGCGGAGCGTTCCGAGGCCGCCACCTACCAGCCGGATTCGTCGAGATTCGGACTCGATCTCTCGGAGGTGAAGGGGCAGGCGCACGCCAAGAGGGCGCTGGAGGTGGCGGCCGCCGGCGGTCACCATGTGCTCATGATCGGGCCGCCCGGCTGCGGCAAGACCATGCTCGCGCGGCGGCTGCCCGGTATCCTGCCGCCGCTCGCGCTCGATGAGTCGATCGAGGTGACCTGCGTCTACAGCGCCGCGGGTCTCCTGCGCGAGCCGGGTCTCGTCAGGGCAAGACCCTTCCGGAGCCCGCACCACACGATCAGCGGCGTGGGTCTCGTGGGGGGTGGTCGACTGCCGCGACCCGGCGAAGTGACCCTGGCGCACCATGGCGTGCTGTTCCTGGACGAGATGGCGGAGTTCGGCCGCACGACCCTCGACGTCCTGCGGCAGCCGCTCGAGGATGGTGCGATCGTCATCAATCGCATCGGCTACGCCGCAAGGATGCCGTGCCGGTTCACTCTCGTGGGGGCGATGAACCCCTGCGTATGCGGCCAGCTGGGGCGAAGCGATCGAGCGTGTGCGTGCACGCCGGCCCAGGTGGCGCAGTATCGTTCGCGAGTGTCGGGACCTCTTCTCGATCGTTTCGAGATGCACCTGGAGGTGCCACCGGTCTCCCTCGGAGACCTCGCGAGAGCCGCGCCCGGAGAACCTTCCGCGGTCGTGGCCGCCCGTGTCGCGGCCGCGAGACGAAGGCGCGAACAGGGAATCGAGACGGCGCCGCTGGCCTCGGCACAGCAGATGTTGCGGCAGGCCATCCGTCGCCTCGGGCTCTCGGCCCGGGCGCATGACGCGATCGTTCGGGTGGCCCGCACCGTCGCCCATCTCGAAGGCGCCACGTCGGTCGAGCCTCGACATGTCGCCGAGGCGGTGCAGTACCGCTGCCTCGACAGGCCGGTCTTCCGCCCTTACGAGGCAGGCTCCGAGTAGGTGTTCCGGAATTTCGGGACGGTGACGGTTTCTTGACTCTCTCGGAGGCATCCACGCGTCGCTGCATTTCATATTGACGGTCGGAGAATTGGCTGTAAAATAAAACGACGCCGTTTCTCGCCCACGTCAGTTGATGATAAGGCAGCGGCTCAAGCGGAGCCGCTTTCCATGACTGCAGCCCGAGAAGGTTTGATCAGAGTTCTGGCTCTCTGGTGTGCCGGGATCGCGCTGTCGATTCCGGCGCAGGTGCTCGCCGCCTCCCCCGATCAGGACCAGCCCCCAGCGGCGGAGCCGAGCCCGCAGGAGAGTTCCGGGAAGCCGGTCGTGGGCACGGCCAAGGAGGTCTACCCCGCGGAGCCGCAGTACCGCATCGGAGTGGAGGATGTGCTTCTGGTCTCGGTCTGGCGGGATGCGGATTTGACCCGTGAGGTTCCGGTCCGGCCGGATGGCAAGATCTCCCTGCCGTTGATCCAGGACATCGCCGCCGCCGGCAAGACCCCGGCGGAGCTCGGGAAGGAGATTCAGGTCCGTCTGAAGGAATTCATGAGCAACCCGTCGGTGACGGTCGTCGTCCGGGAGATCAACAGCATCAAGATTTACCTTCTCGGTGAAGTGGTCCGCCCCGGTCCAGTCACGCCGAAGTCCCAGGTGCGCCTGCTCCAGGCGATCTCCATGGCGGGTGGAATCACTCCGTTCGGAGGGAAGAAGAAGATCGCGATCTTTCGCAAGACTCCCTCGGGGGAGAAGGTGATCGAGGTCTCGTATGAAGCCATCGTCTCCGGCAAGAAGCCGGACGACAATCTGACTCTCCAATCCGGCGACACGGTGGTGGTGCGCTGATTGGGTGCGAAGTAGACAGGCCGCGATCGCAACCCCACGCACAGTGACTTACCGCCTGGCCGATCTGACCTGGGACATCAGGAAGGCCCTTTCCCTTCCGGCGGGGGAGGGACTGCGCCGCCTGTCGGGACGAGTCGTGCGATACGCGCGGAGGCTCCGGAACCGCCGGCGCGTCACCCACCTGAGCGATGCCGACCTGCTTTCCTGCATGACCTCCCCCGCGTCCTCGCTGGCCGACCTGGTCGCGCGACGCCGTGAGGGCGTCCCGCTGGTCCCCGCCTCGAGTCATTGCGCGACGACCGCGGGCACTCTTCGAGATGCGGTGCCCGTCTCGTGCGAGCCGATCCTGGCGGCGGCACGCGCCGTGACGGACGGAATCTTCGACCTCCTGGGGTCCGGGCCCGTGAATCTCGGGCCGAATCCCGACTGGCATCGCGACTTCAAGTCGGGCCAGCGCTGGGAGCGCGGAGTCTATTCTCTCGAGATGGTCCATGCACCCGATCGTGGACAGGATTACAAGGTTCCCTGGGAGATTTCCCGTCTCCAGCATCTCCCCACGCTGGGAATGGCGTCGGCGCTGAGCGGTGACCCCGCCTTCAGGGAGCGCGCGGTGTCCCACATCGCCTCGTTCGTGGCGGAAAACCCCGTCTATCGCGGGATCAACTGGAGCTGCACGATGGATGTGGCGATCAGGGCTGCGCAGATCCTGGCCTCGGAAGGATTTCTCCGCGGGGCGGGGGACGACCGGTTCTGGGGTGAGCTGCTCAAGTCCCTGCTCCTCCACGCCCGATTCATCCTCGACAACCTGGAGGACGGTCCGGTTCGGGGGAACCATTACGTCTCGAACCTTTCCGGTCTGTACCTCTGTGGTCTCGGTCTCGCCGAGTTCCGCGAGGCCGGAAACTGGAGAGAGTTCGCCCGCGAGAAACTGCTTTCCGAGATGCAGCGCCAGGTCACGGCGGACGGGCTCCACTATGAAGCCTCTCTCTCCTACCACGCCTTCGTCACCGAGATGTTCCTCTTTCCCGCGCTCCTGGAATCCGAAAGAGGGGGGGCCTTCCCCGGGCCCTATCTCGAGACGTTGGAAAAAATGATCGAGGCGGTGGCGATCCTGATTCGGCCCGACGGGACGCTCCCTCAAGTGGGAGACAACGACGACGGCCGTTTCCTCATCTTCTCTCAATACCATCGTCCGCGCCGCGACTGGAGGCCTCTCCTGGCGCTGGGGGCGTATCTCTTCCGCCGATCGGAATGGCTCCTGCTCGCCGGCGACGCCTGGGTGGAAGGGGCCTGGGTACTGGGACGGCCGTTTCTCGCCTGGAGGGACTCGCTGCGAGCCCTCGACGTATCCCCGGGCTTCCGCTGTCATGCTTTTCGGCACGCAGGAATTTACCAGCTGGGCGCCGGGAGCATCCAGATGGTGGTGGACGCGGGAGGCATCGGGCAGAGAAACAACGGCAGCCACGCCCACAACGACACTCTGGCCTTCGATCTCTATGCCTTCGGCCTGGAGGTCCTGCCCGATCGCGGCACCGGCCTCTACGCCTCGGACCTGTCGCTGCGAAACCGCTTCCGCTCCACGCGCGCGCACAATGTCCTGCAGGTCGACGACGAGGAGATCAATCCGTTTCCCGACGAGCCATTCCGTCTGATTCCGGAGGACGCCCCCCGTGTGCTGCGCTGGCGCTCGCGCGAGCGATACGCCTATCTGCGGGCCGAGCACCAGGGATACCGGCGTCTTCCCGCCGGTGTCGTTCATCGCCGGAGCGTGCTCATGAACCGATCGAGCAGCAACATCCAGATCGAGGATCGGCTCGATGGGAACGGCCGGCACCGGTGCCTGGCCAGCTTCCACCTGGCTCCCGGCTGGAGCGTCACGTCCGGGCACGAAGGCTGGACCGCCCGTAGCCACGAACGTGGACTGATCCTGAATTTCCTGTGGAAACGATCTCCGGAAGGCAGACGGACGTGGGTGGAGGATGACCTGCATTCTCCCTCCTACGGCGTCACGCAGAGAGCCCGAACCGTGCGGGTCGAATGGGAGGGAGATGTGCCTTGCAGGCTTCATTACGAGATGACTCTTGCCTGTCTCGAAAGTGCTGATACGGCGGGAGATTTCCAAACTGTAAAAACCAAGAGTTGATGGCTCCACCCCATGATATTCTTCCTTGACTCCCCCCAGGAACCCGGTATATTCGAACGTAATCTCGAATAGATTTCTGATCGCCTGCTAGTGACGACGTGGGGTGGTCACGCTGCAGGGTAGGGGTTCTGCCAACCCTCCGAGAGGTCAGTGCTTACGAGATCGTCGTAGGGTCTGAGGCTTCGTGTGGCCGCTGGCCGGGAAGCCGAAGTCCCCAGCGACATTCTAAGTGTATTCATGCTCCAAGCGACATTTTAACGTCAATTTTACATGAGAATTCTGTCGATGAACGACCTCGCACAGTCTCAGGCCCGGATATCCAGAGTGGAGGGGTGTGAGGCCGTCTCCTTCCAAGTCAGGGCTGGGTCTGCCAGACAGATTCTTCCACAAGAGACGTGGTACCGCATTGGTACGCCCAACCTGGTCATCACAGGCAGGATTTCCGAGCAGATCCGGTGAGATCGAGAAGTTCCTCCTGCTCCGCCACGGGATGGCGGGTCCGCATATATCCCATCGTGGCCTGGAAGATTGGGCTTAGACGACCCTGCAAATCCTTGCCCAGGACATCAGGTTCCGCATCAGGCCGGCGTGCTGCGCCGGGCGTAGCGACGCCCACGCGGATCGAAATCGTGGCGGAGGCAAAACCCCGATGCGTTTTCGGCAGGAACCGGACAAGGAATTTTGCCGGTCCGACACCGATTATCAGACCAGCGGGCAGGGTTTCTCCAATCGGATATCCAGGTGAGTACCTGATGGCAGCTACCGGGTCCTCGGGGTATTCATGCGCGCGAAATTGTGTAGGTACAACGCCTGAGGCCTCCGTGATCAAGATCTGGTCAAGACTGGACCTCTTCACGGTGACCTCAAGAAAGGTCCTCTCCCGCAGCACCGGACGCCGGATCCTGCTTTTGCTCCTCGGAGCCTGTTGTCTGCCGGCGGGACTCCTTCGCGCCCAGGTGCAGGATGGGGCGGCTCCGACACGCGGTGACTTCAAGTTCAGCGTCGGCGTGGGAGGGGGATACACGACCAATCCCGCCCTGCGGTCCGACAGCGGAGGATCGAACGGCGACTCCATCACGGACCTCCGAGCCGGTCTTGCGGATCACAAGAGCAGCCAGAGGACGGACTGGTCGGCGAATTACGATGCCTTCTACACACGGTACGGGAGCAACAATCAGTTCGACACGATCAATCATGCGCTCCATTTCGATGGCCGATACCTCGTCACCCGTCGCACCCACCTCAATCTCTTCGAGCACTTTTTCTACAGCCGCAACCCGCTCCAGATAGGGGCGGCGCCGACGGACGAAACCATCATTCTCACGCGGCAGACCCATCGTTGGCGGAGCGTATCCGACGCAGGATTCGATACCAGCGTGTCGCGATCGCTCGTCCTGCAAGTCGGTGGCTCATCCCGTCTCGAGCGGCTCGATCTGACGCCGTCAGTCGACGTCAATACCTACTCCGGCCGTCTCGGCATCCAGAAGCAGGTCGGGCTGAGGGACAGCGTTTCCTCCACGTACGGCTACTCCCGTTTCGACTTCCTCAGCGAGTCGACCGCCGACGCAGAGGCCCACAGGGTGGACGTGTCCTGGTCCCACGGGCCCCCAGCGGGCGCCGGGTATGTGTTGTCGACGGGAGTGTCGCGTGTCACCCGCGAAGGGGATAGCCGCAACTGGCTGATGGCTGCGGCGACATTGCACCACCCCTTCCGGCGCTTCGATTTCGTCTCGGGCTACCGCCGGAGCCTGGACGCCGACGCAGGCGTCGCCACGGTGACCGTGGCGCAGAACGCCTATGCCGGAATCTCGGGAACCGTCGGACGGTCGGCTTCGCTGGGGGTGTTCGGTGAGTATGGGACCCGCGACTCGGTTCTCGAATCGGGGGATCGGACTGCGCTCACGTACACCGGTGGCGCCATCCGGGGCTCGGTCACACTCGATCCGCGATTCAGTATTTCGGGAGAAGCCCGGCGGCGCAAGCAGACGGCAGCCGAGGGCTCGGGCGAGGATTTGACTGTGGACACACTTTTCCTTGGATTGGTTTTCCAGGTCTTCTAGGACCGGGACAAAGGACTGGCGATGCCCTGGTACGCGATCCAGACCAAGCCGAACAAAGAGCGCCCCGTTGAGGCCGCACTCAACCAGGCGGGGCTCGAGGTCTATTGTCCCCGGATCCGAAGGCCGGTCCGAGGAGGGAACTCCCCCTCGTGGCGGGAAGCCGCCCTCTTCCCCGGCTACCTCTTCGCCCGATTCGAATTCGCCCGGGATTATGCGCGGCTGCGGTGGCAACCCGGTCTCGTCAGAGTGCTGATGAGCGGTACGACGCCCCTCGCGGTCACCGACGCGACCCTCGCTTCCGTACGACAGATTGAGAAAGATGGCATCCGGCAGTTGCTTCGGCCCGTCCGATTGAACACGGGAACTCGAGTCCGAGTGCTGCAGGGTCCGTTCACGGGATTCGAAGGACGGGTGTCGATGACGTTCAGGAGTGGCGACAGGGTACGCATCTTGCTTGAACTCTTCCGCCGGCAGGCGGCCCTGGAGTGCGATCCCGATCTGCTCCAGCCGCTGGCCTCTGCAGGCGGTCTTTAGAGGTAAGTTGTTTGTCTTCAGATATTTTTGGCGGGGAGCCAGAGACTCTCAATGGCGGAGCTGTACGCGGTGACCAGCACAACTGAATCGTCGATCTTCCTGCCCGTTGCGATGCCCGCCCAGCCGGAGGCGGTGCCCCAAATCGGGGGCGCAAGCCCTTTGTGGCGGAGCCTGCTCTTCCCGCGCCCCGGTCAGAGAGCGGTGGAGTTCGCCAGCAAAGGTTCCACTCTCTTTTCTTCGCTGCGCCAGATGGGAGTCCGACTGGAGTCCTGGAACGATCAGCCCGAGCCGGCCGGGACGGCCAGCTTCGATCTGATGCTCGAGGATCGAACGAACGGGCATCCGCCGGCTCGGCCCGAGCGCCTCCGGGCGCTCCTGGCTCCGGGTGGACAGTGGGTCGTAGTCCTGGAAAGGAGGCGCTGGGTCGGGTTGGCGGGTCGCGAGGTCTTGCGGCGCGCCCGCCGGGAGGGGTTCGACACGATCGAAACCTTCTACGCCTACCCGTCGCTGCGCTCGCCGCGGATCCTGGTGCCTCTCGATCGGCCGGAGCCGTTCCTGTACTTCCTGCGTCTCGCCGTCGGTGTTCGCGGTCCCCGGCAGCGGCTGCTCGCGCTCGGTGCCCGCTGCCTGTGCGCCTTGCGCCTGCACCGGTTGTTCCTCCCGAACCTGATCGTGGTGGCCCGGAGAGAAGCATGATCGACGCTCTGTCCAATACGTACAGGGAACTGGCCGCGGAGTCGATGGGCGTCCCTCCAGGCGAAGTCTCGATCTTGATGATCCATCGCCCTCAGGAAGAGAAGGACTACGCCGACCAGTCGGTCTATTTCTTCTTCCTCACCGGGGACCCCTTTCCGTCGGCGGTGGGGAAGGTGGGGTTCGATCCGGCGGGAGCCCATTACCTGGAGAGGGAGCGCCGCGGACTCATGTCCCTCGGCGACTGCCAGAAGACCATCCCCGCGGCTTCGGTGCCGCGGCTTCTCCTCTACAGAGAAGTGGGTGGTCGTCACGCTCTCCTCCAGAGCGCCCTTCGCGGCGAAAAGGTATCGACGTGGCTGACCCCGGGGATGCGTCTCAACGGTCGCCTCCGCCGGTTCCTGGCCTGGGCCGCGGACTGGAGCGCCATGCTCGGGCGTGCCACCCGAACCGGACGCGGGGAACTGATTTCGGCCTGGACTCAGGAGTTCAGCGTGAAGCTGGATCGGACCGGCCGCTCGCGGGAGCTGCTGGAAGCGGCGGCGCGGAATGTTCGGGAGGGATTCGGGGGGAGTCTGCCCGCCGTCCTGGCGCACGGAGATTTCTGCGGTGAGAACATCCTGGGGGACGATGAGCACTACGGCGTGATCGATTGGGAGCTCTGCGATGAGCTCTCGGTGCCCGCGTACGACATCATGGACCTCTGTCTGTGGGTCCTGTTGCGGACCGAGGGACAGATTGAGCACGATCCATTCACTGCCCTCGAGCGGCTCCTGCACGGGCGGGACCCACTGGCCCATGAGTTGCGTCGCACTTTGGGCCGTTATGCGGCTGCCATGAACATTCCGCGGGAACTCCTGCCGCCGCTTCTGACCCTCGCCTGGGCCGGTTACTGCCTGAACAAGTTCCGGCACCTCGAGCGAGACGAGACCGGCCATTTCGCGCGGGCCCGGGTCGCAGTGCGCAAGATTCTCGGGACTCCCGCCGCGGTGCTTTCTGGCGACGAGGACGCTGAATGAGCGTGTCGCGGGTGGCGCGGAACATCGGTTCCGGGTATGCCGGCGCAGCGGTCAACGGGGTCGTCATGCTCCTGTTGACGCCGCTCGTGGTGCGGCACCTCAGTCCGCGTGCGTACGGGATCTGGGTCCTGTCGACCGCCATCGGAAGTTACCTGGGCTTCCTCAACGCCGGGAGCGGAGCGGCCGGCGTCCGGGCGGTCGCCCGGCTGGCCGGGAGCGGCAGGATCGGCGACGCCAGCCGCGATATCGGCTCGATCTTCCGGATCTACCTGGCGGTGGGAGTCTTCGCCAGCGGGGCGCTCACTCTGGCGAGCTTCACGACGCTGGGCTTCTTCCACGTGCCGGCTGCGGAGCAGGCGGCGGCCCGCGCCCTCCTGATCCTGATCGCCATCAACTTCCTGGTCTCCTTTCCGTTCGGCGTGACCCGCAGCGTCCTGGCCGGGCTCCATCGCTTCCAGGAGCTCAACGCCGTCGAGATCGTGTGGGCGCTGTCGCGCCTCGGCGCCACGTTCTTCCTCCTGTCCACCGGCCATGGCCTGCTGTCGCTGGGGGGCATCCAACTGACCACCTCGATCGGAGGGCACCTCACCCGGTGGCTGGTGATCCGGCGGGTCGCGCCCCAGATTCATCTGACGGGTGGGCCGGAATGGCGCGGGGTGTCCACCGACGTCTCGATCTTCTCCGCGCTCTCGTTCGGGTACGAGAGCCTTCGCACCCTGTTCGACAACGCCGATCTTCTTCTGCTGGGGGTTCTGGCCGGGCCGGCGGCCGTCGCCGTCTTCAGCGTCGGGGTCACTCTCGCGTCCTTCGTCTCGAAGGGATTGCAGCCGATCTCCGGCGTTCTCTTCCCGATGGCCTCCGAGATGGAGGCCTTGGGCCAGCGCTCGGGATCGGCGCGCCTGCTCGAGGTCGGGACCCGGGTCAATCTCGCGCTCGCCCTGCCGCTGGTCACCATTCTCCTGGTGGATGGCCCGACGCTGCTGCGCCTGTGGGTCGGCGATGGGTTCGAGCAGAGCTATCCGGTCCTGGCGGCCTTCGCCCTGGCGAACCTGATGATCGCAGCCTCCCTCACCTCGTCGACTCTGCTGTTCGGATCGGGCCGCATCGGCGTGCTCCTGGGCGCGGAAACAGTCCGATACGTTCTCAATCTGGTTCTGGCGCTCGTCCTCTATCCCACCCTGGGGTTCCTCGGAATGGCCTTGGGCACTCTCGTGTCGATCGTGGTGGTTGACGCGGGGATCGTGATCGTCCGGGCCACCCGGTGGGCGGGCCTCGATGCCGCCGGATTCTTGACTCGATCGGTGGGCGCCCCGATTCTCACGGCTCTTCCCTTCCTCATGCTCATGGCCGCCTGGAAGAGCGTGACCCCCAATCCCTCGATTCCGATCGTGGGTCTGCGGGCCGCTTCCTGTCTCGCCGGCTTCGGCCTGATCTATGCCCTGTCGGGAGCGTTCCGGGAGGAGCGGCGGCTGGTGGGCAAAGTCTGGGCGGAGGCGTTCCGATGACCGGCCGTGTGGGCAGGAGAGAATGGATCTTTCCGCTTCTGATCGCCGCGCTGCTGCTGGCGATCGCCTGGACACCGTATGGCGTCGCCTTCCGCAAGACATCGCCGTCCGATCGGTTCATGGGTCTGATCGGTGTGGCGGCCATCGACGACAACAACGTCTACCTGGCGCTGATGCGACAGGCCGCCGAAGGACGTTTTCTCTTCACCAACAACTACACGCCGGAGCCGAATCCTCCGGCTCTCTTCAACTTCATCTACCTGGTACTGGGCCGCCTCGCCGGCTCGACGGGATGGAGTCTCGATTTCGTCCACAGGCTGTTCGGCGGGTTCTCCATCGTTTCCCTGGTCCTGGTCACCTACGCCTTCATCGCCACCGCGATACGCCGGGTCCGGTACCGCCGGATGGCCTTGATTCTCGCCTGTTTCAGCGTGGGGTTCGTCTGGGTGTCGCGGCTCGTCTATCGCCTCATCGGCATCCATACCAAGACGGTAGACTCCTGGCTGGTCGAGACCAGCCTGTTTCACGCAATGCTGGTCTATCCCCATTTCGTGTTCGCGGCGGCGCTGATGGTGGGGTGTCTCCTCGGTCTCCTGAAGGCGGAGCGGGCAGGAAAATTCGCGCCGGCGCTGATCGGAGGACTTTGCGCGACCATCCTCGCTTCCAGCCACACCTTCGAGGCGGTCGTGCTCCTTCCCACAGCCGTCGCCTACGTTTTTCTGGAATGGCTGGTTCGGGAGCGAATACCGGCGCCCCGGAGATGGCTCTACCTTGCCGCGATCGTGGGTCTGCCGCTGCCGGTCCTGCTCCTGAATCGCTGGACCCTGTCCCGGGAGCCGATGTGGGGAAACGTCGTCGATCGGCTCGATTTTTTTACTCCGGATCCGTTTCGACTGGCCCTCGGTCTCGGTGCCAGCCTTCTGATCGTGCTCTTGACGTTCGATGGCTTCCTGCGTCCCAACCGCAGCGCCGGGGAGCGGATGGCCAAGGCGTGGCTCCTCGTGGCGTTGGCAGTCGCTTACTTCCCGAAGTTCAACTGGCGCTGGCATCTCATCAACGGGGCCCAGATCCCGCTGGCGATCCTGGCCACTCAGGGGCTCCGCCGCACCGTGTTTCTGACGATGCTCCGGCGCCGTCGGCGAACGGCGGAGCGGTGGTGGCCAGGCTTTCTCAGAGGATGGCGGGGGGTGAGGGCCGCCAGCGCGGCGGCCATCGTGCTGTGCTGCCTGGGCAGTGTGAATCTGACGCTGACTTACCTCTACGAAGCCACCCAGGTATCCGGGCCCACCTATCTGCCGAAGACGGAGGTGGCGGCGCTCGAGTGGATGGGCCGGGAGATACCGAAGGATGCGCTGGTTCTCTCCACCTATCCCACAGGCAACTACATTCCCAGGCTCTCCGGCCAGCGCGTCTTCATCGGCGAGGACAAGCTGACGGGTGATCTTGAAGGTCGGCAGTCTGACCTCGAAGGCTTCTTCCGCCCGGGCTGGAGCGATGAGCAGCGGATGGATCTCCTGCGCCGCTTCGGCGTGGATTACGTCTTCTACGGTCCGGAAGAGCGAAAAGTTGGCGCCTACGACCTGTCTCGAGCGTCCTTCCTACGGCCGGTCCATCAGGAAGAGGACGTGCAGATTTTCCGGGTGGTCGGTCCGGAGCCGAGCGAGAGCCGGACAGCCTCCGACTCCCTCAAGTCCGGGACAGCGATCTCGAGGAGATGAGCCGCCGTGCCTGACGCTTCCGGCATCAACGTGCTCGCGTACCACTGGGTCGATCCCGACCCGGGCCACAGACTGCGCCAGTGGGGTGTGACACCGGAGGAGTTCGAGGCGCAAATGACCGCGCTCGACGAGGGCGGATACAAGGTCCTGTCGCTGGACGAGGTGTTCCAGGTCGTGCGCGGCGAGCGGGTGTCCCCCCCCAAAGCCGTGGCCCTGACCTTCGACGACGGGTACCGGGGCCTCCTCGATCATGCCGTGCCGGTTCTCGAGCGGTTCGGTTTCCGAGCCGCCTTTTTTCTGGTGAGCGATCGGGTGGGAGAGACGAATGCCTGGGACGCGCGCCACGGCGACGCCCCCCGGGCTCTCATGAGCTGGGACGAGGCGGCGGGGCTCGTTGCCCGCGGAATGGAGATCGGGGCGCACAGCCGGACGCACCCTTTCCTGCCCGACCTGCCGGATCGGGCGCTCGAGGACGAAGTCCGTCGTTCCAAGAAAACGATCGAGGACCGGCTTGGCCAATCAGTCCGTTTCTTCGCCTACCCGCATGGGCTCTTCGACGAGAGGTGTCGGCGGTCGGTCAGGGCGGCGGGGTACGCGGGGGCCTGCTCGAGCGAGCCTGGTGGGAACGGGCGGGAGACGGATCCCTTCGCGCTGCGCCGGACGGAGATCTCCTGCCACGACTCGGTCCGGTCCTTCGCGTTCAAGGCCCGCACCGGCTACGGGGTGCGGCGATGGGTGGGAGCGCGGATTCGGGAGATGTTTTCGAGACGGTCCCCGGTCGTCCGTGAGGTGGCGCGGTGAGCCGGGCGGGACTCTCGGTGGTCGTGCCGACGTTCAACCGCCGATCGATTCTGGCGAGGACCATTCCGGCCTTGCTGAATCAGCGTGACGTCGGAGCGGATCTCGAGGTCATCGTGGTCGTCGACGGCTCGACCGACGGAACGCTC
>Ga0137397_10001344_pt1 | contig 17196 bp, 30 predicted proteins | sample czorhiz116metaG_FD_106658 | JGI IMG/M metagenome (GOLD analysis project Ga0137397, IMG submission 106658) | Vadose zone soil microbial communities from Angelo Coast Range Reserve, California, USA - czorhiz1.16 metaG | ecosystem: Environmental > Terrestrial > Soil > Vadose zone | place: USA... | reverse complement strand
TCCTGGCATTGATATTACTCCTGCTCATACTACAGTACCCAGGTATCACTGCGGTTGCAGACACCACTGATGAGTCTACAAAAGATACTTTTAGGAATCTTGTTTTGCTGAGACAACCTAACAAACTCCCGATATGCCTTCAAGTCTCGCTACCCAATTAGCGCAATCGACTTCTCTCAATGCTGCCCTCCTCGTGGACCGCGCACGACGCAAGCCGACTCAGTCGTACCTCTTCACAGGACGCGAGGCGGAAAAACACGACCTCGAGTCGATACATGCGCTTGCTTACAATGCCTTTATCCAACTTTGTCAATGGAACCCCGCGATCCAGGGCTATGAAAACGCCCTGTTTTCCGACGCCGCGAAGGGATTGGATAGAACACTCCTACCCGTGGTCGAGGCGAAGGAAGTAGACGAAAATATCTCTGCTTTTCTGCCCTTGCTTGGGAAGAATCTGATGGAGATGCCTACCGGGAGGGTGTTGGAATGGCTTGTCCGTCGCTTCCGGTGAGTCTTGTCAGTCCTGGGATTGAACTCAGAATAAGCTAATGGGATGCAGGATCAACGAATTCAACATAGAAGACGTCTTGTCAGTCTTTCTCCCATACCACGACTCGCCCCACTTCGCCAAGATGGCCACGATACTTCATATAAAGTGAGCATGTCTTCCAAAGCGCCAACCGTTCGTGTTCTAGACGCCCATCACCAGACACGATGCGCCCTGGAGCTTTCTGAACGCATATAAGTCAGCCGCTCAATGCGTGCCAAGAACAGCCCTGGCAACGGAAATGCTTCGCAACGTTGTTGTCGCGCGTTTCGTCGCGTCTGCTCTCCCAAAGGCTATCAAGGAGAGGACAACGCACCACGCACTGATCGCCTTTCATACTTCAGTTCTCCTCGAGTACATCTCGAGAGCAAAAGCATTAGATGACGTCGCCCTCGTCTTTCTTCTACCAGCCATGTTGGAACCCTTGCAGGAGAGCGCTCTCAGGGCAGATAGTCTCACCAAAGATGTAGTTGTGAGAGCGCCATTTCATCTTCCCTTCCCTGAATTGTGATAGTGATCTCTGCGTAGCTCTCCAGCCTCGTGTTACTCTCTTCTCTATCACAAAAATGCCTCTTGCAGAGCCCCGCGGTCAAAGTGATCCTCGGTGCAATGGCATCTTGCTCGTCAAGAGTGGCACCGCAACAGTTCGTTAACGCCACTATATCTGTACTCAGCCCGCAAGATCAACTTGATGAGCTCCCCGGCCCATTCATCCAGGCTGTACTTGGACTGCCGTGGGTCTTTATATTAAAGCAAGGATTCTTAATTAACCTCGGGACCGATAGGGACATTCATGAGATCATTTTGGACATGACACTTTGGTCTGGATTCGAGAAGTTGATCAATCCGATGATCTCGCCATTAGTTGACAGGTAGATATTTTGACTTACGTGTATGTCAACTGCTCACCGGATTACACAGAGTAGAGCAATCAACTGCCTTTTCTATATTAAGCGCACTTATTTCATCTAGTAATCTACCTAATAGCATACTCAAGAGCATCACCACCCACTCGATCAACACCGCTCTCGAATCCAACTTCTCGCAAACAAGGAACTCACACCGTCTGCTAGTATCCCTGCAGCAGAGACATCCGAATGTCGTCGAGGACGTCTCACGTCTGAGCATCGATGAAATTGAGGGTCAGGAGGAGTCTATCGGGCAGCTGCTTCTATCTTTGTCCGTGGTAGGAAGAATCGGTTCCCATTCCGGCGTAACTGTTTCATACATCTTTCGGCAGAAGACCTCCCATCCGCGAGAGACTCCGGGGATGGACATCGTGATTGCATCAATGGACGTGAACAGTGAAAGACGGGCCGCTGCTGTCCACGCCATGCTTCACACCCTCCGCGAATCGGCGGCGCCCGATTCCGAGACCTTGGTTGGTACACTCGGTCATCTTCCTCACAAGCCCTAACCTCGGTCGTTCTCCCTTACAGAAATCTTTGCGTTCCGCCTTTGTTGCAAGGGTGCATGACCCCTCGGTCGCTGTCCTCAAGGCATTGTATTCCGAACCATATGTCCTTCTTCCCATCCTACGTTCCGATCCGACTCCCTTCATCAAGACAGTGTCCGAGGCAGTCGTTGCAAAATCATCCCAAGCTTCGCGTGCTATTCTACGCGCACATCTATCCTTCCTCGCTTTGCACTTGCTACCCGTAGTTTCACAAGATGTCGTCGAGGACGCCTTCTCACACGCGTTTTTTCCCTTCTTATTGTTCTCAAAGCCGAAATTCCGCACTGCACAAACTGTATGGGAAATTGTGGAAGCTGCACAGCAAAGCGCCCCGGACGTCGGGCTTGCGCGATGCGAAAGCCTCGAAGGCTGCGTCGAAGCAGTAAAGGAGGAAGAGAGGCTGTTTCTAGAGAGGGCTACGACTCGGAAGGACAAGTCTGATACCACTGCGTTCGAGAACGCAGAAGTAATGGGCAGAGTAAATCTGGCTGTTGCTTCACGGATGGCAGGTGAGTGCTGCTTGATTTTAAGATAAGTTCGCCTACTGAATGAGCGATATAGAAACTATACTTTCCTCGAACGAGTACACCAAACGATTGTATTCTTTATTACCGAAACTCTCCGACCCAGACCCCCATGTGCGCAATCTTACTTACCTAGTCACCCGCGCACTGCTTGGGATGGTTTCTGGAGAGCATCAGATCGACGCAACTCAACGGGTCCTTGATGCCATGGCACTTACAACACTTGAAGAAATGGATGGATTCCTAAAGGGTGCAGACACTCTACAGGAGGTCGGTCATATGTATATATCACGATAGTGTGGAGACTTATCATCCGGTTGTCCAGTTCTTGAATGATACCAACCTGGGCTTCAATGTGGTCTCAAAGCCCCAAAGTCGTCATACGCTGCACTGGTTGCAGACATCGCTTCTCTGCGTGATCCCAATACTTCCTCGACCACCTGGCGACACTCTGAATTTCACCGATTCTCTGCAACCGGTAATCACCTCTTCGATCGATGCTTCCGCTTACTCACAGGCTTCCTAGGGCAAACAAACCACGCGATGCGCTAAATTTGTTCGATTGATGCGATCGATATACAAGTTGACGAATTCTTCGTCTTCTCTATCCGTGATACCTGCATCGCTTCTGCGGGCGCAATTCATCCACCTCACGGACGACGTCCTTGCCTTTTTGGTCGGAGTCTGGTTATCAGAAGAAGACGCGTGGCTACGCAGAACCGCGCTGTCACATGCTTTCGCGTTTATCGCGGCGCACGAGGCGACAGAGAATATAATCGACTTTCAAACTGTGCTTCCTGCGCTTCTCGTCGCGCTGGGAGATCCCGATCGAGGAGTCAGGCACCAGGCATCCGAATGCGTGCGACTTCTCGCCCGGTTATCGAAGGCGAGGCAAGCATCGGGCGTATACGCTTTTGATACCATCTACGAGAAAAGCTCTAGTGAGATTCCTACGTGATGTTCCAGTTTTAGGTGTATCCTGATTGGCAGCAGGTCGCCTCAAGTACCTCAGCTGGGAAGATTACCAGAAATATACTGAGGCAATCGCGACATATAGAGAGCATTGCATCCATGATTCCAAGTATATCAGAGTTGTCCATCAACAATACTTGGCACGTGATCCTTCCGATAAGAAGAGAAATATTGCGTGAGCGTTTTTGTTGTCGCGGATCTAGTACGACTCTTAAGAATCATTCTTTTAGTAGGCATAGGCGACGGGTCGCAGAATACCTCTTATCCCACTTTGCGAGCTGCGGGCTGCCAGCGGTCAAGCTATTTCTTGGTGCGCTATTGGAGGGGGTGTCGGACAGGGCCAAAGCTGAGGCTCTGTCACCCACAATCCAAGCCCTTGTGGACAAGGAACAGGCATCGGAGTGGGAGAAGCTGTTCGGGCTGCAGTTCGAGGAGTTTGTTACCATCACTATCTCTGCGTTAGACTCATCGGTATCTGGACACCTCAATGACACCTCCGGCACACTCTGGCCTATCTTTTTAGACGCGATAAATTGCTATTTCCAACCAGGTAAGTGTCATACACCCGGCCATATGAAGCCTCTCGTCTTACTCATCCTAGGCTCACTTACTCTACCGAGAGAGGTTCTCTCCAAAAATTTGCAAAGCGGTTTGTTCTCCCGCTTGTCTCTTGATCGCCAGACGGAGTTGTGCGGGTCCATCATCACCATCGGTGCTGGGTCATCTGATGCCGTGCGACTAAACTTTCTTTCAACGACCATCATGATGCTAACCCACTCGCCCAGAAACCATACTGTGTCTCACTTCTTGCAAAACTCTTGGGCGAGGCGCAATTGCTTGTCCAGCTGGTGACTGAGCTTCGACCCAAGTCCAAAGATACACCTGACCGTGCGACGAAGCGATCCAAAGTTGCTAAGTGAGCCGCCCTGCCTTTTCTCCGCTTCTTGGTGGTAACTCATTAATGCAGGGAGGATGAGTCACCTGCCGACTCCTTGGGAAGTTTGGCGTTCCTTATGGAGGTCCTCAGTGGTATTCCCCTTCCCGGAGACAGGGACCTTATTTCTTGTTTGCTGGAGACTCTGAATGTCTCGCGCTCGGAGGGACGACCCATGGCAGGCGTCGCATATACCGAACAACTACTGATGTCATGCATACAAAATGCGTCAAGTGCTGCCCAGGTAATGTCGCTTTAGAAATGGGGAGGTGGTTCTTAATCTCACCGCATCCAGGACGCTGGCGAGACGTCTTTCACTGGCATCCGCCTGGACATACTGGTGGACATCATTCGAGGTTTGTTCATTTTCTAGTAATAGGTTGATATCCGAATGAGTACATCTATCTAGCATCCGAGAGTCCACAGACCTTCAACCAAGCGCTATTACTCGTCGCCAGCCTCGCCCGTGTTGCCCCGAAGTCCGTTCTGCACAACATCATGCCCGTGTTCACTTTCATGGGCTCCAACGTATTCCATCGCGATGACAACTATAGCTTCCGCGTCGTCCAAAAGGTCGACGTTTTGTAATTTGGTCTTGCTTATGTCGCTCATGTTGCATCAGACCATCGATAGTATCATTCCCCTCATGGTCTCCTCGCTGAAAGAGAGGCATACTTCTCGCGAGAGCCTGCTAATAGCTTCAAAAGATTTCTTACGCGTTTTTACGGACGCGACGAATCACGTTCCGCGTCATCGCCGCACGCAGTCGGTTTTTGCCTTCTCATGCTTTATTTGCCCCTTGATATTTCTGGATAGGTTTTACATCCATCTCGTGGACGTGCTTGGCCCGGAGGAATTCCTAAGCATCGTCTGCATGCTCATTGTTGCGAAGGCAGACAAGCGACTTGTCAGGCTTCAAGGTCGTGACCTTCGCGCGGCGCTTGCGCTTCCTTTGTCCTTATTACAGCATTATTCCCCGAACATACAGTTGCCTGTGAGTGCAAGCGCGTTACCACACTACTCGGTCTGACATCGCCACCGTCCTAGGTGCTCATCGAGATCTTGAATGAGGCTCAGCGTCTAATACTCGGCCTTGTCTCTCCCGATTATTGGAAAGCGGGATCAATTCTGCTAGGGGATTCTCAGTAAGGCTGCGGGGCGAAACTTCATATGTTCGCTAACCTTTTCCATCAGTGATGACGAACAGGCATCCCTATTAATTCCCCACGTCAAGCGCCGAGCCTGTGCATTGGTTCTCTTCACCGGATCAGCTTTCGAGGGGCCTTCTCTATCCTCCTCGGACGCCGATCTGGGAAGCTTCAACAAACTAATTTCTGCATTATTGGAGATTTCAAGTTCCCAGCACATTCCAGGCATCGCAAGGGAACACGGGGATCTTGCTGAAGTCGCACAAGCCGCCCGCCTCGCGGTCTCAGAATGCATCAGATCTATGCATGCAACACATTTCGTTGTCTCAATAGCCAATATACTGAAGGAAGGGAGACCCGACGAGCAGGTGTCACGGAGTGTCCTGGCCGAGTCGCTTTACGTATTCGTAGACAAACTACCTTCAGTATCGAGGTCAATCCGAGAGGAAGCCAGCTTGACCATCACGACAATCATTTCCGAAATCAAGCGATTCCTCCCGCTGGAGGATGAAAGCCTTGTGGGCGCGGCCCTCCGCGCACTGAGAGTTATTGGCGCATCCATTGTACCCGGAGAAGAAGGTCCCCTAGTGGATTGTTTGCCGCTGGTTCTCACTGCTTCGAGGACTAATCAGCTTACTGCTGCCGCAGTTGATGCGTTGCCACCATTATGGTAAGTTTTGTCCGAAGTTCTTCGATCCCCCTAATCTGATCTTGTCACGGTAGTACCAGCCTAGGACCCCGGATCATCCCGTTATCTCGGGATATCATCCAGCTCGGGGTCGGTGTCCTCCGAGATTCCTTCCCGGCCAAGCAAGGTGGATTCTGATAAGATTGGAAGTACACCAGCGCTCACGTGCTTTTCAGGGGAGGTCCCGTCCCTCGTCGAAGATGCCTTGTCCATTCTTCGCGCAGTTTTCGAAACCATTCCCACGTTTTGGGGATCCTCGGAAATAGCGAGCGTATTTCGGCTGTACTTTGATACCCTGGCTTTGGGGTCCACTAACGAGATCAGCTCTTTTGCGAGACACGTAGCGTCCAAAGCGCCTACCGCCGTCCTGCTTTCAACATATTTTGAGACTTGGCCCTCAGTTTCAAGTGCTCAAACCGGAGTGAGTTGCGGGTGGATTTTTCTGCTTTCCTTAGGTTTGCTCAAAGTCACCCCCCGTAGGAGCATGTTGCTGGTTACTTCGAGCTGTTCAGGCGGAGCCTTCGCGCCGCGCCTCGGCCGCCTGTGCTTGAGCACATTCGACCCGCGTTCAGGGTTTTCCTCGAGGGGCTCGACCTACGGAATAAACGCCGAGATGTAGAAATCGTAAAGGTATGCAACGGATTTTCTTCGTCCCTTCTGTGGTGGCTGAATCCGTGGTACAGATGGAAAGCGCCGTGGTCGGTGCATTTGTTGAGTTTGTCACAAAGTTGAACGACACGGCATTCAGGCCGTTATTCCGCAAGCTGTTCGATTGGGCGTTCACAGGTAAGCCTCGAAACGTGATGTATCACCGCATGCCCTCTCTGAATTGTCCGTCCTCAGTTCCAGAGTCAACCGCTGAGAGGAAGATTGCGTTCTGCAACGTCTATATAGGCCTCTTGGATTACTTCAAGGTGATGATTTCACACACACCGTTCTCGGTCCGATAAATACCCATCCATTAACGCGCGTTCTCGTGGTGTGTATGTAACGACAGTTGTTGATGACGCCGTACCTTTCCATCCTCCTGTCCCCCTTTGTCGAGTTATTACGAAGTTCAGACGAGCAGGAGGAAGACAACCCCTGTGGACCAGCCCAGCTCTGCGTCGTCCAGACGCTTACAAAGAGCATGACCGTGGACGAAGGAGGTCCGTCCGTAGTACTTACTCCCTCCGACGTCCAGACTGACACGATCCATTTTCCCCTCAAATAGCGTTCTGGCGTGACGACCGCCTGCAACAGGTCACGCCTGTCCTGGTCGGGCTCGTCGGGCTCGCAGGCGCGGAGCACGACGCAATGCACAGGCCACACGCATCGGGTGGCAGCGGCAGAGAGATCGTTTCTGCTGGTCTCGTAGCGCTCTGTGACACCGCTACGGACGACGCGCTGCTCAAGCGGCTCAACCTGGACGTGCTGATGCACACGCGCGCGGACGAGGTGCACGTCCGCATCTTTGCGCTGCAGTGCGCGCGGGCGCTCTGGACGGCACACGGGAGCAAGCTTATCGGTGCGTGCGGCCTCATGGCAAATACCTGTCTTAAATGCGCACATTACAACTAGGTTTCGTGGCGGAGACGGCAACATTCATTGCCGAGTGCGCCGAGGACGAGCACGACGGTGTGGTCTCGGAGACTCACGCGCTCAAAGCGGCCGTAGAGGCCGCGACGGGCGAAAAATTTGAGGGCCTATAGAGTTAGGACCGGCCAACAAAACCGGTCGACTTGTGCCGGTGTACAACAACTCACAAACAAATAAAGTCATGCTTTTAACAATGCTCTCTTTTCTTTGTTGCCTTTACTATGTTTCAGCTAGATAGAACAAAGGAAAACAAAAAGAAGGGGGGGGGCGAAAGCATAAAAATAGATAGTGAGCGTGATGACAGCAGTTGGGAGGGAACGAGACATGGGCGATGGATGACCTTGACTGGAACCCGTTATTGTGAAAAGAATGTAAAAAGACAGTGTCGGATTATTGTAGCGGGTATTATTATCCTACCGAGCAGTTGAGGGGGGTGAAGGGGGAGGGAGGGAGGGGAAGACAATTGAAGCGCGCTTAGGCTATGCAAAAACACCAGGAGATGAGATGAAAAAAGAAATACCACGTGTCCCGTATTTCGTATTTGTTGTCGTAGTACATAATCAGTCAGAATCGCTACTTTGTAGAAGTAGCTGCTCGTCGATCATCTTGCACTGTCCCAGCAGTCGGACAATCTCTGAGCGAGGACACGCAGTCCGTACAAAATCAGTCTGAGTGGAGGAGGGGTTTTAGAACCGCGATCAACCAAAAAAACTCTTCAAGGCAACGCACATTGAGCAGCTCGTCCGGATCTGGTCGCGAAGCGGCGGGCTGAGAACATAAATGGAGGAAATCGTGAAAAGATCGTGGATAGGCGTCGGGCTGGTGCACGGGCGGGAGCTGCGTCCCGACGATGCGACGCGCATCTTGCGCGTCCGCGAATGGCGGGTCACCGTGCACCAGCTCCCACGTCGTCGCGCCGAGCGACCACACGTCGACCTTGAGCGGATCGTAAAAGCCGCTGGAGTGGGCGAAAAAAAACAAATAAGCATCATCCGCCTCAGAATCCAAATAAATAAGGGGGGAGTATGACTTACGTTCGCATTTCTGGTGCCTAGAGGAGGGAAAGGGGATGGGATTGAGCTGACCAGTAAAAAGGTGAGGATCGCTTCATGACGTACCTGCCAATAAATTACTCCAACAGAATCTGAGCGCTTGAGTGTCCCCGGCGGCGAGCGTACCGCGTTCGAAAAGTCCGCTGGAGTTAAATAAATCCGAAACGAAAAGAGAGAGAGAGATACATGAGCGGCCGAAAAGCGACACAATGGTGGAAAAACAAAACACGCACATAGTTTGACCACGCCAGATCTGCTCAGAAGCAAGTTATCCGAGCGCACGTCCCGATGCGCAATGTGGTGTTTGCGGATGTAAGACAAAGCCAGGAGGACCTACACACATACACCGAACCCGACCCATCGTCAGTCAGCCAATCAGTCAGCAACCCAAAAAGGAGTGAACATTGAGAAGAATTCGAGAGTATCACTCACGTCCCACACGAATCGCGCGACCATCCTTTCCGGAATCTCCACCACCCCAGTCCCAGCACCCTCCTGAACCTCGGAATTCGCCCAGTCCGAGCCCGACAACCACCCCGCTCCCGCATCTTCGCCGACGACAGCCAACACGTCCGCCAGGCTTCGATCCAAAAGTTCCATACCGATCCACAAGCTCTCCTCCACGACGTCAACGTACAGCTGCTCCATACGGAGCACATTCGCATGCCGCAGCGTGCGTGCGAACTCCAGTTCGCGCCGCAGATCCATCAGTTTCTCCGTGCCGCCGGGCAAGAGCGGCACGCGCTTGATAGCGACGAGTTCATGCTTGTGTTTCTGCTGCGCGCCGCAACCCTTTTCTACTTCCTCTTTCTCCGGCGTCGATGAAGGTGAAGATCTCCCCGACGCTGGCGAGTGTGGCGTTGGTGGCTGAAACTGGGGTGCGACGATAGGCGCCGCCCGCGCCGAATAAACCGAGCCGCTCTCGCCCTGAGCGATCTCCTGTAGATCTGTGAAGAGCGCGCGAGGATCTGCCGAATCATCGATAAACTCGGCAAGCGGTAGCACGACGGCCGCAAGCCATGCGGGATAGCGTGGCGTGGCCGCACCCGTGGACGTGAATGTTGGCGGCACGATGCCGTTCTCGGCTTGTTCAGTTTGCTCCGTTGACCCCCACGATAATGACGATGACGTCGGAACGCTATTGAAGCCCTCCACGTCGATGGGAGGAACGGGGAGTGGCGGTCGGCGAACGGACATGGGAGGTGCAGACGGGGGCGGCGTGACGTATGGACCCTGCATTGGTGCCCTCTGTATCTCCTTCTGTGCCTGTGCCTGCGCATGCTCTTCACTTACCGGCTCGGGGAACGAAGCGCGTAGGGGTGAAGGCGAAGGCGAGGGAAGCGGCGAGACCTTCCGCAGGCACCTGCACCCTCCGGAGTCCTCCTGGCTATTTGGCGCCGAAGTTAACGCAAGAGTGCCCACAGGGCTCCCCGACGTGCCATCCTCATCGCTACCAGCAGCGTCGGAGCTCGAATCGCTCTCGTCATCATCGTTGCCGTCATCGATGTCATCTTCGTCTTGAACGATCTCCACGAGGTGTATAGGCGATCGCTCGCGACCGCGCTCCTTACCCTTGACCGTTGAGAAAGCTGGTGGGGTTGTGACGACGTCCGCGCGCACACGCCGGACGATGCTCGCGCCACGCACAATCGTCGCGTGTGTGAGGGTGTTGGTGGATGCGCTACTGTCGCGACTGCTGTCCCTCCGAGGGTTGAATCGAATCGTGAGTTGCGAGTCGCGAGATGTTATACCATGCGATGACGATGATGCCGTCTCGAGCTGAAAACCCGGTGAAGCGGGCGATCCAGGGCCGGGCGATCCGACGCCATTGGCCGCCGCCGCTTGCCCCTGCATCATGCCCATGAGTTCATGATAGAGCGGTGAGGCAGTGTGCGAGTAATCATGCTCGACCATCTCTTCGTCTTCCTCGTTCCCATCTTCGTCTTCCTCCGGCACCTCCTGGTGCAATACGATGGTTGGGAGAGTCACGCTCGGCTTGGTTCTGTGCTTGCTGCCTACGGAGTTGGACAACAGTGTCGTGGAAGCGCTCGCGGATGAGGTCGAGGCGGATGAGCCCGGGCTGTCGCGCAAGGCGGAGGGGATAGAGGAGAAAAGGGAAGCCGACCACGACGACAGGTCCTCCAAGGTGTCCTTGCGGAGCGATATCCGCGGTGGAATCGAGAGTATTGTGGGCCGCGGTCGACGGTACTCGCTGCTACTGCGATATAAATCATGGTCCTGCGCCCTTTGCTCCTCGCGCCCTTCCTCTGTTGCTCGCGTTGGTGCCTCCACAAGGCCCGCTGTGGTATCACGTGGTGCAGCGTTAGCAGGCAGTGAAACCAGCGGTGGAGTCTTGATTCGACTTTGAGGCGCCGAAACGGGTGAAAATTCCGCCTTTTCTTGGGGTCGCGGCTGCATGGCATCCTCCAATGTGATGGGCGGTGGAAGACCGCTGGGCACCGAATCGTCAGAGTATACAGGCGGGGGGGACGTTTCATTGACGACGCGAAACGGCCTGCGTGGGGGAGGCTGGATCCTAAACCGCCGTTCGTCGCCGTTGACACTGCCACGGCGTGACGGTGGAGTGCGTGTCGACTTTGCGGAATTGCTTCGTGACAGTGGTGGCTGCCGCGCCGGCGCCGGCTGTATGATGGGTACCGGCGCAGGTGGAGGCACAGCCATTAGTCCATTCGGAGTGTGTCGTTGATGAGTGACATAGACGTATTGTGCTTCTGAAGACGTAGAGCGACCATCCGGGTCAGTTGATTCGCCAGAGGTGCCACCGCCGGACGCAGGTGTAGGTGGGGGAGGAGCAGGAGCAGCCAGGCTATGACTGTGTACCTGAGGCGCCTGGGGTGCGGGCGGGAGCGGCAATGGAGGTGGCGGTACAGGCGGTCCGGCACGGACTGATCTCTCCGACCGGGCTATTGATCCATCTGACCTTTGGCGACGTAGAGAGGATGAGCGCACGGGCGGGTTAACAGTGGATGTCGGAGACTGCGAGCGGGAGATCGAGGGAGGGCAATCTTGTACAGAGGAGGGAACTGGGATGCGGTCGCGACGACCGTTGAGTATAAGCGCGATCTCGGCTTCCGAGTAACCGAATTCTGCCAAGGTTGACGACCATGCGGGTGGGATGCCTTGGAAACTACAAAGAGAAGGGCATTGACACCCCCGTACATGAGGGAAAAGAAGAGATTGGAAATTGTGGGAACGTACGCTTCGTCGATGTGGATATGGTGCTATATTGCCGCAAGTATCCGTATCCGTGTGAGTATGGTGTGAGTGAGTGCGATTGTGGGTAAACGATCATTCCACGCGCGCGGCAAGGAAAAGAAATGACAAAACAAGAAAGAAAGAAAAAAGTCAAGGCCATGTGTAGATGTGACGTGAAAAATGGGGGCTGACCTGAAAGTTCCAAGGGCGAGAGATGGACTCGTCATCACTAGCATCTTCGGCGCTGGCCACGCGCGAGCTCTTGTTCGCAGAGCGCCTTCCTATGTTAGATAACTTGCGGATGAAGCTCTTCTTGCCACTGCCCGAGCCTGAATCCGGCGACAGAGTAGACGAAGACATGGAGGCAGAAGGCGACTGGTGCTGGTGATACCCGGGCGGGGGCGGATGAACCTGCTGCGGCGAAGAGGATTGTAGTACACGGCTGGGGCTGGGTGATGGAGAACGGGTTGATGAGGCCCCAGTGGGATTTGTCTGTTTGGGACTGGCTGTGGTAGCGACTGATTGGTTGGAGAGGGAGAGGAGGGATGGGTTGTTTGCGGAAGGGTAAAGATAGACTGCATCCTTGGGCGGAGGTGGCGGCGGCTTTGAATTTGCGAGCCTGAATATTTTCAAAGTCGAGAAACGGGACGAGGAGTGTTGGGTCGTCGAGGCCATTGGAGTTCTCGACGATGTACGACCCGGACGACTTGAGTCGACACCAGAGCCAGGTACGGCATTCCCCATGTACTTTAGAGCGGAGATTGAATACCCGTGAGACGGTCATCTGGCTCCGAAACATCGCAATGAAAAAACTGATCCATGCGTCTCACACTCACACACACGTCAGGCCTGCGATCAGTCAATCCTATGACACTCTCGCCACGTTGGCGAATTGAACTTGCGTGATGAACAAATGTGAAGGACCCGGACGGAAATATCGCCGACTTCCAGAGCCGAAGGCTACACCAATAATGGCTCATCCTTCGGCCTCTTCATCCCTTTCAGGAAACGCTCGGACTTGAACGCCCCGGGATCATGATTGCCCCCAGGCATGCATGCGAACAAGACCGCCCGTCCCACCTCCTTCCCTTCGAGACACCGACTTGACACGGCTTTCCGTTTTCTGTCCTGGGAAGTCTGCGCGATATAGAGCAGGGACATGAGCTGCCAACGGTGAGCATTGGGCCCTGGGAAGTCACGTGCGCCCGGTGTCAGATTTCAGCCATGCACGACTCTGAACATTTGGGTACAAGCACAATATATCGCAGGAACGCGCGAGTCCTGCCGTACCTCGTCGCGTCCGAGGGCCGAAAATACGTACTGGTCGGTTCGACGATGCGGCGCTCGGCGTAACACATGGCCGGGTAACTCGTGAAGGGTGGGCAGGGTGAAATGCGCCTCCATCCTAAGAGAAAAACGGAATTAAACCAAAAATGAAGGCGTACGGCGACATGCCTCCGGTCTATTGACTACACGATTGAGCGTCTGGGTACACATATGGACGCCGCCTCGCCTTTGTACTTGAAGAAAAAGACATTCTGAATCGTTTTCTCTCTCAGATCGCAAACGGCTCAACTTCGCCACGTCGAGCTGGACGTCTACCCTCGTATCATACTAGTATCTCGCGTCCGAGGTTCTGCAAGGAATGACGTGTTTAGTACCATCAGAAAGACCGATATAATCGTCGCCAGAGAACGGGGTGACGAATGCACATATCACGAGTCAGTACAAGTACGCCACACACGGCCCCGAGAAGGCCTGCCAGTGGCGCTCATGCGTGTGGGCGGGCGATACTTGTAAGTCGCCCATGCTGAGGGATCATGTAGGACTTGGAATTCGATCAGCGTGTAATTATCGACGTTCTCTCTACAAGGCAAACCTCACACCGATGCTCTCCGAGGGAAGGTTGCGCGTCACTAGCTTTTGATATCGATTTGATATTTCAACCAATCGTGGTGCCTATCACAAAAAAGTGACGGCAGCCTATAATTGGAAATTAGTGCAAATGGGGAAAATTTGTTGTCGCGACATTAATTGGTCTTTGCGTCCTCTGATGACCCCATTACTGCAAGCACAAGACGTAGGCTGTGTGCCTGCTCGACCGAGACTTGGGGTTCAAAACAAAACAAAAAAACGAAAACAAAAACATAGATAGCCGCTGCTGGAGGACGCTAGCTACGATGGAAGAGAAAAAGAGAGATGCGGTGCGTTGGGTCGGGCTTCCAACACGTGCGATCAATCAATCCCACGAAACCGCAGTCGCAGGTTCTGAACGAGCAATCACAATCAATATTGTATCCGGCCTATCAGGGCTTGTGATTTGTTCCTCTTCCATCAGGGCGCAGAGTGCTGAACCAAACTTGGCCAATTGATAGCAGCTCTGTGGAGGTGGACCGAGAAGTGCGCGTCAAGCGCAGCCAGCCAGAAGACGACTTGAGGGATTGCTAGGGTCGGTTCTCTCTTGTTCTCGTCGAACGGGGGAAGCGTGCGAAGGCTACTACTGCTTGTACGTGTGTATGTATAGTGGTAGGTTCTGGGGCTCCACTCCACCCGTGGAAAGGTGCCTTGGAATGTCCTCTGATCAGAACCGAATCCAGGGAAGTGCCAGTGGGCGAAAGAGCGCTGACAGAAAGGCGCCGAGTGGCTGCCCACTAACAAAGCAAACACCACAACAACACGGCTACAGCAAATCTACCAGCGATTCTCCGGAGGCGGAGATAGAGATATCTGTCTGGGACCCTTTTTCTATTATTGTGGCCAAATAGCAGGACAATCCGGATCGACGGGTTCTATATGTGGGATTTTCGAAAAAGAATATAATTAGTTTTATGAAATTAAGCCCGTTCACGTGAGGATAACGTAATTGAAAGGGCCATAATCCTTAGTTGGCCTGTTGGCCTGGCCTTCACCTCCAGCTTTGTCTCCAATTATCCTCGCAACACCCTCCTTCCCCGTTCCTTCTGTCCTCTCCCGAGTCTTCCCCCGGTCACCTACGAACACTCGCCTCAAATAGTGTCGGCCAACCACTCCGGACCATGGTAACCTCTTACTTTCCTCCGATCTGACGTGCTTTCTTCTCACTACTTCCCTCTTTGCCTTCCTCGCAGTCGCAGCCGCACAACGCCCCCGAGTCCTCCCACCACCAGTCGTCCCCCATGGAACACGACTCGCACCACGATGCTCATGTTCACGGCCTCCGCCTCATCCTCGGTAGCATCCTCGCTCCCGTACGACCCCCTTCCCTATCTCCCCCTCTTCTTCTCATGTGTGTTACCGTTTTCTTGACTTTCTCCCCTTCTCGTATGCAGAAACGTCCCTCGCCACCGTCGCACTCGGGCTCATACCCGGCGTCCGGCACCGCATCCCCGTTTCACCACTGGCAACACCACCCAGGGCCAGTGACGGGCTCGGTTTCCGGACACGACACGCCGCCCCTTGCGTCGTCGTCGTCATCTCCGCCGCACGCGAGTCCCGTCGTGCCGCATCACCAGCCTCACTTCCAACAGCCGTATCAACATGCGCATCAACCAACGCCGAGCATGCACCCCCACCTCAACCATCACGCTCATGTCCACCCGCAACCGCAAACCCAGCCGCAGCCGCAGCCACATACACATACACATCCATACGGGCCCTCGCGCCTGAACTTCACCGTGCGCTCGCACCCGCGCCACCTGCCGTAGCGCAGCTGGCCGGGGCGCCGCTTGCTTTTCATCCATAGGATTACTAACACGTGTTCTTTCTTTTTATGTTACTTTTACCCCGGCTGTAGCATTCAAGTGGCTCGACGCCCTCCGAGTCGTTGTCACCGTCACCTACGCCATCGCCTAGGCTTGCGACCCCTCCACCGACACTGGACCACACTCCGCATCCATATCCGCATGAATCTGCGGTCACTGATCCCCCACCGATCAAGACGGCGGGGGCTGCGAACGCGGATGCCACGGATCCAAAACGTGCCCGCTTCATCAAGACGTTGCAAGGCAAGAGTGCTTGGGACGCCATGATACATGGCTCGTGGGTATGAGCATCGTTGACGCATTTGATGTTCGGGGTAGTAAAAGTTCCGATTACCTCTGACCTTCCTCTCCTCCTCGGTTTGTATTCCTCGCTGTATGTGTGTGCCTCGTCGTGTACTGTATGTTCATTTTTGCCTTGCACCTGATCCTCCTGTTGTACGCGTGGCCTCACACGCGCGAGAGCGCGTGTCGCCCCTACCTTGTAATACTTGGGTGCATGGTCTTAGAGTTACCCCCTCCCGTATATCTCCGCCTGTTAGCCTCGTTACTTGGCCCGTTACCTTTTAGAAGAGACGATTGATTACACCCTACCCGTTCTGGCTTGAATGAAGGGACAAGAGAAGAACCATGAAGCAGCGTGAAAACACTCTTTCTATCGAAAATTGCGTACTCAGACCTATGAAAAGGGACGCCGGGAGCGCCTTGGGAGGTTCGTCGGATGATAATACGAGTTACTAGGATAACGGCGAACCACGGAACATCTTGAAGGGCTCAAGCGGAACGCCGCCGATGAGATGAAATGATAAAAATACACGATAAGCACGGCCTTCCGTCCTTCGCCGCTCCACCGTGTATCAATACAGTACTAACTACAGCCGCACAGTATCAGAATAAGAATAAATGCGTGCCAATCACGACCAAGAGTTCTCTCTCAAACTTCTTCTCTTCCCCCTCCTTCCTCCCCCGGATCTCGCGCCGCATCTCGGAGAGAAGGCGAAACCTTGGCAAATGCCGGCATGAACCGTGCCAACCACTTTGGCAACTGGGGCCAGTGTCACACCACACCACACTAACTGCCCTTTTTCCCGCGTTCCAGAATACTAGTGAATTATTGTTTTTGAGCGGGTTGTTTGTTTCGGGATGACGATGATATGGGGAGCTTGAACTTGAACTTTGGAGGGGCTGCCTGCGAATGATCACGGCGCTCGGCGAGCTACGATGATTATGAGTAAGTGGGAAGGGGAGCGACGTGCTGGGAAAGTCAGCCCTTGGAGGTGTTGTCAACAAATTGCTTTGATCTGGCCACAGTGACTCGGATTCACGGAGGACGGAGGGGGACGT
>Ga0137397_10001343_pt1 | contig 17207 bp, 15 predicted proteins | sample czorhiz116metaG_FD_106658 | JGI IMG/M metagenome (GOLD analysis project Ga0137397, IMG submission 106658) | Vadose zone soil microbial communities from Angelo Coast Range Reserve, California, USA - czorhiz1.16 metaG | ecosystem: Environmental > Terrestrial > Soil > Vadose zone | place: USA... | reverse complement strand
CGTGAGTGCGGCCTTCAGCGTCCCGACCGTCACGCTGACCGTCACGAGGACGGGCACCGGCGGCGGGACGATCACCAGCGCGCCGAGCGGGATCGGCTGCCCGGTGACCTGCGCCGCGGCCTACGCGCCCGGGACCCGCGTGACGCTCACGGCGCAGGCCGACCCCGGCTCGAGCTTCGGGGGCTGGAGCGGCGGCGGCTGCTCCGGCACCGGCACGTGCATCGTGACGCTCAGCGCCGACACGACCGCCACCGCGACCTTCGTGTTCCAGGGCTTCGTGCTGTCGGTCTCGACGGTGGGCCAGGGCAGCGTGAGCAGCAATCCCGGTGGGATCAGCTGCGGCGCGACGTGCGCGGCGACGTTCACGCAGGGCACGACGGTCACCCTGACCGCCGTCGCGGCAGCCGGGGCCACATTCTCCGGCTGGAGCGGCGCCTGCGCCGGCACGACCGCGCTCTGTACCTTGACGATGGCCGGCGGCCGGTCGGTCACGGCGACGTTCGCGACGACCTTCACCGGGGTGTTCGTCGACGACCCCCTCGCCGCCGGCGTCACGCTCGTCAAGGCGGTGCACGTGACTGACCTGCGGCTGGCGATCGACCGCGAGCGCGCCCGTCGCTCGTTGCCGGCGTTCACGTGGACCGATCCCGTGCTCGTCCCCGGCGTGACCCAGGTCCTGGGGATCCATCTCGCCGAAATGCGGACGGCGCTCACCCAGACCTACCAGGCCGCGGCGGGCACGCCCCCGTCTTACAGCGATCCCGCGATCGCCGCGGGCCAGACGCCCGTGCGCGCCTCGCACATCGCCGAGCTACGCTCCGCCGTGCTCGCGCTCCAGTAGGACCGACCGCGGGGATCAACCCGCGAGCAGAATTTCCAGGGGGGTGGCTCGCGGATCGCCGTCGATCGCCGCCGCGACGCCGCGCTCCGCCGTCCGGGCGGCCACGAACGCGACGGTCGCCGCCACCACGTCCGGATCACGCAGGATGCGCCGATGGCCCAGCCCCTCGGTCATCAGCATCTCGGCGCCGCGCCAGGCGCGAGCGATCGCCACGCCGTGCTGCCAGGGGACCTCCGCGTCGCCGCGGTCGTGAATCACGAGGAGCGGCACCGCCAGGGCCGGCGCCAGCGCGGTCACGTCGAAGGCCGACCAGGGCCGCCCGCCGCGCTCCTCGATCCGCCGCTGCATCCGCTCTCTCACGTCGCGGGGGAACCCGAGGGTCTCGCTGAAGCGTAGCGCCGGAGTCGCCAGATCGGCCGCGGGGCCCACGAGGACGACGGCGCCGACCTCGAGGCCTTCGTAGAGGGCGCGCGCCGCGGCGGTGGCTCCGACCGAATGAGCGACGAGCGCGGCGAGCGGCCCGCGCGAGTCAGCGACGGCGCGGATCGCGCTCGTCATCTCCGGAATCGCGACCCTGCCCCGGTCGGATGCTCCGTGGCCGGGGGCGTCGAACGTCGCGACCGAAAAGCCGCGCGCGACGAGCGGCCCGACGAGCGCGCCGAGCTGGGCCCCGCGGCCGCCCCAGCCGTGCACGAGGAGCACGCTCGGCCCCTCACCCCACAGCCACGTCTCGACCCGCCGATCGCCGACGCCCAGCGGCCGCGCGCGCGCCGTAGCGAGCAGGTCGATCTCCGCGGCCGGCCGGTGCGCGCGCGGCGGGGTGAGAAACAGACGGTCCGCGAGCTGCGCGGCGAGCGCCGGGGCCAGGGTGGAGAGCGCGCGATTGCCCGCGCGGGCGAGCGGCAGGAGTCGCGAGCCTCGAGTTGATCGAACGATCGTGCTTTTCTCCATCGCGATGTAGTCGGCGTCGGTCATGACGGTCTCCTTTCCGAGTACTAGCGGCGCCGCCCGCTCGACGCGGCGGCGGGTGAGGCCGCGCGCGACGGCGCGCGGCAGGCGCGTAGCAAGGCTTCGAACGCGCGGGCGGCACGGGCGTGGGCCTTGGGATCGCGCATCAGACGCGAGGCGTGCACGAACGCGAGGCCGATCCCCTGGCAGTCGTGGGCGAACTGCTCGCAATCGAGGTCGGCGCGGAAGTGGCCTTCCTGGACCGCGATGCGGGCGGCGCCGGCCAGCGTGTCCATCCAGTCGCGCAGGTTCTGGACGACGAAGTCGCGAACCGGGCCCGGCCGGTCGTCGAGCTCGAACGAGGCCGCCATGAACGGGCAGCCGCCGGGCAAGCTCGGTGACTGCTCCCATGCGAGCCAGTGCTCGAACAGCGTGCGGACGCGGGGCTCGCCGCGCGGGGCCGTGAGCGCCGGCTTGACGACGGTCTCGACCATGCGGGCGCCGGCCATGCGGAGGATCTCGAGCTGAAGGCCTTCTTTCGAGCGGAAGTGGGCGAACAGGCCGCTCTTGGACATGTGGAGGTCCTCGGCCAACCGGCCGATGGTCAGCCCCTCGAAGCCGATCCGGGTCGCGAGCCCCAGAGCGTGCGTGAGGATCGCCTCGCGGGTCTGCTCGCCCTTGGACGCGGCGCGTGGCTTCGCCGGGGTTCTGGCGGCGTCCCTCATGGCGTAGAAAATAGTACGAACGTTCTGTTCTGTCAAGTCGGTTTCAGGGCCGTGCGAAGATAGGGCGCCGATGACTCGATACGTCCTGAAGCGGCTGGTCCTGCTCCCGGTCCTGCTCTTCCTCTTCTCCGTGACGGTGTTCGCCATCGTCCAGGCGCCGCCGGGCGACTTTCTCACCACCTACGTGGCGACGCTCGCATCGTCCGGGAGCTCGATCAGCGCCGAGCAGATCGACGCGCTCCGGCGCGAATACGGCCTCGACCGGCCGATCTGGGTCCAGTACCTGCGCTGGATGGAGAATCTGGCGACGGGAAACCTCGGCCTCTCGCTGGAGTACCAGCGCCCGAACACCGAGCTGATCGGCGAGCGGCTGGTCCTGACGATGGTCCTGGCGCTGTTCTCGTTCGTCGTCACCTGGGTCGTCGCCGTTCCGGCCGGCATCTATTCGGCCATGCACCCGCGCTCGGCCGTCGACTATCTGCTCACCGTCGTCAACTACGTCGGCGTCGCGACGCCGAATTTCATGCTGGCGCTCGTGCTCATGTGGGGCGCCTTCGCGTACTTCGGTCTGTCGGTCACCGGGCTCTTCTCGCCGGACTTCGTGGAGGCGCCGTGGAGCGTCGCCCGCGTGGTCGACCTCTTGAAGCACGTCTGGCTTCCGGCGGTGGTGCTCGGCGTCGCCGGGACGGCCCGGCTCACGCGGGTGATGCGCGCCAACCTGCTCGACGAGCTGAACAAGCCCTACGTCACGACCGCGCGCGCGAAGGGGCTGTCGGAGTGGCGGCTCGTCGTGCGCTATCCGGCGCGCCTGGCGCTGAATCCCCTGGTGAGCACGATCGGCTGGTACCTCCCCGCCCTCTTCTCCGGGAGTCTGATCGTGGCGACCGTGATGAATCTCCCCAACATCGGGCCCCTGCTGCTCCGAGCGCTGATCAACCAGGACATGTACCTGGCCGGGAGCATCCTCCTCATCTACTGCTTTCTCACCATCGTGGGCACGCTGATCTCCGACATCCTCCTGGCCTGGCTCGATCCGAGGATCCGGCTCGACGAGGGCGCGCGATGACCGGGCGTCCCACCGCGGCCGCCCCGGAGACGGCCGAGGATCGCATCTCGGTCGCCTCGAACTGGCGCCTCGTGTGGTGGCGGTTTCGGAAGCACCGCCTGGCGCTCGTGAGCGCGCTCCTGCTGCTCGCCCTCTACGTCGTGGTGCTGTGCCCCGATTTCTTCAGTACCCAGGATCCCGAGGCGACGGACGCGCGCCTGGCCTTCATCCCGGTCCAGCGGCTCCACCTCTTCGACGGGACGCGCCTGAATCCCTGGGTTCCCGCGATCGTGGGAAAACGCAACGCCACGACGCTCCGCATGGAGTGGCGCGTCGACGAGAGCCGGAAGGTCCCTGTCCGGTTTTTCGCCGCGGGCTACTCGTACCGCCTGCTCGGAGTCGTTCCGGCAAGGATCCATCTCGTGGGCGCCGACGCGGTGGACGGCCGCGAGCGGCTCCATCTGTTGGGCACCGATCGCCTCGGGCGCGATCAGTGGTCGCGGCTGGTGCACGGCACCCAGACCTCCATGACGATCGGCCTCACCGCCGTCACGTTCTCCGTCGTCCTGGGCGTGCTGCTCGGCGGTATCTCCGGCTACGCCGGCGGGCTCGCGGATGTCGTCATCCAGCGGCTGATCGAGCTCCTGCAGTCGCTGCCGACGATCCCGATCTGGCTGGCGCTCACCGCGGCGCTGCCCCGCGACTGGTCGCCCCCGCAGGTGTTCTTCGCCATCACCGTGATCCTGTCCCTGGTGGGCTGGACGACGCTCGGGCGCGAAGTGCGCGGGCGGTTCCTGGCCCTCCGCGAGGAAGACTTCGTGCTGGCGGCCGAGCTGGCGGGGGCGAGCCGGCGCCGCGTCATCGTCCGGCACATGGTCCCGACCTTTCTATCCCACATCATCGCGACCAGCACGCTCGCCATCCCGGCGATGATCATCAACGAGACGTCCCTGTCCTTCCTGGGCCTCGGCATCCGGCCGCCCGCGATCAGCTGGGGTGTGCTCCTTCAGGAAGCGCAGAACATCCAGACGGTGGCGCTGGCGCCCTGGCTCCTGGTACCCGGTCTCGTCGTCATCCTTTCGGTCCTGGCCTTCAACCTCGTGGGCGACGGGCTGCGGGACGCCGCCGACCCCTACAGCCAGTGACGCTCCCGGTCCTCGAGGTCAAGGATCTGCGCGTCCATTTCTTCCTCGACGAGGGGCTCGTGCGTGCGGTCGACGGCGTGAGCTTCGACGTCCGCCCCGGCCAGGTGGTCGGGATCGTGGGCGAGAGCGGGTGTGGCAAGAGCGTGACCATGAAGGCGATCCTCCAGATCGTCGAGCCGCCCGGCCGCATCGTCGCCGGTCAGATCCTCTTCCAGAAGGATTCGGCGCCGGCCGTCGACTTGACCCGGCTCTCGCCCAAGGGCGCCGAGATGCGCGCGATCCGGGGCGCCGAGATCGCCCTGATCCCGCAGGAGCCGATGGCGGCGTTCAGCCCCGTCCACACGGTCGGCGATCAGATCGTCGAGGCGCTCAGGCTGCACGAGCGCCAGTGGCGGCCGGCCGGGCCGCGACTCTCCCGGAGCGAAGCCCGCCTGATGACCGTCGATCTCTTCCGCAGCGTCGGCATCGCGATGCCGGACGAGCGTGTCGACGCCTATTCCTGGCAGCTCTCGGGAGGCCTGCGCCAGCGCGCCATGATCGCGATGGCCTTGTCGTGTCGACCGCGACTCCTGATCGCCGACGAACCGACCACGGCGATCGACGTGACGACGCAGGCGCAGATCCTGAATCTCCTCCGCGACCTTCAGCGCCGGCACGACACCGCGATCGTGTTCATCACCCACGACCTCGGCGTGATTGCGCAGATGGCGCACGACGTCGTCGTCATGTACCTCGGACGCGTGATGGAGCAAGGCTCGGTCGCCGACATCTTCCACGCGCCGAAGCACCCGTACACGCGGGCACTGCTCAAGTCGATCCCGAGCGTCCACGTCGCGCCCCGGACGCTCCTGCCGACCATCGCCGGCTCGATCCCGCATCCCCTGGGACGGCCTCGCGGCTGTCCCTTCCACCCGCGCTGTCCGGACGCGATTCCCGGAGTGTGCACCGAGCGGGCGCCGGCGCTCCGGCCGGTCGGGCCGGCGCAGCTCGCGAGCTGCTTCCTCTACCACCGCGAGGAGGCGGCGGAGTCGTGAGCGCGACGCCCTGGCTTCTCGAGGTCCGCCACCTCCGAAAGTTCTTCCCGATCCGCCGCGGATTCAACCGCAAGACCGTCGGTATGGTGCGGGCGGTCGACGACGTGAGCTTCACGATCCGAGAAGGCGAGACGCTCGGGCTCGTCGGCGAGTCGGGCTGCGGCAAGACGACGACCGCGCGCTGCATTCTCCGTGCGATGGCGCCGACGGCCGGCGAGATCCTCTTCCGCTCGGCGGACGGCCGCCTCGTCGACCTGGCGCCGCTGTCCCGGGCGGAGCTGCGCCCGTTGCGGCCGCAGATCCAGATGATCTTCCAGGATCCGTTCGGCTCGCTGAACCCGCGCATGACCATCTTCGACAACGTCGGTGAGCCGCTGCTGGTCAACGGCCTCCGCGACCGCCGAGCGCGCCTGGAGCGCGTCGCCGAGCTGCTCGAGCTGACCGGCCTCCGCCCCGAATACATGCACCGCTTCCCTCACGCCTTCTCGGGCGGCCAGCGCCAGCGCATCGGTATCGCGCGCGCCCTCGCGACCGAGCCCCGGCTCGTGGTGGCCGACGAGCCGGTGTCCGCGCTGGACGTCTCGGTGCAGGCCCAGGTGCTGAATCTCCTCCTCGAGCTCCAGACGCGCCTGCGCCTCACCTTCCTCTTCGTGGCTCACGACCTTTCGGTGGTCAAGCACATCAGCGACCGCGTCGCCGTGATGTACGTCGGCCAGCTCGTGGAGCTGGCGGCCGCCGAGGCGATCTTCCGGCATCCACGTCACCCCTACACCGCCGCGCTGATGCAGGCGGTACCCGCCCCGGACCCGCGCGCGCCGAACGGCGACGTCGCGCTCGCCGGGGAGGTCGCCAACCCCGCCGATCCGCCGGCGGGGTGTTACTTCCACCCGCGATGTCCGTTCGCGATCGAGGTGTGCCGGACCGAGCCCCCGCGCCTCAGGGAAATCGATGGCGGTCATCTCGTTCGGTGTCATCGGGCGGAGGAGCTGGTCCTGACCGGCGCCGGCTGACCGCCCGGCATCGAGGACGTGGTAAATTCCCGGAGTCACGACGGGGGGACGGTATGACCAAGCGGCTTCTCGCTCTCTCGACCGGAGCGCTCGTGCTGGCCGTGGGCGCCGGCGGCGTTCGAGCGCAGTCCTTCTTCGAGGGCAAGACCCTGCGCCTGATCGTGGGCTTCGCCCCCGGAGGCGGCTTCGACACCTACGCCCGAGTCATCGCGCGCCACATGGGCCGACACATTCCCGGGAATCCCACCATCGTCGTCGAGAACATGACCGGCGCCGGAAGCCTCATCTCCGCGAATCACCTCTACCGCGTGGCGAAGCCCGACGGTCTCACCATCGGGCACTTCAACGGGGGCCTGTTCCTGGGACAGGTCCTGGGACAGCCGGGTATCGAGTTCGACGCGCGCAAGTTCGAGCTCATCGGCGCCCCGATCAAGGAAGACTCGGTCTGCGCGATGACCAAGGCGAGCGGGATCACGTCCATCGAGAAATGGATGGCCGCGAAGACGCCGGTCAAGCTCGGTGGCGTCGCGCCCGGCGGCACGCCCGACGCCAACGCCAGAATCTTGAAAGCGGCCCTCGGGCTCCCGATTCAGCTCGTCTCGGGTTACAAGGGAACCGCCGAGATCCGGTTGGCCGCCTCGTCCGGCGAGCTCGGCGGAGCGTGCTGGTCGTGGGAATCGATGCGGTCCACCTGGCGCGGCGCCCTGGACTCGGGTGAGGTGGTCGCCGTTCTGCAGACGAGCGCGAGAACGTTTCCGGACCTGGCCGGCGTCCCGCTCGCCCTGAGCCTGGCCAAGACCGACGAGGCTCGACAGCTGATCAAGGTCGGTATCCAGAATGCCGCCGCCTTTGCCCGTCCCCTCGCGTTGCCTCCGGGCACGCCCAAGGACCGGGTCCTCGTCCTGCGCCGGGCCTTTCAGGAGACGCTGAAGGACCAGGCCTTCCTGGCCGAAGCGGAGAAGGCCAAGCTCACGTTGGATCCGGCGACCGCCGAGGAGCTCGACAAGATGGTCGCCGAGGCGTTCGCGCTCGACGCGGCGCTCCTCGCCAAGCTGAAGGACGTCCTTTACAAGTAGTCGGGCCGGCCGCGCGGCGCCGCGCTCCACCACCCTCGCCGATTTCTGGAAGCAAAGCGGCGCTGACTCGGCTGCTCGACATGCCGTGGCCGGCGTCCGGCGCAACGAAACCTCCCACCGGTAGAACGTGGACCAGCGCGCCTTGTCCACGCCTCCGGCGCCCAACGACGACGCGTCTGCTCTATCGGACGGTTGGCGGTCACTACGCCCTGGCACTTCGGTTGCTCGTTGGAATAGCGCTGTGGATGGTGAATCTCGTCCCGAGATCGAGTCGCTTCGGCTGGTCGCGCTCGGCGGCGGAGGTTCATTGGCCGTCCGGACCGGCGCTTCGCGCCGCCAGGCGGCCGTTCTGCGGCTCGGCGACCTTCTCGTCACCGAGGGGCTCGCGACCCACGCCCAGGTGCAGAAGGCGCTCCGCGTGCAGAGCCAGTCGAAGACCTACATGCTGCTCGGCCACATCCTCGTCGCGCAGAAGGTCGTCACGCGGAGCCAGCTCTTGTCGGTTCTCGAGCGCTACCGCCGGCGCTCGAAGCTCGGCGAGCTCCTGGTCAAATCGAAGACGCTCACGCCCGGCCAGCTCGAGACGGCGCTCGCCGAGCAGCGGCACTGGAAGCAGACGCTCGGCGAGGTCGTCATCCGGCTGAAGTTCGTCACCGAAGAGCAGATGCGGCGGGCGCTGTGCCTGCAGCTCCACATCAATTTCTTCGACCTCGACACGATCGTGCCGGATCGGTCTCTGCGCGGGCTGATCAATCCGCGGTTCGCCAAGAAGCGCCTCGTCGTCCCGATCGCGCGGGTCGGCCAGACGCTGGTCGTCGCGATGGACGATCCGACGCGGACGGCGGTCATCGACGACCTCAAGTCGAGCACGGGGCTCGACGTCGAGGTGATCACGTCCACGACGGCCAGCATCCGCCGGGCTCTCGGGCAGATGTATCCCAGTCTCGTGGCGTCGAGCTCGACCGAGCTCGCGCCGGCCGCCAAGGGGCACCAGCCGCCGGCGATCGTGGATGAGCCGAACATCCTGACCTTCGAGGAGATCGACCGGCTCTCGGAAGAGAAGCTGAGCTACGTGGACGTCCAGCGCGGGTCCGAGGGCACCTCCGGCGTGGTCCGCCGCCTCTTGTGCCTGGCCGTCGAGCGGGGCGCCTCCGACATCCATCTCGAGGCCGTGGATCACGGGATCCAGGCCCGGTTCCGCGTCGACGGCGTGCTGCAGGAGCTCGACCTCGCCGACCTCGACGAGATGCTGAATCTGAATCGGGGCAAGCTGATGTCGCGGCTCAAGATCCTGAGCAAGCTCGACATCGCCGAGCGGCGCCGGCCCCAGGATGGGAGCTTCCGGGCGCGCCTGGAGCGGGACGGGCAGACCGCGACGGTGGACTTCCGCATCTCGATCATTCCGGGCTACTACGGTGAGAGCGCGGTGATCCGGATTCTCGACCCGCGTGGGCTGCCGCAGTCCGTGGAGGCGCTCGGCCTGTGCGCGCCCATCGCCCTGAAGCTGCGCCAGCTGCTCCGGTCGTCCACCGGGATCATCCTGGTCACGGGCCCCACCGGCTCCGGCAAGAGCACCACCCTCTTCGGCGCCCTCAAGAGCGTGTACCAGCCCGGGATCAAGATCCTCACCGCCGAGAACCCGATCGAGTACGTCTGCGACGCGTTCCGCCAGCACGAGGTCGACGAGCGCCTCGGGAACACCTTCGCCAAGTACCTGCGCTCCTTCCTCCGGCACGACCCGGACGTGATCATGATCGGCGAGATCCGGGACAGCGAGACGGCCACCCTCGCGTTCCGTGCCGCCCAGACGGGCCACCTCGTGCTCAGCACGCTCCACACGAACGACGCGATCAGCGCGCTGCCGCGGCTCCTCGATCTCGGCGTCGACTCGAACCTGATCGCGTCGTCGCTGCTGGGCGTGCTCTCGCAGCGCTTGGTGCGGGAAGTGTGCGCGGAGTGTCGCGAGCCCTACATGCCGCCCGACGAGCTTCTGTGCGAGCTGCTCGGACTACCACCCGCCGACTTCCGCTGGTACCGGGGCCCGGGATGCAGTGGCTGCAATTACACCGGGTACCGCGGTCGGATGATTCTCGCCGAGCTCTGGTCCCCCAACGACGCGGACGTGGTGCTCATCAACCGGGACGCGACGTTCGAGGAGATCCGGAAGAGCGCGCAGAAGACGACCCTGCCGATGGCGGACGACGTCGCCGAGAAGCTCCGTCAGGGCCGGACGAATCTCGAAGAGCTCATCCGCGCGCTCCCGCACTCGGCCCTGCGGCAGCTCTGCCTCAGCACGATCTGACGGCTGGCGCCTCGGCCGGCGGGGCCCCAGCCCCGCGACGGCCGGCGGCTCGCACTACATCTTATCGCTCGCCTCGGCCGGCGGGGCCGCAGCCCCGCGACGGCCGGCGGCTCGCACTACATCTTATCGCTCGCCTCGGCCGGCGGGGCCCCAGCCCCGCGACGGCCGGCGGCTCGCACTACGCGCGGGCGGAGAGCGCGCGGCGGATCTCGTCGACGGCGGACGCGTAGCCCGCGCGTAGCACGGTCGCATCCGACGCGTAGTTGATGATGGTCGCGCCCAGACCGATCATCTGGCGCACCCCTTCCACGCTGTCGGTCAGCATCGCCACCGCCTTGCCGTGCTTGCGCGCGGCCGTGACGAGCCGCCGCCGATGCTCGTCCAGCACCTGGCGCTGCGCGGGCGTCCCGAGCACCCCGAGGTCCTGAGCGAGGTCGGTCGGCCCGATCGTCAGCCCTTGAGCAGGGTCAGGACCGCGGGTGTCCGGATCATGGTCACCCACGTGCCGATCTGCACCTCGCCGCGCTCGGCGCGGACCCGATAGGCGTTCTCGTTCATCGCGCCCCGTCAGCTCATCAGGCCGTAGAATTTTCCCGCGTTCTCGCAGGTGATCTTGTGGACGACGTCCGGCGGCAGATGGCCGAACTGCTCCTGGATGTACCTCGACGACTGAGGCCACACGCCGTCGGGGTGCGGGTAGTCCGAGCCCCACATGAGCGTCTCGACGCCCATCTCGTCGATCAGCTTGGTGCCGATCGGATCGAACTGGAAGGTGGCCCGGCACTGCCGGCGCCAGTAGTCGCTCGGCTTCATCTTGAGGCCGAGATCGCGGAAGCGGTCCTCCCACTCGAAGTCCATGCGATCGAGCGCGTACGGGATCCAGCCGATGCCGCTCTCGCCGAACGAGATCCGGATGTTCGGGTAGCGCTCGAGGACGGCGGCGCCGATCACCGCGGCCAGGATGTTGACGAGGTTCATCTGGAAGCCCGCCACGCTCGTGAAGAACGCGGCGCGGCGGGTCTGACCCGTCTGCCGCTCGCGCACGCCCGGCGGCAGCGACGGGAAGGTGTGGAAGTGCAGGGGCAGGTTCACGTCGTTCACGGCCTGCCAGAGCGGTTCCCACATCGGGTGCCACATGGGCTCCATGTCCCAGGAGCACGAGAGCTCGAGGCCCCGAAGCCCGAGCCGCGCCACGCGGTCGACCTCCTTGACGGCCGCGTCGAGGTTGCCGTACGGCAGACAGGCGAGGCCGACGTGGCGCTCGGGGTAGTGCTTACAGAATTCGACGAGCCAGTCGTTGTAGATCCGGAACATCTCGCCGGCCGCCTCGTGGTCGCCGAGCCGCGTCGCGGCGCCGAGGATGCCGAAGAGCACCTCGGCCTGGACGCCGTCCCGGTCCATGTCCTTGACGCGCAGGTGTGGATCGCCCGGGCGGCGAATCCCCTTCTTGCCGTCGTCGTAGAGCCCGGTCGACGCCATCACGTCCACCCGCTGGTTCTGTCCGGGCACGTACTTCGTTCCCGTCGACCCGATGCCGCCGACGAGCCCGAACGGCGCGCCCTTCTTCGTGGTCCACTGCGGTCCGTCGGGCCCTTCCACGACGTAGGGCATACGGTCCTTCATGACCGCCGAGGCGTTCGCGGTGAAGAGGTCGGGGGGGAGCCAGGGCATGTCGATGTGGCAGTCGGCCGAGATCCTCGTGTAGCGCATATCGCCCTCCCTGCTGAGGCAGTGCGAGCCGCAGCACGGCCGGGGGCTGGGCCCCCAGCGTGCGAGGCGAGCCTCTGAAGATGTCGCGATGCTAGTCCCGGAGCTATCCCCTGGGCAAGCGGAGACTGCAGCCGCTACACTCGACGGCCATGCGGGGTGTCGGCAAGCGCGCACGCGCCGCGACTCCGGGATCCGTCGTCGGCGTCATCTCCGACACGCACGGACTCCTGCGGCCCGAGGCTGTCAGGGCGCTGGCCGGTGTGGATCTGATCGTCCACGCGGGCGACATCGGCAGCGCCACGGTCCTCCAGGCGCTCCGCGAGATCGCGCCGGTCATCGCGGTGCGCGGCAACAACGACCGCGACGCCTGGGCGGTCTCGCTTCCTGAAATCGTGAGAACCGAGGTGAGCGGTGTCCGCCTGTGCGTCGTCCACGACATCAAGGAGCTCCACGCCGATCCGGCGAGCGAAGGCATCGACGTGGTCATCTCCGGCCACTCGCATCGGCCGAGCGTCGAGCGCCGGGCGCGTCTCTTGTTGCTCAATCCCGGAAGCGCCGGGCCGCGCCGGTTCACGTTGCCGGTCGCGGTGGCACGGCTTCGCGTGGGGCCCGCAGGTGTCCGGGCCGAGATCATCGAGCTCCGCATAGGGCGACCTTGACGGCGCCGGTCCACGGAGCCTGCCGGTGACGTCCGGACGGCAAGCCGGGCCGGCCAGCCTCTGGGCGATGCAGAACGAGGGGCGCAAGATGTCGACAGGGCGAGCGATGGGGCGAGCGTGTGCCGCTGCCAGCAAGGCTGTCGAAAGCGCGTGAGCAGCGTCAGCACGATGACACAAACTGGCGCGCACGCACCACAGCGCGGGCTTGGCGGAAGTCACCGGACCCTTACGGTGTCGTCCGGTGAATCACCGACCTCGGGATCCAGAACGTCGGTCTTTCGCCGACCAGACGACGAAGGCAGGATGCTCCGGAGCCGACAGAACTGTCCGCCTGAGAACACGGCCGTCGACACGGCCATCGCGAGATGCGCGGCACGATGCTTGCTATGTCGCGTGCTACGGAAACTAAAGTGGACGCCGCGCGCATGCGCAATAAAATCTTCGGGTGAGCATGACCAGGATCCAATCGCACACCGGCAAGACGATCGCGCTGATGGCGACGCTCCTCGTCCTCCTCGGATGGAATGGCGGCGACGCAGCCCCGCGGGCCGCATCCCCAGCGAGCGAGGTCATGCCCGCGCGTCAGGTGTACGTCGAGAAGATCCTCGTGCTCCTCGAGCACAAAGTCGCGGACGCCGCACTCAGAACGAGGGCGGCGGACAAGCTCGCGACGTTGAGCGATCGACAGCTTCGGTTGATGGCGGCGCTGTCCGAGCGCATCGCCCTCGTCGGTGAACGACCGGCCGACGGGATCGCATTCTTCTTGATCACGGCGTTGCTCATCCTTTCATGAGCCCGGGCGGGCTCTCCGCGCCGCCGCCGCCGCGGCAGACTGTACACACGTGGATCCGGGTGGCGGCGCGGCTCGTCGCGTGCGCGGTCGAGCGCGCCGCCCGAGTCGTGACGGACCACCGCTCGAGCATCTACCACGTCGCCGTCCTTGTCGTAAGCGCGGGGATCGCGGCGACCCTTCCCTTCACGTTCGCCTTCCTGGCCCAGCGGCTGCTCGTCTCCTGGTCCGCGATCGAGAACGAGAAGCTCTTTCTGGTCTCCACCGAGATCGCCGTGGCGCTGGTGCTCGTGTTCGTCCTCAGCCACGCGCGGACGAACTGGACGAATCGCCGGCTGTCCAAGATCGCGCGCGCCGCCGGGATGGTCCATTCCAGCGCCGGGAACAGCGTCCTGTCCCGACGCGCGGCGCGACGGCTGAAGGAGCGCCACGCCTTCATGCGGGACATCATGATCATCGGATCCACGGGGTTTCGCACGCTCGTCGATCCCAGGGGCGACCTGCGTGCGGTGATCGAGAGCTGTCGGACCGCCAAAATCATGCTGCTGGACCCGGAGAGCTGGGGGGCAATCGAGCGCGCCCGGACGATCGGCGAAGGCGAGATCACGCGGGAAAGCCTGAAGGCGCAGGTGGAGCAGACGATCGCGTTCTTGCGCGCACTCCCCGCGGCGCACCACCGCATCCGACTGAAGCTGTATCCCGAGCCGCCGCTCTGGAAGCTCGCGATTCTCGGCGACCATGCGTGGGTGCGCCACTACCACCCGGCGCTCGACGTCCGCGTGCTGCCCGAGTATGTTTTCGTCCACCACCAGGATCCCGCGGGCCTCTTCGTGGCCTTCTACCAGTACTTCGTCGCGCGGTGGGACGATCCGGCGATCCCCGAATACGACTTGCTGACCGGTGACTTGGTGTACCGGGACGGTGCGAAGCGCGAGGGCGTCGGCTCCGTACCGAGGGAGGCGCAGAGGTGACGAGCGAGCGCATCGACCGAGGGGGCTGCCGGGGGACCGAAGCCCATCATCACTGCGAGACGAGGGCGGCAGCGCCCCATTCATAGTTGACCGCGACGACACAGGTACGACTCCTGACGGCATAGCGCGCGCTTCGGTCGGCCTCCGTCGACGCATGCGAAATGACCTCGGGCGTCAATCGGCCGTCGCTCGAGACTCGCCGTCGTTGCTGAACCGTCCGCCCGGCATACGTCGATTCAGTCGTGACCTCGTCGCCAGGCGCGAAGCCTGCGCCGGAAGCCAAGAATCGCAGCCCGCGCTTAGAGACGAGCTCCAGGGTGAGCACGCAATCTCCGTCACGTGCGGTCATAGGATTCGGGACGACCTTTGCGAAGGCCGAAAGCCGACGATCCTCCGAAACGAGCGCCACCTCCCACATCGCCCCTCGGGGATAGGGCCCAGGCTCGAAGACCATCTCGCCCAGACGCTGCAGCTGACCGGTCTCGTTCGAGACCAAGTCTCCCGCAGCCCGATCCACCTTGAAACCAGTCGCGGCTTCCTCGAAGGAGTGCTCAAAATGCCTCGTGAAGACGCCGAACACGATGCCCTCGGGAAAGCCGTTGGCGTGCAAGCGATATCTCTTCGTGTGCACGGTACTCGAATCCAGCTCGTTCACTTCGAGCCGAAGGCCCGGGGTTGCGTAGCGGGCGTCGATTGTAGCCCCCGGATGGTCCGCCCAGCTCGCCGAGGCGCCCAAGCTCAGGAACAGCATTCCGGCGATACGCCCGCGCATCTATTGAATCTTCACGATCGCAGCCACGGACGGGATCCCGGCCGTATCGACGATGAACAGCATGTAGTGACCCGGAGGCGCCAGATTCGCGTTGAGTGGCGTCTGCACGCTCAGGTTGCCACTCTCCCGGGTGAATGACAGAGGGACGAACCGTTGATCCATGTTGAAGGCATGCGTCACCGAGCCGAGCTTGATCACCGCGACCGACCCGATCCGGGTCGCATCCGGCGTCTGAACCGTGATCGAGTTCGCGTATCCGATTTGCGCCGGAGCCGACGTGATCACCGGCCGCGCGCCCCGGAAGAGGTAGGGAGGTGAATAGATCTCGGCGCTCAGCTGGTCGCTGGGGTCGGGGGAACTGGCTGTCCATCGGCCGCCGCCCGCGACCAGCACCCGCCCGTCCGGCAGCAGCAGCGCCGTCGAGTGATAGAGCCGAGGCGTCTGCATGCTCGCCATTGTCGTCCACGTCTCGGTGGCTGGAGACCACAGTTCCGCCGCCTTGACCGCGCTGCTCAGACCGATCGCGTCCGTCGTGGGCCCGCCGCCGGTCGCCAGGACGTTGCCGTCAGGCAATATCGTCAACGTATGGAAGCTGCGCGCGAAGCTCATGGAGCCGGTTTGACGCCAGACCTGGGATGGTTGCGTCATGTCGATGACGTACGTCGTCGCCGCGGCAGGCACGACAGGATCGTCCGGATTCGTGGAGGTTCCCGACTTCATCACCTTCCCCGGGAGAAACATGGCAGCGCTGCCGCCATCGACCGGCATGGGGTCAACCACGGACCACGTCTGCGTGGTGACATCCAGGGCGCGCGTGATGATGCTGTCTTCGGCCGTGCTGGCCGCGAGCACCCGCCCGTCGGGCAGAACGAACATGTGGGGGTAGTACGGCAAGCTCAGCGGCGCCGACGTCAGCTCCGTCCAGGTATTGCTCGCCGGATCGTACACTTCGGGTAGCAACGCGTCGCAGGCGTCACAATTGATCTCTCCCGCAGTGACCAGGATCCGCCCGTTCGATAGCGTCGTCAGCGTCGGGTACCATCTCGGTGTGTGCATGGAGGCCACGCTCGCCCATTCGCGTGTCGTCGGATCGAAGATGTTCGTGTCAGTAAGCCCGACGTGCGGTCCGTCATGGCCGCCCGCGACAATGACACGGCCGTCGACCAGGTGGCAGTGCCCCCCGCAGAAGATGTTCGTGCCGGTTGTGACGTCGACGGACGTGAACGCATTCGTCGTCGGATCCCAGAGACTCGCCGTGCTTCCGAGTTCCTGGCCGGACGACGCCAGCACCTCGCCGGTCGGCAACAGATGGGCGTGCACGGCGACCAGCGGCCACGTCTCCGGCGGCGCCCACTGACCCACAAGATCCGGCGTCGCCGAGGACACGGTGACCGGGACCGAATCGCTGGTCTTCGTGTTGCCCGCGAGGTCGCGCGCCACCGCGGTCAGCGCGTGACTTCCCGGCGGGGACGCCCCCGCGTCCCAGACAACTGAATAGGGACTCGAGGTCACCTCCGCGCCCAGGGGCTGCCCATCGAGCTGGAATTGCACCCCCGCGACGCCCACGTTGTCCGAGGCGTCCGCCACCACCGATACGAGGCCAAACACCGTCGCGCTGGCGGTTGGGGCCGTTATCGCGACGGTCGGCGCCGTCGTATCGGGTGGCGGCGGCGTGCCACCGACCGCCGTGTTCATGTCGCCCTGAATCTCGGCCGCGCTCAGCGCCCGGTTGTAGATCCGCACCTCGTCGATCCGCCCCGCGAAGTTCTCCCCCGCGTACGCGTCGCCCCCGATCTGCAGCGTCCCTGTCGAGGTCGTCAGCGCCGTCGTCTGCGCCTGACTCGCCACCTGTACCCCGTTCACGTACAGCCGCACCGTCGCCCCGTCGAACGTCGCCGCCAGATGCGTCCACGTGTTCACCGCCAACACCGACGGCCCGGCCGTAGTCTGGTTGCCCGCGCCCCACGTCCCCCCGACCGCCGGCCGGTTGTTCGGATTCGACGAGGCCATCAGGTAGTAGCGGTCCACGTTCTTGGCGATGACTGCCCTCCACCCGCTCGGGGTCGCCGTCGGGTACACCCACGCCTCCAGCGTCATCCCCGTCGTCAGCTGCAGCGACGCCGCGCTCGGCACCGTCACCACCGCACTCGTCCCGTTGAACACCAGCGCGCTCCCGAAT
>Ga0137397_10001342_pt1 | contig 17221 bp, 13 predicted proteins | sample czorhiz116metaG_FD_106658 | JGI IMG/M metagenome (GOLD analysis project Ga0137397, IMG submission 106658) | Vadose zone soil microbial communities from Angelo Coast Range Reserve, California, USA - czorhiz1.16 metaG | ecosystem: Environmental > Terrestrial > Soil > Vadose zone | place: USA... | reverse complement strand
TCGTCGTCGCGGCCGCGGTCATCCTCTGGATCCGCGACGCCGACTGGCGGCCGGCGCTGCGCGTCCTGGTCAGCGCCGGCGCCACGATCGTGTTGCTTGGGCTCCCCTTCCGTGCGGGTCCGGCCGAGCTCCTCGACCTCGTGAACTCCGCGGCCGGCACGTACCCGTACACCAGCCTTTACGCGTTCAACATCTGGTCGATCGTCGGCGACTTCTGGAAGCCCGACGACGCGTACGTGCTGACCGGTGGCGTCCTGCTGATCGCGGGACTGCTCGGGTCGGCCGCGCTCCTCTGGTGGCGCCTTGATGTGCCAGTGTTCCTGGCCGCCGGTGCGCTCGCGGCGATGGCCTTCTACTTCCTACCGACGCGCGCGCACGAGCGCTATCTCTTCTCAGCGTTCGCGCTGCTGCTCCCGCTCGCCGCGGTCCGCGCGCGCTTGCTCTGGCCGTATGTCGCGCTGGCGATCTCGTTCGCGCTGAGCCTGTACTTCGCGTTCACGCGCTACGAGCAGAACGACCTGCGTGCACCCGCCTGGCTCGAGGAGACGCTGTTCACGCGGAACGGCCAGATCGCCATCGCGCTCGCGATGCTCGGCCTCGCGGCGTACATAACGTGGCGCCTCGCGCGCGGCGACGCGACGCTCGACCGCGACCTCGACCTCGGCGGCGAGCTCGTCACCGCGGATGCGGCTGTCGCGACGATGCCGTCACCCGAGCCTCCACGCGCGCGCTGGCAGCTGCCCGCGATGCTCGCGCTCGGTGGTCCGCCGACGCGGCGCGATCTCACGATCGCGTTCCTGGTCGCGCTGGTGGTGCTCGGCACGCGCGGGTTCCGCCTCGATCAGCCGCGCGACATGTACTTCGACGAGGTCTATCACGCGCGCACCGCGTTCGAGCTGCTGGCCCAGCGCGATCCGTATGAATGGACGCACCCGCACCTGGCGAAGGAGATCATGGCCCTCGGCATCCTGGCGTTCGGCGATGACCGCGTCGTTGGAAGCGAGGGCGGCGGCCAGCCACCGCTCGCGGCGTTCACCGTCACGAACGACGGCCGGCGCATCTACGCCGCGCCGGATGGATCGATCATCGTCATCGACCGCGACGGCAAGGGCGGCCAGCTCACGCGCGCGCTGGCCGCGCCGCGGGCGCTGGCCTTCGATGGCGCGCGCCTCTATCTCCTCACCGACGAGGAGGTCTGCGCGATCACCGTGCCCAGCGCCGCGGACCTCGCCAGCAGCACCAAGCCACGTGCCTTCGACAACTGCGTCGCGTTTCCCCAGCGTGCCACGGCGCTGGGGCTGTCGGTCGCCTCCGGGCACGTCGCCGCCGCCACGACCACCGCGACCTACATCTATCCGTCCTTGGACAGCCCGCCCCTTGTCGTGGGGCGGCCGGCCGTCGCGATGACCGCGAAGCCCGACGGCAGCGTGCTCTTCCTTCTCGAGGCTGGTGGCGCGATCCGTCAGGTCGACCCGGTCACCGGCAAGGACACCGAGACGCTGAGCGCGCGCGGCCCGGGCGCGGCTATCGCCTACGCGCTCTCGTCCAACCGGCTGTTCGTCGCGCGATCCGACACCGCGGCGCTCGACATGATCGACCTCGACGGAAAGTCCACGGACACCGTGCCGCTGTCGAACGACCGCACCGGCGCGTTCGCGAGCGGCGCGACCGCGCTCGCGGTCGTCACGCGCACGCAGTTCCTCTACGCGCTCACGCCGGGGAAGGTCGTGGTGGTGGAGACGCACGGCGCATCGCCGTTCGCGACGATCCCGGTGGCGGCGTCGGACCGCTTCCTGGGCGTCGACGGCGAGGACGACAAGCTCCTCGTCGCCGGGAACGACACGGTCGAGCGCATCGAGACCGGACGGCACGCGCTCGCGTGGCGGCTGCCCGGCGTGCTCTTCGCCGCGATCCTCGCCTTCTTCCTGGTCCTGCTGGCGCGGCGGCTGTTCGCGTCGCCGCTGGTCGCGTACTTCGCCGGCGCCGCGGTGATCCTGGACGGCTCGATGTTCGCGCAGGCGCGCATCGGCATGAACGACATCTACGTGACCACGTTCATCGTCGCGACTTGGTACTTCATCGTCGCAGCACATCGGCCGCGGCGTTCGGCGGTACTGGACATCGTCCTCGCGGGCGCGCTCATCGGGCTCGGCGCCGCGTCGAAGTGGGCCGCGATCTACACGCTGGCCGGCATCTTCCTCGCGTCGGTCGCGGCCACCGCGTACGCCTACGAGCGCGGCCGTCCGGGGACCGGCGGCCCGCTCGATCTCCTGAAAGGCCGAGGCCTCAACGCGTTGCTGCTCTTCGGCTCGTTCGCGGTGATCCCCGCGGTCCTGTACCTCGCGTCCTATGTGAAGTGGTTCGGCGGGGCCACTGCGCCGTACGGCTGGAACCTGGTGGAGCTCACGCAGCAGATGTACTGGTACCACAGCTCGCTCACCTCTCCGCACTGCGCGGGCGCGCCGTGGTGGGCATGGCCGGTCGACCTCAAGCCGGTGTATTGGTACTTCGGTCAATCCGCGGCCGGGCTCAACGGCTACATCTACGACGCGGGCAACCCCATCCTCTTCTGGGTCGCGCTGCCCGCGGCCGCGATCGTGAGCGGCTTCGCCATCCGCGCGCGTTCCGCTGCGCTCGGCCTCGTCGTGCTCGCGATGCTCACGCAGTACGTCGCGTGGATCCCCATTTCACGGGTGCTGTTCTTCTATCACTTCTTCACCGCGCTGCCCTTCTATCTGCTGTGCCTGGCGATCGTGCTCGCGCTCGTGTACGAGCGGCGCCGCCGTGGTGTGCTCGTGTTCGGCGCGATCGCCGCGGCCGCGTTCCTGTACTTCTATCCGTTCGTCTCGGGCCTGCCGATCCCCGGCGACGCCGCAGGTGTGTACTTCATCCTCCCGACCTGGCAGTACGACCCGGCGTTCTTTCCGACGGACTCGTGCCCGACGCCGATCTCGGCGAGCTTCGCGACCAGCCTCACGGTGACGGTCGCCTGGGCGTACGAGCTGGCGGCACTCGGGCTCGCGACGGCGATCGCGCTGGACTTCGGGCCGGTGCGGCGCGCGCTCGCGCGGGTCGGGCTCTAGCTGCCGTTAGCCTGACCCGGACGTCATGGGCAAGTTAATTCGCCTCGAGCACGCGCTCGGATCAGACCCCGCACCCTTGAGAGCACCGCCCGCCTGGACCAACACCGAGCTCGGCACGATCAATGGACGCGTCGTCCTTCATGCCGGTGGCGGTCAGCTTGATGGGAAGTGGCACCGGCAGGACAGTGACGAGTTCCTGCTCGTCGTTCGCGGGTCGCTCGTCGTCGAGTTCGAGGAGGGACCGCTGACCGCGGGACCGGGCGAGGGCATCCTCATCGCGTCCGGTGAACGGCACCGTGCTGTCGTGCCGGATGGGTGCCTGCTGCTCTCGGTCGAGGGCGTCGCGATGAAACGCTTTGAGTGAAAGACGCGGTGGTACCGTACGGCCAAGCGCAGGGGGAGGACGTGTGATGTTGCGTCGAGCGAATCTCATCGGAGCGACGATCCTGACGCTCGCGACCGTATTGACGGCGTGCGCGCCAACAAGTGGCGGTCCGGCTGCCACGAGCACAAGCGCCAGCACAAGCAGCCAGCCAAAGAAAGGCGGCACGCTGATCCTGGCGCGCGCCGGCGAGGTGACGAACCTCGACCCGCACAAGGTGCCCGCGTTCACGTCCGCCCGCGTGTTCGAGCTCGTGTACAGCTACCTGATGCGCCTCGACGAGACCCTCGCCGTCCAGCCCGACCTCGCCGACTCGATGCCGACGACGTCGTCGGATGGGAAGACCGTCACGGTGAAGATCCGCAGCGGCGTCAAGTTCCACAACGGTGACGCGCTGACGAGCGCGGACGTCAAGTACACGTTCGATCGGATCATCGACCCCAAGAACGCCGCGGTCGCGCGATCGTTCTTCGGCGACGTTGACACGATCACCGCTCCGGATGCGACGACCGTCGTGTTCAACCTCAAGACACCGAACGCTGCGCTCATCGCGTACATGGCGCATCCGAACACCGGCATCGTTTCGAAGAAGATCGGCGAGGCGAATGCCGACCTTTCGAAGAAGGAGACCGCGATCGGCAGCGGCCCGTTCAAGCTCGCCGAGTGGGTGCCGGACAACTACATGCGCCTCGAGGCGAACAAGGACTACTACGTCGCCGGTCAGCCCTACCTCGATGGCGTGCGCATCAACGTCGTGCCCGACGAAACGGCCGTCACCGCCGCGCTGCGCACGAAGGCCGCCGACATGGCGATCCTCTTCGACCCAAAGGTGGCCCGCACGCTGCGCAGCGAGACGGGCGTGACCCTCTCGGCGAAACCCAGCCTCAGCTACAACCTCCTGTTCGTGAACACCAAGCGCAAGCCCTTCGACAACCTCAAGGTGCGTCAGGCCATCGCGTACGCGATCGATCGCAAGGCGATCATCGACGCCGTCGCGTTCGGCGAAGGCGACGCGACCGGGCCGATCGCGCCGGCGCTCGCGAACTACGCGCTGCCGACCTCGCAGTACCCGCTCTATACGCGCGATGTGGCCAAGGCGAAGGCGCTGTTGCAGGAAGCGAACGTCGGCCCGATCTCGTTCACGATGCTGACCCAGACGACCGAGCCCGTGTACGCGAAGGACATCGCGCAGCTCGTGCAAGCGCAGCTCGCCGAGATCGGCGTGACCATGAAGATCGAGACGCTCGAATTCACCCAGTGGGTCGACCGCTGGCTGAAGGCGGACTTCGACACGGCGCCGGGCCTGAACGGTGGCGGGCCAGACCCTGACTTCTACGTCTTCCGCTACTTCACCGACGACGGCAACCTCAACTTCGTGACGAGCTACAAGAACCCGGTGTCGAGCGACGCCATCAAGGCGGCGCGCGCGACGACCGACGCCGCGAAGCGCAAGGACCTCTACACGACCGCCCAGAAGGAGCTCGTCAACGGCGTCCCGTTCATCTGGCTGTACGTGCCCCGCGACTACAACGCAACGCTGTCGACGACCAAGGGGTTCATCCATCTACCGACCGGGTCCGTCATCTACCTCCGTCAGACCTGGCTCGATAAGTAGGGAACAGAGCGCGCGGCGGGAGGCGTCCCCTCCCGCCGCGTCCTGATCGGTGATCCGCTACCTCGCGCTGCGCCTCGCAAGCGGCATCCCGACCCTCATCGGTGTCTCCGTGCTCACGTTCCTGTTCATTCGGCTGATCCCCGGCGATGCGATCGCGGCGCGACTGGGCACGTCCACCGCGCTCACGCCCGAGCAGCTCGCGAGCCTGCGTGCGTACTTCGGACTCGATCAGCCCTTGCCGGTGCAGTACTGGGACTGGGTGAGCTCGCTCGCGCGCGGCGACGCCGGCTACTCGATCCGGACGGGCCGGCCGGTGTTCGTGGAGATCGCGGAGCGCCTTCCCGCGACACTCGAGCTCGCCACCGCCGCCACGCTCATCGCGATCGCGATCGGCATCCCACTGGGACTGCTGTCGGCCATGCGCCCGCGGAGCAGGCTCGATGTCGCGGCACGCATCGGCGGGCTCGTCGGTCTGTCGCTGCCGAGCTTTTGGCTCGGGACACTGATCATCGTGCTGTCGTCTCTCTACCTGCGGTGGCTGCCGAACACCGGCGGCTACGTCGACTTCGTCCGCGATCCGGTTGGCAATCTCGGCCTGATCCTGTTCCCCGCGCTGACGCTCGGCGTCGGCCTCGCGGCGGCGACGATGCGGATGACACGCTCGGCGATGCTCGACGTCCTCGTCATGGACTACGTTCGCACGGCGGCCGCGAAGGGCCTCGCCCGATCGCTCATCGTCCGCCGTCACGTCCTGAAGAACGGGCTGATCGTGGTCATCACGCTCCTCGGCGTCCAGGTCGGCCAGCTGCTCGGCGGCGCGGTCGTCGTCGAGGAGATCTTCTCCATCCCCGGTGTCGGTCGGATGCTGCTCACGGCGATCGTGCAGCGCGACTATGCCCTGGTGCAGGGCGGGGTGCTCGTGATCGCGATCCTCTTCGTGCTCGTGAACATCGTCGTGGATCTGTTGTATGGCTACCTGGACCCCCGAATCCGCCTCGCGTAACCCGGCCGCCCGCCCACTGGGCCTGGCCGGGCTCTGGGCGGCGCTGGTGCGCGAGCCGATCGGGTTGATCGGCCTCCTGATGGTGATCGTGTACGCCGCGGTGGCCATCACCGCGCCGCTGCTGCCGCTGCGCGATCCGCTGCTGCCGTCGACGGTTCGCCTGGCAGGGCCGTCTACGGAGTTCCCGATGGGCACGGACGCGCTCGGGCGGGACGTCCTCAGCCGGATCCTCTTCGGCGCTCGCCTTTCGATGCAGGTCGCCGTGGTCTCGGTCGCGATCGCGACGATCGTCGGCGGGGCGCTCGGCCTGGTGTCCGGATACCTCGGTGGCGTCGTCGATCTGATCATCGGCCGGGTGATGGACGTCTTCTTCGCCTTCCCCGCGATCCTGCTCGCGCTGGGCATCGTCGCAGCGCTCGGCCCCGATCCGCGCAACGTGATCCTGGCGATCGCCGTCGTGTACACGCCGATCTTCGCGCGCGTCGTGCGGGGCCCCGTGCTCGTCTTCAAGGCTCGGGAGTTCGTCGAAGCGGCGCGCGCCGTCGGCGCGACGCCGACGCGCATCGTCGCGCGTCACATCGTGCCGAATCTCCTGCCGACGCTGATCGTGCAGATCAGCCTGGCGTTGTCGTGGGCGGTGCTCACCGAGGGGGCACTGTCGTTCCTGGGGCTGTCAGCGCAGCCGCCGGCGCCCTCCTGGGGCGTGATGCTGAGCGAGGGCCGGCAGTATCTCGAGTTCGCCACCCACCTCGCGGTCTTCCCCGGTCTCGCGATCATGGTCGCGGTGCTCGGGTTCAACCTGCTCGGAGACGGGCTGCGCGATGCGCTCGACCCGCACCGCCGATGAGGATCGGGCGCGCGGTCCCGAATGATGTTGCTGCGCTGGTGCAGCTCATGACGGCGTCGCCGCTGCTGCGGCGCTACGGCGTGACGCCGCGTGGCGCACGCACGAGCCTGCTGGATGCGCTGCGACAGCGGGACATCGTGTTCGTCGCGGCGGCGCGGGGGCAGGTCCTCGGATTCGCGTGGGTCGTGGCGACCCGCGCATTGGATCGCGCGGGCTACCTGCGATTGCTCCTCGTGGCCGAGGGCCGGCAGTCGCGTGGCGTGGGCGCGGCACTCCTCGCCGCCGCGGAGCGGAGCGTACGGACGAAGGGATGTCGTCACATGCTCCTGCTCGTCACGAGCTCGAATCGACGGGCCCGCGCCTTCTACGTCCGCGAGGGCTATCGGCACGTCGGGAGCCTGCCCGGCTTCGCGCGAGCCGGCATCACCGAGGCGATATACGTGAAGAGCTGGCGGCGTCCTTAAGGGGTCGCGGCCGGGGCGAGCGAGAAGAGCACCGCGAAGGCACCGGCCACCACAAGCACCACCAGCGCGACGAAGATCCCGAGGGTGAGCGCGCGACGCTCCGGCGCCCGGAACCGCGATGCGGCGCGTGCCGCGTACAGCACGACGGTCACGTTGTCCTCGCCGCCCCGTGAGTTCGCGAGCGCCACCAGCGCGTCGGCCGCGGCGTCGAGCGTCTGCGCGTTCGCCGCGATCGTCGACGCGATCTCCGCCGGCTCGACGTGCCGGGTGAGCCCGTCGGAGCAGAGCACGAGGCGATCGCCCGGACGCAGCGTCTCGACGAAGAGATCCGCCTGCACGCCGCGCGGATCGCCCACGAAGCGCGTGATGCCGTGCGCGAGCGCGCCGGCGTGATCCTGCGTGAGCTGCTGCGGCGCGCCCTCGCGGACCAGATAGGCGCGGCTGTCGCCGAGGTTCGCGATCACCGCCTCGTCGCCGTGCACCGCGGCCGCGACGAGCGTGCTGGCCGCGGTCGGCTTCGCGGACGCCTCGGCCGCGCGCAGGACCGCGGTGTTCGCCTCACGCATCGCGTCGCCGAGTCGCTCGCTCAGCGCCTGTGCGCCGTGCGCGCCGAAGAAGCGCTCCGCGAGCTCCGTGACCGCGGCGTCCGCGGCGATCTCGCCACCCGGTCCACCGCCGACACCGTCGGCGACCGCGATCAGGAGCGTGCCGTCCTGCTCGCGCACGAGGAAGCGGTCCTCGTTCCCGTCGCGCACGCGACCGGTGTCGCTCCGTGCCGCGGTCCGCTTCAGTCGTTCTATCCCTTCACGCAGTTCGAACCCGGCACGTACCAGATCATCGCGCTCGCGCCGCGGGTGAACGACGTGCCGGCGGCGGGGTCCTGCCGCGCGACTGTGCAGGGAGTCGTGCGGCTTGCGCCGGCGTCGACGTCGTACGCCACGCGCCCGAAGCCCGCCGCGAGTAGCTGATCGACCGCGTCCTGCGCCGGCCTTCCGACGAGGTTCGGCGTGACCAGCCCCGCGGGCCCGCTCCGCGCTGGCGTTGTCGACGGAGCGGCCGGCGCGCGGACCTGGAAGCTCGCGAATACCACGAGCGTGCCGACGAGCACGGCGATGATCGCGAGCAGCGCGACAGTCGTGTTCGCGGAAAAGCCGCGGCCGCGGCGCAGCGGGCGTCGCGGCGTGGCGATGACACCGGTGGCGTCACCGCGCTCGACGGCTCCGAGCAATTCGCGCGCGAACGTGCCCGCGCTGGGGTAGCGATCCTCGGGCGCGCGGGCCAGGGCCGTGCGGATGACCGCGTCGACCTCGTTGCTCACGCCGACGCGCGCGGTGCGCAGGCTCGGCGGAGGCCCGACGAGCCGCTCGCGGAGGAGATCCTCGGTCTCCATCTCCGCGTACGCGGGCTGTCCCGCAAGGAGCTCGTACGCGACGAGGCCAAGGCTGTAGATGTCGGAGCGCTCGGTCGGCGCCTCTCCCTCGATGCGCTCCGGCGCGATGTAGCGCGCCGTGCCGATGAGCTCGTGCTCGCGCGGCCCGCGCGCGGCGCGCGCGATGCCGAAGTCCGTGAGCTTCGCGCGGCCCTGCTCGTCGACGATGATGTTCGCGGGTTTCACGTCGCAGTGGATGACCCCCGCCTCGTGCGCGGCGTCGAGCGCGGCCGCCACCCGCGCGATCAGTCGCGCCGTCTCGATGGGTGAGAGCGGACCGCGCGCGGCGATCATGTCGCGCAGCGTCTTGCCCCTCACGAACTCCATGACCATGAACGAGTCGCCGCCCTCGCGGCCCTCGTCGAAGACGGTGACCACGTTGGGGTGCTGCACCGAGGCGGCGCGTCGTGCTTCGTCCGCGAAGCGCTGGCGGAACGCCTCGTCGGCGTCCGCTCCGAGGATCTTCACCGCGACGTCGCGGTCGAGGCGCTCGTCGCGGGCGCGCCAGACCTCGCCGGCGCCCCCCGCGTCGATGCGCTCGACCAGGCGGTAGCGGTCGGCCAGGACACGGCCCTCATCCGACGCGTTGATAGCGATCTGTGGCTCGTCCGCTGGCATGCGCGGCCTCTGTGGCAAGTGCTAGGCCAGCGCGACGAGCGCCTGCAAGGCGTCCTCGAACACGCGATCGCTCCCGACGATCGAGAGCTCCTCGCGCAGCAGCTCGTCGATGCCCGGTGCGGGGAGCGGGACGATGCGCAGCGAGCGCGTCGCGCCGTTCACCAGGACTGTCGCGGTGACGTGGCGCGGATCCGGCGCGCGCTTGAGCACGAACTCGTAGAGATCGTCGCCGTGCTTGGCCTGCAGACGGAAGCCGGACGTGTCTCCCGGTTCGATGCCGCGCTCGAAGCGCGGGCGGATGCGAACGGTGATCGGCGCGCCGTCAGCACGCGCCATGCGGAACAGGAGACCGCCGGCCTCGGACGGGGCGAGCGAGTCGATGGTCCGCCAGCCCAGACGTGACGCGAGCCATCCAACAAGGAGTAACGCCTGCGATGGATGGATGTCGCGCCCGTCGGCGTCCACACCGAAGCCCACGCGCACACCCACGATCGTGTCGAGACACGGTCGCCACGCGTCCACGTCGAAGAACGCGGCCACCAGCTCGCGCCACGGGGTGAGGCGCGTCCAGTTGAGGTCGGTGATGCCGAAGCGGCGGTCGTGGTTGGTGCGCGCGAGATTGGCCATGATCCCGAGCGTCCGGTCGGGGCGGGCGAAGTCGGCCGAGTCGACGATGAGGCGGTCGGCCAGGGCGATCAGGTCGTCGAACAAGCGCGCGTCCTCGGGCGGCGTGCCGGTCCACCAGAGGAACACCGGGAGGTCAGGGACGAGCAGCGGGATCACCACGCTGGCGATGCGGTCGTCGGCGTCACCGCGTACGCGGGCCAGGACCTGCTCGTAGTAGATGTGCGAGCCATCGTCGGGCCGCGGCACGTGGCAGTGGAGCTGGATCGCGACGTCGACGCCCTCACGCACGCGGTCGCCGTACACGACGATGAGTCGCGAGGGATGGCGGTCCGAGAGGCGCGAGGTGCTGGTGGCGGCGCGGCGCGCGTGCCCGTCGCGATCCGCGTAGACCACGAGATTGAGCACCGCGGCCCGCGCCACCGTGTGCCCCTGCTCCTTCGCGTGCGCCCCGGCGATGCGGCGCAGTCGCGCGAGCTCGCGCTCGAGAGACGAAATGGTCGGGACCTCCGCGCCCCACACCTTCTCGTCGACCACAGGCGTCAGGGCCGACGCCACGTGCGTCCGTCCCGCTCGATGAGCGTGTCGGCCTCCGCCGGGCCCCACGACCCCGCCGGATAGGGCGAGAGCGCCGGCACGTCCTTGGCCCAGGCCGCGAGGATCGGATCGACGAACGCCCACTGCTGCTCGACCTCGTCGCGCCGCGTGAAGAGCGTCGCGTCGCCGCGGAGCGCGTCGAGGATGAGCGTCTCGTACGCGTCGGGCGCGTCGAGCATGAACGACGCGCCGTAGACGAAATCCATGTTCACCGTGCGGATACGGAAGCCCTGTACCGGCACCTTCGCGCCGAAGGTCAGGCTGATGCCCTCATCCGGCTGAATGCGCAGCACGAGCTCGTTCGCATCGAGGCCCTCGGACGACTCCTTGTTGAAGATGCGGTGGGGCGCGACGCGAAAGCGGATCGCGATCTCAGTCGTGCGCTTTGGCAGGCGCTTCCCGGTGCGGATGAAGAACGGGATCCCCTCCCAGCGCCAGTTGTCGATGAAGCAGCGCAGCGCCACGAACGTCTCGGTCTTGGAGTCAGGCGAGACGCCGGGCTCGTCGTGGTAGCCGGGCACGGCCTTGCCCTCGATGAACCCTGCGGCGTACTGACCGCGCACGGTGCGCGCGGCGACCTCGCGCTCGGCGATCGGGCGCAGCGCGCGCAGCACCTTCACCTTCTCGTCACGCACGGAGCGGTCGTCGAAAGCCGCTGGTGGCTCCATGCCCACGAGGGCCATGAGCTGCAGCACGTGGTTCTGCACGATGTCGCGCATCGCGCCGGCGTGCTCGTAGTAGTCGGCGCGCTCCTCGACTCCCAGGGACTCGGCCACCGTGATCTGCACGTGGTCGACGTACTGCCGGTTCCAGATCGGCTCGAAGATCCCGTTCGCGAATCGCAGCACCAGGATGTTCTGGACGGTCTCCTTGCCGAGGTAGTGGTCGATGCGGAAGACCTCGTCCTCGCGGAAGACCTCGTGCACGACGCTCGTGAGCTCCATCGCGGAAGGCAGGTCGTGGCCAAATGGCTTCTCCACGACCACCCTGGACCAACCGGGACCGCGCAAACGGTGAGCGCCTATTGCGCGAACGATCGGGATGTAGGCCTGCGGCGGGGTCGCGAGATAGAAGAGGCGGTTGCCGTTCGTGCCGACCTCGGCGTCGACCCGGTCGAGCATCGCGCGCAGCGACTCGTACCCCGCGTCGTCGGGTGTCGCGACGAAGCGGATGTTCTGCGCGAACGCGCCCCACACCTCTTCATTGATCGGCTTCGTGCGGCTGAACTCCGCGACCGCGTCATGCAGCTCCTTGCGGAACTCATCGTCGCTAGACGCGCGGCGCGCCGCGCCGACGACCGCGAACGACGCGGGCAAGAGGCGCTGGAGCGCGAGGTTGTACAGCGCCGGCAGCAGCTTGCGGCGCGCGAGGTCGCCCGAGCCGCCGAAGAGCACGATCGTCGCCGGCTGCGGCACGCGCGCGAGGCGCAGGCCCTCGCGGAGCGGATTCGCAGCCGGTGGCGCCGCTGTGCTCATTCCTACTCCGTCTTGACCGCGTGGCCGCCGAACTGGTTGCGCAGCGCCGCCGCGACCTTCATCGCGTAAGAGTCCTCCTGCCGCGAGGTGAAGCGCGCGAAGAGCGAGTGCGCGAGCAAGGTCGCGGGCACGTCGTGGTTGATCGCCTCGATCACCGTCCAGCGTCCCTCACCAGAGTCCGCGACCCAGCCCTTGATGTTCTTCAGGTCCGATCCGTCCTGCGCGAAGGCCCGTTCGAGCAGCTCGAGCAGCCAGGAGCGGACCACGCTGCCCTGCATCCAGACGTTCGCGACCTTCTGCAGATCGAGCTGGAACTCGCTCGCGTGCAGCAGCTCGAAGCCCTCACCGTAGGCCTGCATCATCCCGTACTCGATCCCGTTGTGGACCATCTTCGTGAAGTGACCCGCACCGCTCTTGCCGAAGTGCGCCCAGCCGTTCGGCGGCGCGAGCGTGTCGAGCGCCGGCCTCACGATGTCCACCGCGCGCTTCGTGCCGCCGACCATCATGCAGTAGCCGACCTGGAGCCCCCACACGCCGCCGGACACACCGATGTCGAGGAACTCGAAGCCCATCGCGCCATACTTCTCCGCGCGGCGCATCGAGTCGCGGAAGTTCGAATTCCCACCATCGACCAGCACGTCGCCCTTCGCGGCGTACTTCGCGAGCTCGTCGAGCGCTTGCTCCGTCGGATCGCCCGCGGGCACCATCACCCACAGCACGCGCGGCGGCTTGAGCGCCTTCACCAGCTCTTCGATCGTGTACGCGGGGACCGCGCCCTCGGTCTTCTTCTCGTCCACCGGCCCGGCGCTGCGATTGCCCGCCACGACGCGATGCCCGCCACGGAGCAGGCGGGTCGCCATGTTGCCGCCCATCCGCCCGAGCCCGTAGATGCCGATCTCCATGGCCGTCACCCCCTCGTGGAGGCGAGGATAGATGGGCTAGCGTTGTGTCATGGCCACCGCGACCGCGACGGGGACGCGGCTCGATCTCTACCGGCAGATCGCCCGTCAGCTGCGCGCCGACAGCATCCGCTGCTCGACCGCCGCCGGCTCCGGCCATCCGACGTCCTCGCTCTCCGCAGCCGACCTCATGGCCGTGCTCCTCGCAGGCCATCTGCGGTACGACTGGTCCAAGCCGAAGGATCCGGCGAACGATCACCTCATCTTCTCGAAGGGCCACGCGTCGCCGCTCGTGTATGCGATGTTCCGCGCCGCCGGCGTCATCGACGACACGGAGCTCCTGACCTTCCGCAAGTTCGGCTCGCCGCTGCAGGGTCACCCCACACCGATCCTGCCGTGGGTCGACGTCGCGACCGGGTCGCTCGGACAGGGCATGCCCATCGCCGTCGGCATGGCGCTCGCGGCCAAGCGCCTGTGGGACGCGCCGTTCCACATCTGGACGCTCGTCGGCGACAGCGAGAGCGCCGAGGGTTCGATCTGGGAGGGCTTCGATCTCGGCGGTCATGAGGTGCTGCCCAACGTCACGCCGATCCTCGACGTCAACCGGCTCGGCCAGCGCGGCCCGACCGAGCTCGAGTGGGACACCGATGCCTACGCCGCGCGCATCGAGGCGTTCGGTTGGGAGGCGGTCGTCATCGACGGACACGACGTGGCCGAGATCGACGAAGCGCTCTCACGCGCGCGAGACGCCACGCGCCCGACCGCGATCGTCGCGCGGACGGTCAAGGGAAAGGGCGTGTCGTTCCTCGAGGACAAGCCGGGCTGGCACGGCAAGGCGCTCTCAAGGGACGAGGCGACGAAGGCGCTCGCGGAGATCGGCGCCGAGCCCTCGCGCGCCTTCGAGACCCCGCAGCCGCCGCAGTGGCGCCCGCCGCAGCCAACGATGAAGAAACTCGAGCTCAAGGTCTACACCGAGCCCGTCGCGACGCGGAAGGCCTACGGTGACGCGCTGGCTGCCGTGTGCGCGGCGAACGGTGCCGTTGTTTCCCTCGATGCCGAGGTGAGCAACTCGACGCACGCCGAGGAAGTGAAAAAGGTCGCGCCCGAGCGCTTCTTCGAGATGTACATCGCCGAGCAGAAGATGGTCGCGGCAGCCGTGGGCATGCAGGTCATCGGCTTCCGTCCGTTCGCGTCGACCTTCGCCGCGTTCTTCACGCGCGCCTACGACTTCATCCGCATGGCCGCGATCTCGCGGGCCAACATCCGCCTCTCCGGGTCGCACGCCGGCGTCTCGATCGGCGAGGACGGTCCGTCGCAGATGGCGCTCGAGGACCTCGCGATGATGCGCGCGGTCCACGGCAGCACCGTGCTGTACCCCAGCGACGGCAACCAGACCGCGAAGCTGGTGGCGGCGATGGCGGAGCGGAACGGGATCGTCTACATGCGGACCACGCGCGCGAACACGCCGATCCTGTACAAGCCCGAGGAGGAGTTCCCGATCGGAGGCAGCAAGGTCGTGCGCGGCGGCGGTGCGGACGACAGGGTCACGGTCATCGGCGCGGGCATCACGCTGCACGAGGCGGTCAAGGCTGCGGACGCGCTGGCGAAGGAGAGCACGAAGATCCGCGTCATCGATCTCTACAGCCTCAAGCCCATCGACACGAAGACGCTCATCGCAGCGGTGAGCGCGACCGGCGGCCGGCTCGTCGTGGCCGAGGACCACTGGCGCGAGGGCGGCATCGGCGAGGCCGTGCTCGCCGCGCTCGCGGCGGCGGGCGTGAGCGGCCTCAAGTTCACGCATCTGGCGCCGCGCGACATGCCCGGCTCCGGCAAGCCGGCCGAGCTGTTGCGCGCCGCGGGGATCGACGCGGAGTCGATCGCGCAGGCGGTGCGCGACCTCCATTGATACCGCGCGAATGTCATCATTTGCGTCTAGCGGCACGCCGCTAGGGAAGGGGAGCACGTGGAGCTCTGGGTCGTCCTCGCAATCGTCGTCGTCATCGCGCTCTTCCTCATCTCGATGTACAACCGCCTGGTCACGCTGCGTCAGCGTGTGCGCGAGGCGTGGTCGGACATCGACGTCCAGCTCAAGCGGCGCTACGACCTCATCCCGAACCTCGTCGCGACGGTCAAGGGTTACGCCACGCACGAGTCGACGGTCTTCCAGAACGTGACCGATGCCCGCGCGAAAGCCATCGCCGCGGGTCAGACCGGCAGCCCCGAGCAGCGCGCGCAGGCCGAGAACGTTCTCACCGGTGCGCTGCGTTCGGTCTTCGCGGTCGCCGAGAACTATCCGCAGCTGCAGGCGGTGCAGGAGTTCAAGGACCTCTCGGAGAATCTCACCGCGACCGAGGACAAGATCGCGTTCGCGCGACGTTTCTACAACGGCAACGTGCGCGACTACAACACGTCGCTGCAGACGTTCCCGACGAACATCCTCGCCGGGATGTTCGGGTTCACCGCCGAGCAGTACTTCGAGCTCGCGGATGCCGGCGAGCGCGAGACCCCGAAGGTGTCCTTCAGCTAGGCCGTAGTGGCCGCTCCGCCGCCGCGCCTCAACACCTACGACGCCGTCGCCGCGAATCGCTGGCGCACGGTGCTGCTCATCGCGCTCTTCACCGCGATCGTCAGCGTCCTCGCCTACGCGGTGGGCGAGTACGCCGCCCCGGGCGGCGGCATCGCGCTCCTGCCATTCGCCATCGGCTTCTCTGGCCTCTCCGCGGCGACGTCGTATTTCGCGGGCGACAGGCTGGTGCTCGCGCAGAGCAAGGCGCGCGAGCTCGCGCCCGGTGAGGAGCCGCAGCTGCGCAACATCGTCGAGACGCTGGCCATCGGCCTGGGTATCCAGCCGCCGACGCTCTATGTCATCGACGACAGCGCGCCGAACGCCTTCGCCACCGGCCGCGACCCGAAGCACGCGTCCGTGGTCGTCACGCGCGGTCTGCTCGACAAGCTCGACCGGACCGAGCTCGAGGGTGTCCTGGCGCACGAGATGAGCCACGTGGTGAACCGCGACATCCGGGTCATGCTCCTCGTTACGGTCCTTGTGGGGACCGTTGCGCTCATCTCCGACGGGTTGCTGCGCTCGATGTGGTACGGCGGTGGCCGTCGCGACCGTGGTCGCGGCAGCGGTGGCGCGATCATCGCCGTTGTCGCGATCGTGCTCGCGATCCTCACGCCGATCGTCGCGCAGCTCATCCGGCTGGCGGTATCCCGGCAGCGCGAGTACCTCGCCGACGCCTCCGGCGCCCTCCTCACCCGCTACCCGCCCGGCCTCGCGAACGCGCTGCGGAAGATCGCCGACGACAAGGAGGCGCTCGAAGTGGCGAACAAGGCAACCGCCTCGCTGTATATCGCCAATCCGCTGAAGGACCGGCCGAACTTCATGGATGGGCTCTTCGACACGCATCCGCCGATCGCCGAGCGCATCCGCCGACTCGAAGCGATGGGCTGAGATGAGAGCGAGCGTCGCCGCCGCGCTTGGAGTGCTGTTCGTGCTCGCCGCCGTCGGCGTCGGCCTCGCGAGCGGACGCCTCGCGCGGCCGTCATCCACGCCGGCGCGTCTCTCGATCACGTTCACGCCCGCGCCGACGCCGAGCCCGACGCCGTACGACGAGGCCGCCGTCTTCTTCGGCCAGCCGCTGTCCGGCGGATGTGCCACGGCCGGTGGCGTGTACATCGTGACCAACGGTGGCGCGATCCTGCGGTACGACGGCAAGGAGTGGGCGAAGATCGATTCGACGCTCCGCACGCTCGTGCGGGCGGCCTGCGCTCCGAACGCCGCGTACGCCGTCGGCTTCCTCGGCGCACTGCTCATCGCCGACGAGCAGACGCGTCAGATCCGGTCGACCGACATCACCACCGAGGACCTCTGGGGGATCGCGCCGCTGCCGAATGGCGCGCTCATGGTCGGGACGGCGGGCTCGGTCTTCGTGCTCGACTCCGGCGACATCCAGCCATTCGCGCGGGGCATCGACGAGAACCTCTACGACGTCGTCGCGTTCGGCCTGCAGTCGGCGTGGGCGGTGGGCGATCGCGGGATCACGTACCGGCTCGACCAGCGCGGCTGGAACCCGGTCGGGAGCGGTCAGACGAACACGCTCAGAGCGGTCGCGGGGACGACCGCGGCGAACGTGGTCGCCGTGGGCGACGCCGGCACGATCGTGACCTACGCGAGCGGCTGGC
>Ga0137397_10001340_pt1 | contig 17223 bp, 20 predicted proteins | sample czorhiz116metaG_FD_106658 | JGI IMG/M metagenome (GOLD analysis project Ga0137397, IMG submission 106658) | Vadose zone soil microbial communities from Angelo Coast Range Reserve, California, USA - czorhiz1.16 metaG | ecosystem: Environmental > Terrestrial > Soil > Vadose zone | place: USA... | reverse complement strand
GCCGCAGCGATGCGTCCCTGTCCCAAACCGCCTCCAACAGCGGCGATGGCCACGCCGAAGCCTGCCGCGATTACCAATGCGGTCGGATTCACCGGCAGTTTCTCCGCGGGCGCATTGCCCTGAGCGAACGCTGCAGGCGTCATCACCATAACTGCAACCAACAGAAGCAAAACAACTGCTGCTTTTTTCATTACTTCCTCCTCGTAAGATTGCCGCCAGGAGGTGGTTCCCGGACACCGTGCAGCCGGGCTCACACTGAAACGGTCACTACAAGATCGATGCTAGTGCTCGTCCGCGGTTGCCATCCCGATGTATACCGATGGGAGCACCGTAAAGACGTAGGTTTGAATCAACGAGACGAAAATATGAAGCCCGATAAAAGCGATCGGAACGAGCGCTGGAAGAATTCCCAAAATCACGCCCAATACCGGAGACTTATTCCATCCGGCAACGGATGCCGTTACGAAAATGCTCAAGAACAGCCCGTAGATCATGTCACTGGCAAAAATATTCGCCCAAAGCCGGACCGTCAGCGACAGGAGGCGGGCCGTGGTGCTGATGATTTCAACGGGGAAAAGCAAGATCGCAAGCGCCCAATCGGCCGGTTTATGAGGCGATCCGGCAAAAGTCTTCAAGTATCCAAAAACGCCGTGGTGGCGAAGCCCCTGCCAGTTGAAATACAGAAATGTCAGGATCGCGCACGCAAAAGGCACGGTGGCGTTACCGGTAGGAGAGGAAAGAAACGGAAACACGCCGAAGAGATTTGCGAGAAGGATGAAAACCGAGATGGAGCCAACCACAGGAATATGCTTCTCGAACCCTTGGGGAACGTTCTCGTGAAGAATATCGCGCACACCAAAACCGAGCGGATTCGTCAGTAGGAGCTCAGCCATTTGCTGCGTTGCGCCCGGTTTTTCCACCGACAACCGGGATTTGACGATAAGCGCCAAAAGGGTCGCAACAACTAGAACGAATAGTCCCATCACCACATGCTGCGGGATCGGGAGCGCTGCGTTTTCAGGCTGAATATGCACCTTTTGAAGCAAAGCGAGAACAAGCGGCCCCAAAAAGTGGTTTGTCTGCTGCGTCAGCCAATTAGCGTGTTCTTCCATCACCTATTCCGAGGAACTCGTAATTTCCCACACACTCGCCGCAATTGTTGCGGCTCCTAGAGCGCACAACCCCAAAATGAGACTGGCAAGGGGAACGTGCAGATAAATAAAAATAACATACACCCCGAGGCCTATCAAGCCGTACCGCAGGGCCACTGCAAAGTAGCTCCAGCGCGGCAATTTCGGATTTTCTATACCTGCCTGAACGGCGGAAGCTACGGAAAGAGCGCTAGCGCCTCGGCGCATCCATTGAAAATCAAGCCATCCCAGCGCGGCGCCGAAGCCCAGGCCAACGGCCCAGTCGCTGCGGTGCAGGCCCAGCGCAATAGCTCCAGAAACAAAGCCCACTGCGAGCGTCAGCCAGGCAATCCTGCGTTCCGTCCTGACGCCTTGTAGATTGCCAGGCGTAGTTTCACTCGGAATTGGTTCGCTGGCCACGTTTGGGGCCGCCATCCCCGGGAAGTCTGCGTATTACTTCTCGCACGCCTCCGTAAAACCCGACAGCGCCAAGAATCACCAGTAGCCACGGGCTGGTGTGAAGCCATTTATCCAGAAGGTATCCCAAAGCGCCGCCGACCACGACAGCACCGACGAGCGTAAACGGCAATTCGAGCGCCAAGGCAGATTGCCGGGTGACGTCCTCCGCCTTTTTTCGAGGCGAAGAGGGGCCGGAGGAATCGGGATCGGAATTATCGTCCATCGCCCACCGCTATTTTTCGAAGAGCAATTCGCCGGCGCGCTCGGTCGCCTTTACCACAGCTTTGATGAGGGTCACGCGCAGCTTCCCTTCCTCAAGTTCAAGAATGCCGTCAATCGTACATCCCGCCGGCGTCGTCACCGCGTCCTTCAACAGCGCCGGATGATCGCCGGTTTCCAGCACAACGCTGGCCGCGCCCTTCATCGTTTGCGCCGCAAGAAGCGTAGCCACATCGCGTGGTAGTCCCACTTTAACTCCAGCCTCAGCCAGCGATTCCAGAATAATGTAGGCGAACGCAGGCCCACTCGCGGAAAGCCCCGTCACCGCGTCCATGTTCTTTTCATCAACGACAACCGTGCGCCCCACTGCATCGAACATCGCCCTCGCAATTTCCAAATGTTCCGGCTTGGCGTGCGCTCCCGCACAAATTCCCGTCATCCCAATTCCTACCGACGCAGGTGTGTTCGGCATCGCGCGCACCACTGGAACTTTTTCACCGAGGTGCTGCTCAATGTAGCTCGTAGGCACAGACGCTGCGACAGAAATCACTAGTGTTTTTTCATTCAGCTCCGGCGCGATCTCCTTCAGCACATCGCCCACAACTTGCGGCTTCACGCCGAGCAAAATAATCTCTGCATCTTTCACAGCCTTGCGGTTTTCATTCGTGACGCTGACGCCAAGTTCTTTCGCAAGCGCCGCGGCCTTTTCGCCGTGCTTCACGGTAGCCGTCACGCGCTTCGCCGCGAAAAGCCCTTGTTTCAAATAGGCGCGCAGCAAAATCCCGCCCAGCTTGCCCGCGCCCAAAACCGCCAGTTTCTTGTCCGAAAGTTTTTGTGCCATGGTCAAAGTATTGTTTCCGACCCTGTCCCGCGCGTCAATCGCCGAATTCCCACCGAGGAGCCATTTGTAGCGCCTCATCCTGGCGGCGCGCAGCGCACAAGTAATGTACAATGCGCGGCGCTATGAAACTTCGCGGCGCCCTCTTTTCGATTTGCTTGCTGCTCCTCACATCCTTAAGCAGCATTTCCGCACGGCAGACTGTGCCAGTTGTTCAGCAAATCGTTCAGAAAGACGTTCCCATAAAAATGCGCGATGGACTAATTCTCCGTGCCGATGTTCTTCTTCCCGCTAGCGAAGGAAAATTTCCAGTCCTCGTCTATCGCACGCCATACGGCAAAGATAGTGCGCCTAAAGAGTGGACCACGTTTGGCAAAGCCGTTAAACGCGGCTATGCGGTGATCATTCAGGACGTCCGTGGCCGCTACACCTCTGAAGGCGAATTCGATCCGTACAAAAATGAAGGCAACGATGGCTATGACACGATCGAATGGGCCGCCGCGCAACCGTGGTCAAATGGCGACATCGGTACGTTTGGTCTCTCTTATCCTGGAGCAGTCCAGTGGCTCGCGGCGGTGGAAAATCCGCCGCACCTGAAAGCCATGGTCCCGGCGATGACATTTTCCACGCCCCGCAATTTTTTCTATTCGGGCGGCGTTTTCGATGGCTCGTGGATTGATTGGATCTGGTTCAACATCGCGCCCGACACGCGCAAAAAGAAACACCTGCCCGGTCCGCAGACTTACAAAGAAGCCGCGGCCTCCTGGAAAATCGAACACGAACGCTTGCAGTCCTTTCTTCCGTTGGGCGATTTGCCTGATTTCAAACTAGTGGCACCGTTTTACTACGAATGGCTTGCGCATCCTCCCGCCGATCCGTGGTGGGATTGGGCGGAGCTCCGCGGCAAATACGATCACGTTCACTGCGCCGTGCTGAATATTTCCGGATGGTACGACGAAGCTTACGGTCCTGACGGGGCAACAATGAACTTCAACGGGCTGCTTACGGCCCGCAAAAACGAAAAAGATCCACGCACGCAAACCATCATTGGTGCGTGGACGCACGGTGAACTAGAACGTTCCAAAGCGGGCGACATCGATTTCGGTCCTGCCGCCAAAGTGGACTACGACGAAATTATCCTCCGCTGGATGGATCACTATCTCAAAGGAATCGACAACGGCATCGGCCGCGAAAAGCCCGTCCGCATTTTCGTGATGGGCGACAACCAATGGCGCGACGAAGATTCCTGGCCGTTGCAGAGGGCGCGACCGACGCCGTTCTATCTATCCGGCAGATACATCGGGCCACATGCGTACGCGTTAGAGAAAAGCACGATCGCGCTTGAGACGCCGACCTCCGAATTCACTTCCGACCCAGCTTATCCCGTAACGGATCTCTACGAGGAATTCGGCGCGCGCGACTATCAGAAGCTCGCGGGTAGAGAGAACGTACTGGTATTCGACTCCTTCCCGTTCGACAAGGACACGGAAATTACCGGTCCGATTCAAGCCACGATTTACGCTTCTGCGGACGTTCCCGATTTCGACTTGTGGGTGCGCTTGCTCGACGTCTGGCCAGACGGCCGAGCGTTCAACCTAATGAGTCCAGGTTTGGATGTATTGCGAGCCAGCTATCGGAATGGCTCACCGAAACCGGAATTGCTGAGACCGGGAAATATCTATCAGCTGAAATTACACCGTCTTCTCACTTCTAACGTCTTCATGGCCGGCCACCAATTACGCATCCAAATTTCTGGCGCGTTCTTTCCGCACTTCTCACGAAATCTCCAAACGGGCGAATCGGAAATCACCTCTTCCAAAACAAAGATCAGTCATATCCGCATCTACCACGACAAAGATCATCCGTCGACAGTTACAGTGCCGATAGTTCCGCGCTGAAAAGAATTAATCGTGGCGCGCGCCGTGGATGATGGAGATGGAGTGAGGCAAGAGGTCGGCAATGGCGTCCAGCGATTCCACCGCGCCTTTTGGACTTCCCGGCAAATTCAGTATCAAAGATCTGTGTCGAACTGCGGCCACAGCGCGCGACAAAATCGCGCGAGGAGTTTTCTCCATTCCCTTGCGCCGCATTTCTTCCGCGAACCCTGGAATCAGCCGGTCCGCCACAGCCATCGTCGCTTCGGGAGTGGAATCGCGCGGGCTCAAACCAGTACCACCCGTGGTGAGAATCAGATCCACGCGTCCGGAATCGGCAAGCTCGCGCAGTTGCTCACGAATGCTGGGCGGGTCGTCGGCAACGACCAAACTGGATTTGATCTCCCAGCCGAGTTCCCGGCAGCGCGCGATCACAGACGGCCCAGACTTATCTTCGCGCTGGCCGGAAGCCACGGAATCACTGATGGTGATTACCGCAACTCGTAAGGAAGACGGAGCAGACATTGCGGCGCGTTAAGGCGTTCCCACGGCGTCGCGATTAGCCTCGTCCATCAGCCGCATCGCTTCCATCAGCAGCCCGGTGGTGTTGCGCGTGGTGGTCTTGCGTGTGGATGCATTAGCCGCATTGAAATCAATTTCAAAATCACCCGCGGACCAAAGCAGAACCTTATACACAGCGTCATCGCCTTCGGTATTTCCGGATTTCGCATCGCGGCACTGGCCGGAAGCGAAATAGAGTTCGCCCTGCTGCCCGTTGTGATGAACGATCAGCCTGCACGACTTTTGCCCCATCTCGAGCGACTGCATCAGGTCAATCATGCTCATTTCTTCCAAGCGTCCCTGAATCACTCCCGGACGCGAAGCGCGCTTCTGCAATTTTTCAAGGTGCAAGCGGTCCACAACTTTTTTCGTGATACGAACAAGGTCCTTGATCAAAAATGGCTTGGCGATGAAATCCTCGACGCCATCCACAAGCGGGCGCAGCCGCTCCTCAATATCCGCGCGGCTCGCCATGAACAAAAATGGAATGTGCCGCGTCTGCTCGCGGCCACGCAGCTTTTCAAAAAGCTGCCGCCCATCCAGTCCCGGCATCTTGTAATCGCAAAGAATCGCATCGGGAGGATCGTCAATAATTCGCAGCAAAGCGTCCGCGCCGTCCGAAGCGACAATCACTTCGCAGTGCGACTCCAGGCCCTTCAGGACAATATCCCGCACCAGCGGATTATCGTCCGCAAGCAGCAGCTTGACCTTTGATCCGCCTGCCGGGCTCAAGGCTTCCTCCGGCGCGCCGGTTTTCCGCCGGCGCCCGCTTTTTTGCGAATATCTCTGCGGAAATCCCCGCTCTTCCCGCCGGTTTTTTCCAGCAGATAAATGTCGGTAATCTCGATGCTTTTATCGAGGGCTTTGCACATATCGTAAACCGTAAGGGCTGCGGCAGTGACGGCGACCAAGGCTTCCATCTCAACCCCTGTCTGGGCAGCCGCTATCACGTGGGAGCGTATCTCCACGCCATTCTTGCACAGGCGAGCAGTCACATCAATGTGAGTGAGAGGCAGCGGATGACAAAGAGGTATCCACTCCGCAGTACGCTTGGCAGCGGCAATTCCCGCGATTCGGGCCACTTCCAGAGGATTGCCCTTGGGGTTCTTAAGACCACGCACGGCTTGCAGGACGCGCGGCTTCATCCTCACAAAGCCGTAGGCGATGGCCACCCTCGTAGTAACGGCTTTCGCGGAAACATCCACCATCTGCACTTCGCCGCGCTTGCCATAGTGGGAAAGCTTCCTCATATCAGTACTTTAGCAGTCGCCGATGCTACCGTGTCTAAAGAACGTCTGTCCTCGGCAAAACTGAGACGACCTCGCCTTCGGCAAGTTCACCGCGATCCGCCGGGACAAACAAAAAACAATTGCACTTCGCCACTGCCGCAAGGTCTCCCGAACCCTGCCAAGGTAATGGCTTTACGGACGGCACGGTGCCGGTCCACTCCAGCCTCGCAGGTAAAAAGTGCGCCAGCCCGGTCTTCTCATGTAGCCGCTGCCCAAGGCGCGCTTGAAGAAGCGGCAGCGGCTTCATCTCAGCCCCGGCAAGCAAATGCAAGGCGGGCACGGCGAAAAGCTCGAACGTGACCATGGTCGAAATCGGATTCCCAGGAAGTCCAAAGACCGGTTTTCCCGCGCATGTCCCGAACACGGTAGGTTTGCCAGGACGAATAGCGACCGCATCGAAGAAGAATTCTGCGTCAAGATCACGCAAAACCTTTTCCACAAGATCATATTTACCCGCGGAGACTCCACCGGACAAAATCAGCAAATTTTCTTGGAGGCCTTGTGTGATCTTCGCGCGCAAATCTTCTTCCGTGTCTTTTGCATTGCTGAGGAACACGGGTTCGCCGCCTGCCAGAGTGACTTGGGCGGCCAGCGAAAACGCATTGCTGTTGCGGATCTGAAAATTCCCGGGCTTTGTTTCCGCGGAGACGACTTCGTCACCCGTGGAAAGAATCGCCACGCACGGCTTGCGGAACACCTGCACGTGCACAGCCCCGACTTGTGCAGCCACAGCGATTTCCGCAAATCCGAGCCGGCTCCCCGCACAAAGCAAGAGTTGGCCTTCCGCCGCTTCCCTGGCACGCGGAACGATGTGCTGGCCAGGCTCAGCCGTTCGCAGAAATTCGATCGTGGAACCTTCGGCGCGCGTGTGTTCGATCATTACAACGGCGTCCGCTCCTGACGGAAGCGCTGCGCCTGTCATGATTTGTACGCAAGTTCCGGGCGCAACAGAAATCTTCGGTTCGTCGCCAGCTTTGAGTTCGCCCATGCAACGAAGTTTCGTGCCGATGACAACGTCTGCAGCACGCACCGCAAAGCCATCGCGAACGGAGCGGTCGAAAGGTGGATAAGCACGGTCAGCGCGAATATCCTGTGCGACGACGCGCCCCAGCGCGTCGCTAAGCGCGACGGATTCCTGCGTTCGTGGCGAAGACCGCACCAATCGCGTTACTTCGCGAATGACGGTTTGTCGGGCTTCCTCAAAAGTAAGCATGGAAGGAGGTTCGAGCGTTCTACGATTCTGTTTTACAGCCAGCGAGCCAGCAGCGTACCTTCTGGCACGATCGTTGCGTCGCGCTCCGGCCCAGTCGAAATCATTCCGATTTCCACCTGCAGAAAGTCACTGATGAATCGCAAATAATCAATCGCCGCCTTCGGCAATTTCCCCGCGTCTTTCACGCCGTAGGTTTCCTGCTCCCACCCGGGCAAGGTTTCGTAAACCGGCGTCACGTGCTCGTATTCTTCAGCAAGCGCGGGCATTTCCTTCAGCGGAGTGCCTTTGTACTTGTATCCGGTGCAGACTTGAATTTCGCGCTGGGTGTCGAATACGTCCAGCTTGGTGACAACGAGCGAATCAATGCCGTTGATCATTTTCGCGTAGCGCAAGACGGCAAGATCGAGCCAGCCGCAACGCCGCGGGCGTCCCGTGACGGCGCCGAATTCCTTACCGCGCTCGCGAACTTCTTTTGCGTCCAGGTCCGGCATTTCCGTGGGAAATGGCCCGCCGCCGACTCTCGTTGTGTACGCTTTGGAAATTCCCAGTACATGCTTGATCTTCGTCGGTGGTACACCCACGCCTGTGGTTGCGCCGCCGGAAATCGCGCTGGAGCTGGTCACATAGGGATAGGTGCCGTGGTCAATGTCGAGCATCGTGCCCTGCGCGCCTTCAAAAAGTACAGCCTTCCCTTCATCCAGCGCGTGATTCACAAGCTCGGCGGTATCGCAAATGTAGCCGCGAATTTTCTCGCCTTGTTTCAGCGTCTCTTCAACTTCGTGCGAAAAATCAATGTCCGCGCCATACGCGCCTTTGGCTAGGCGATTTTTTTCCGCGACAACCCGCGCCGCCTTTTCGCGGAACAGTGCGGGATCGAGCAGATCGCACATCCGCAAGCCGCGCCGCGCCATCTTGTCTTCGTAAGCAGGTCCAATGCCGCGCGAAGTTGTGCCGATTTTGTTCTCGCCACGCGCACTCTCAGCCGCCTTATCCAGTTCACGGTGATACGGAAAAATCAGATGCGCGCGGTTGCTGATGTGCAGCCGGCCTTTGACTTCGATCCCCACCTTAGAAAGTGTTTCGATTTCCTTGACCAGCGCGCCGGGATCAACGACAACGCCCGCGCCGATGACCGCATGCTGTTTTGGCCGCAAAATTCCGCAAGGAATGAGCTGAAGAACGTGCTTTTCTTTGCCAATGATGACGGTGTGTCCCGCGTTGTGTCCGCCCGCAACGCGCGCGATGTAGTCAAACGAGCCTGCGAGGTAATCCACCACCTTGCCTTTGCCTTCATCTCCCCACTGCGCGCCGACCACCACGACAGATTTCATTCCGCGGCCTCTCTTTGTCACACCGTTCCCTTCACATTGGCAAAGGGAGAAAATTTCAAAAGGAGGAACAAGAAACAGACAGAAAGAAATCGTACGCTCGCACCGCGCTCAACGCAAGCACGGCTGCCGAAGCAAAATCGCTGCGGCATGGTTGCATACGGATGTTGCGTGGAAACGCGAGGGCGCGTATGCTGCCCGCGCGAGGTGATGGAAAACGTGACGAGCGGAACAAGAGCCGCGTTTTTGGCAATAGTTCTGGGAATCGTGCCAGCGCGGATGCAAGATCCGGTGGTAACGCCGGCGTATAGCGTTAGAGTGGAATTTGAAAATGATCAAATCCGCGTTTTGCGTGTGCACTACCCCGCTCATGCGAAATCCCCAATGCACAGCCATACCGGGCGCGCGGTCGTTGCGGTAACTGCAAGTCATCTGCGCGTCACGACGTCCGACGGAAATACCCGGGAAGTGCAACGGCACGCGGGCGAGATCTACTGGGGCGACAGTGTCACGCACTCAGCAGAGAATTTGACGGATACGCCGCTGGAAACAATTGAGGTAGAGGTGAAGAAAGCGAACGTACCAGCAGTCGCTGTTCCTGCCGAAGCGGGGAACTCTTCAAAAATTCCGCTGAAAGAACCTGTTCCGGTGCAAATGGAGCCGCATCACCACGTCGTTCTTCAAAACCAGTATGTCCGCGTGTTGGATGTTCTGTTTCCTCCGGACGATCCGTCGCTATTTCATACGCACAGCAACGACAACCTAAGCATCGCGCTGAGCGGCGACAAAACGCATGCCCAATTGATGGGCGGCGATTGGGGCGCGCCAACCGCGGTCGTTCCCGGACAAGTTGCTTTCCACAAGGCGCAAAGCCAGCCCTACACTCATCGCGTTGGCAGCGCAGGGGCGCAGCCCTTCCACGTCATCGACGTCGAAATCTTTCCTTAGAGCTTTGCAATCTGGCGGTAACGGAAGCATTCGACGGCGTGGTCGTTCACCATACCGATCGCCTGCATGAACGCATAGCAAATCGTCGAACCAACAAAACGGAACCCGCGTTTCTGCAAATCCTTGCTCAGAGCATCCGATTCCTTCGTTTTTGCGGGAATCCGTCCATGCAGTTTCCAGACATTTTTCTTCGGCTTGCCGTCCACAAATCGCCACAAATAAGCATCAAAACTTCCAAATTCTTCCTGTACTTTCAAAAACTCGCGCGCGTTGCCAATCGTGGAGGCAATCTTCAAGCGGTTGCGAATGATGCCTGGGTCCTGCAGTAACACACGCACTTTCTTCGCGTCGTAACGAACGATTTTGTTAACATCAAAATTGTCAAACACTTCAAGATAACGCGCCCGCTTGCGCAAAATCGTGTCCCAGCTTAATCCAGCCTGTGCGCCTTCAAGAATCAGAAATTCGAAAAGCGTGCGGTCGTCGTGCACAGGCACGCCCCACTCTTCGTCATGGTACGGAATGTTGACCTCGCTAGTCGCCCAGTGGCAACGGATTTTCTCTTTCACTTCGATTCTCCGGAAATCGTCAGTAACGAAAACGCGTGACCGCGTTTCAACAGCGGCTCTTCAAAAATCCGCCATAACATTTTAGCAATCGTAAACGTGAGTATTGCGGCAAAAATCGTCACCACCGCGCCCCGAAGGGTAGACGTCTTCGGCGTCGCGTGAAGAATCACGGCATGGCACGCAACGTCCACAACGGGATGCAGCAACAAGGATGTACGCAATAATCCAGGCGAAATAAACGGGAATAATCCGGAAAAAACGGCGCACATAAAAGGTGCTGAAGTAACGCGGTGACTCTTTTACATCGAGGAGAATGCCTCCGATCAGAAAACCGGAAAGCACGAAAAACAAGTCCACGCCTGTGCCGCCAAGAATGACAAGTCGGTGCAGCCGGTCCGTAATGCTGCCCGCAGGCATGACGCCTTCCAACGAAATGTAATGAAAACAAATGACGCTGAAGATGGCGAGACCGCGAATTCCGTCGAGCTCTGGAATTCTAGATTTGAACTGAACTTGGGTCATATGCTGCGAAAGAAGCTAACAAGCCGAGGCGATGTCGGTCAACCGAACACACAAAAGGCGTGCGGCACTCTTGCACCGCACGCCTCGTGTTCTCATTACGAAGTTCTTATCCGACGTGCCTATCCACAGCCTTGGTTATCTGATCTTTCGGCACAGCGCCGACGATCTGCTCGACCATTTGGCCGTTCTTGAAAATGAGAATCGTAGGGATGCCGCGGATGTTATACCGCCCCGCAGAGTTCATCGCTTCGTCCACGTTCAACTTCATCACTTTAATCTTGCCCGCGTAGTCGTTCGCGATCTCCGCCACCGTGGGCGCCAGCATATGACACGGGCGGCACCATTCCGCCCAAAAATCTACGAGTACCGGCTGCGTCTTGCTCGCCGAAAGTACTTCATTTTCAAAATTTCCATCAGTTGCTGCTTGGATGTTTTCCGCCATGTTCTTCACCATCAGCGACTTGGCCAACCGGCCCGCCGCCTGTCTCCTTTGGTTCGGTTAATTAGCTGTTGCAACAGGCAATTGGTCACGCGCCGGTTGCCCCAGTCCTCTTGCCGCCCGCGCCGCTTCGAAAACCTTCAAATAATCCGCCGCAGGCGTCTTCCATGAATAATCCCGCACCATTCCGTTCAACTGAATGCGCTTCCAAATTCGTTCATCGGCAAAATGATGCAGGGCTTGACGAATTGTATAGAGCAACGCACCGCCGGAATAGTCCCAAAATTTGAACCCGGTCCCTGTACCATGCTCCAAATCGAACGGCTCAATTGTATCGTCCAATCCGCCCGTGGCACGAACAATTGGCACCGTACCATACTTCAAACTGTAAATTTGATTCAAGCCGCAAGGTTCATAGCGCGACGGCATCAGGAACATATCCGCGCCCGCTTCAACTTTGTGCGCGATGGCATTGTCATAAGCAATTTTCACCCCAACGCGCTCGGGATAGGCACCAGCCAAAGCCCGGAAGAGATCCTCGTAACGCCGCTCGCCCGTGCCAAGCACAATCAGCGCCAAATCCTCGCGCATCATCTCATGCGCAACCTCCGCGATCAGGTCAAAGCCTTTTTGGTCGGCGAATCGCGATACGATTCCAAGCAGCGGCCGGCCAGAATCATCTGGCAAACCGAACACTTGCAGCACGTCCTTTTTGCAGACGGCTTTGCCAGATAAATCCTTCGGAGAATATTTCGCGGGAAGATAAGGGTCCTTCGCGGGATTCCACGTGCTGTAGTCCACCCCATTTAGGATTCCCACAAGCCGTTTGCCTCGCGCACGCGCAACTCCATTGAGCCCGTAACCGTATTCCGGCGTCTGAATTTCCTGAGCGTAGCGCTTGCTAACCGTCGTGACGTAGTCGGAATAAACGATTCCCGCCTTCAAAAAGTTCACGTTTCCATAAAATTCGATTCCCGCGGGAGTAAACGTCGCAATGGGAATCCCCGCGCGGTCGAGAACTTCCTTTCCGAATTGCCCTTGATACCCCATGTTGTGAATCGTGAACACCACAGGCATGTCTTTCATCACCGGATCATCCGAGTAGGAGCTTCGCAGCAGCACGGGCACCATCGCGGTTTGCCAATCATGGCAATGAATCACGTCAGCCGGCCAAACGTGTTTCGCGATCTCAATCGCGGCGCGGCAGAATTCGCTATATCGTTCCGCATTGTCAGGGTAATCGCCCTGCGCACCTCCGTAGAGCCCGTCTCGGTCAAAAAAAGGCGGGTCGTCCACAAAAAAATAACGCACGCCATTGAGTACCGTTCCGTCCGCCACGGACGGAAAGCGCAAACGCGAGCCAAGTGGAATCGTGAGACTCGGCATAACAATCGCGGTCGTCTTCGTGCCACGATAGCGCGGAAGAACTACCGCGACTTCGTGCCCGCGCGCCACCAGCGTTTTCGGCAGCGCTTCCACCACGTCCGCGAGCCCACCCGTTTTGGAAAACGGCAGCCCTTCTGATGCCACAAAAAGGATTCTCATACGCTTATTCGGCTCGAATTACGCTATCGGACCACTTGAGGCGCGTCAAGCGCCCAGCAGCTCGATTCTCTCTTTTTTCGAACGGTGAAGCGATTCACGTATAATTTTGGCACGAAGACAGGACGCTAATTTTCCGATGAAACTATTTTTCCTTTACGGTCTTCCAGGAACGGGCAAGCTTACCATCGCGCGCGAGCTGGCTGGGCTTACCGGATACAGACTATTTCACAATCACCTAGCGGTTGATCTTTTACTTTCCGTCTTTGAATTTGGCAGCACACCCTTCGTTGAGTTGCGCGAGTCCATCTGGCTTTCCGTTTTCGAAGAAGCTGCTGCGATTCGTCTTCCAGCGCTTATTTTCACGTTTAACCCGGAAAATTCTGTCCAGCAAAGCTTCATCGAAAACATGATGCGTACGCTCTCTTCCTTCGACAGCCACGTGCTCTTTATCGAAGTTACTTGCGACCCAGCGGAACTCGAGCGCCGAATAGATACGCCAGAAAGGAGGAACCACAAGAAACTCGTTTCGCTCGAACTCTTTCGTCAATTGAAAGCCGAGGGCGTTTTCGATTCGCCCAAACTGCCCGAACCGCATCTCACCATAGATACCACCATCGTTTCCCCGCTGGAGAACGCCCAAAAAATCGTCACAAAATTCTCGTTACCGGTCCTCGGCCAGCCTCATTCGCCTTCCTGATACACTTCCCTCTCCATGGCACGCCAGCGCCTCGGCCAACATTTCCTCTCCGACCTCGGTTGGCGCGAAGAGATTGCCCGCGCCATCCGGGTCTCGCCAAATTCTCCGTTTTTCTCCGCGCCGGAGCTGCAAAATTTCTGCTGGATTGAAATCGGCGCCGGCCACGGCGAAATGACCGAACAGCTCGCCGCTTCCGGAACGCCAGTCATCGCCGTCGAACTCGATCCGCCCCTCGCCAAACGCCTCCAGCAACTCACGAAGCAATTTCCAAATCTCTCCGTCCACCACGCAGACATCCTCAAGACCGACCTTCACGCGCTCGCTGCCGGCCGGCGCATCCGTATTTACGGAAATCTGCCGTATTACATCACTTCGCCCATCCTTCATCACTTCTTCCAATTCGCTAGCCTCATTGACGAAATCCATATCGTCATTCAACTTGAAGTCGCTCTCCGGCTCGCAGCACAACCCGGCACTCGCGATTACGGCTACCTCTCGGTCTTCACGCAATATTTCGCAAAGCCAGATATCTCGCTAAAGCTCCCGCCAGGCGCATTCACCCCTCCGCCGGAAGTTGACTCCGCGCTCGTAAGCATGAAATTGCCGGGACAAAAAGCGGTACTGCAGATGAAAGACGAGGAAAAATTTCTGAATTTTGTGAAGCTCTGCTTCGCGCAAAAACGCAAGATGCTCGTCAATAACTTACGAACACTCTCGCAGCCACAAGCCACGCGCGGCCATCTTGCCACGCTAAATCTTTCTCCCGGCGCTCGCGCTGAGGAACTCAACATCGCGCAACTTGCGGCTCTATTTCAGAGTCTTTCTTAATGGGGTTCCAACAAGGCTAGGTCTTAGGCTGAACTGCGTTCAGGCGGTCGGGATAGTCGCTCATAATTCCGGCCACGCCCGCCGAGGCAAGCATTCTCATGTGCGCCGGATGATTTACCGTCCAGCAGACGACCTGCAAATCGTTGCGTTTTGCTTCGGCAATCATCGCGGGCGTGACCAGGTCCCCGCGAACCGCAAGTTGCCGCGCTCCAACTTCTAGTGCCTTCTCGATGGGCTTTTCGATTTGGCCATCATAGAGCAGGCCGGTCATGAGAGTCGGCTCCGTCTTTCGAACGGCGCCGACCACAGATGCGTCGAAAGAGATCACCACGGTCCGCGCAATTTCTCCGGATTCCCGAAGTGCGCCAATCAATGCGTGTTCGCCGCCCCAGGAACCTCCGGGTTTAATTTCCAAATAGAAAACGACATCATGCCGTTTCGCGAATTCCAGAATTTCTTCGAGCGTTGGAATGCGTTCTCCTGTAAAGGAACTCCCAAACCACGAGCCGGCGTCGAGTCGCCGCAACTCCGCCAGCGTCAATTCGTGTACAGCCCCTTGTCCGTTCGTCGTTCGATTGACCGTTTCGTCGTGAATCGCCACGAAACGCGCGTCGCGCGATAGCTGAAGGTCCGTCTCAATAAAACTCAGGCCCATGGCTACGGCTTTGCGGAACGCTGCCATGGTATTTTCCGGGGCGTATCCCGAAGCCCCGCGGTGCGCGATCAGGAGCAACGTGCAATTCTCCTCGCACTGATTTTGTAAAACACGTTGCGGCCGATAAAGTTGCGTTTCAATCCAGTCATCTATTGAATATGCTAGCACTCCGCCTAGCCCTTTGCAGGCACCCTTTCGTTATGCTCCGCGTATCTAACCATACATGCAGTCAAAAAAAGTTCTGAGGAGAACGGACATGTTTCACAAGAATCGGGCCCTTTTCATTGGTTCCCTGCTCGCCTTGAGTCTGGCGAGCATGACTAACTCCGCGGCGGCCGCAAATCGCGCGGGACAGAATGAGCCGAAACCGGCGAACAAGCTTATGAAGGAAGTCCGTCACGAGCTCGTTATGCTCCCGTATTACTCTGTGTTCGACAACCTGGCATATAAGGTTGAAGGCGACAAAGTCATCTTGATGGGCCAAGTGACACGGCCAACTTTGAAATCCGATGCGGAAAATGTCGTGAAGTCCATTGAAGGCGTTCGCAGCGTGGAGAACCAGATTGAAGTGCTGCCTACCTCGCCGATGGACGATCAACTTCGCCGCGCTCTCTATCGCGCGATTTACGGCGAAAGCGGACTGTTCCGCTACGGGGTGGCCAGCGTGCCCTCCATTCACATCATCGTGAAGAATGGACACGTAACACTCGAAGGCGTCGTGGACAACGAAGCCGACAAGAATATGGCGGGCCTCCGCGCCAACGGCGTACCCAACGTATTCTCGGTCCAGAACAATTTGGTAGTCGCTAAGTCCTAAACACTTTGCTCCGTGGGAGGGGCCAATGCCTCTCCCAAGGACTCCACCCTTTCGGAAGACTCTTCTTCGGCCGCAGGCCTGGATCGCCACGTTCAAAATGTAATGGAAGGCAAGAATGCCCCTGCTGGTTCGTTGTAAAGCCCGATGCTCATCAGAGTCGCGGGCTCAATTATGCGCAAACCCTGTTCCAGGCACCAACGGAACAACGACGCATTGCGCGTCGGAACCAGAATTCCCGACCCGAGGATTTGCTCTGCTGTCGAAATCAGTGCCTGAAGATCGCGATTATTCTCCGCTACCGCGTGCCCAAAAAATCCCATAGCGGACGCGTAGGCCGTGATGCGCCCGTCAAACTCGGCCACGCGTGCCGTCCCCACGGCGATTCCATCCTGTAGTTCCGCTCGGCGCTCGTGACCATGCACGCGCCGGCAGAGCGCATCGCATGCTTCCACATCCTCGTTCGTCGCCGCCCTCACCGCATATCCCGGAGGCGTCTTCCGAATCGCCAGGCCATTCATCACAGAGAGCGGCTCCTTCGGATCGAATCCCAATTTTGTATAGAGAGACAACGAGCGATTGTGAAATGCCACTTGCACAAGGCGGATTCCGACTGCTTTCTGTTGTGCAGCCCGCTCCATAGCGGCAAGCATCAACCGCCGCCCCACGCTTTTGTTCTGCACCGCTGGGTCCACAGTGATCGGCCCCACTCCTGCAATCTCCGATCGTTCGTCCAAACAATTACTTCCGACTGGTTTCCCATTCAGTTCTGCTACGACGCAATGGAACTTGTCATGCGAGAACATCCAATTCAAAACATCATTCGCGGTTTCGACGTTCGGAAAGTCCGGAGGGAAGTTGTGATGCCGATTCAAACTCGTAAACGCTTCGTAGCAAATGCGCCCGCACTCGGCCACGTCGCTCAACTCCGCCCGCCGCAAACGCAACGATTCGGATTCTCTAACACTGGCAGGAGCACTCATGACCACCTCCAAATTGTGCGCCTGCTGCTCAAGGCTTACAGTATTCCCCTCGGGCACACAATTGGAACGTAATATATCTCAATCAAATCGAGACTGTCCTCTGACATGAGGTGAAACTGCAAATGGGAACGAGCTTTGTCGAATACTAGGGATTCGGTTTTTGGACGCGCGACAGCTATCTTGAGAGCTGGCTCCAGAACCTACTACAGGAAATGGGGAATTTGTCGCCAAGAGAACCTTAGCAGGATTCGCTGGTGGAGCATTGGCGCATACGGACAGAGATCGATGGCGGTGTCATGTCCCTTGATCTGG
>Ga0137397_10001338_pt1 | contig 17223 bp, 25 predicted proteins | sample czorhiz116metaG_FD_106658 | JGI IMG/M metagenome (GOLD analysis project Ga0137397, IMG submission 106658) | Vadose zone soil microbial communities from Angelo Coast Range Reserve, California, USA - czorhiz1.16 metaG | ecosystem: Environmental > Terrestrial > Soil > Vadose zone | place: USA... | reverse complement strand
GTCAAGCTTGTGTCGCACGCCGACGTCGTAATCGTTAGGATCGTGGGCGGGAGTGATCTTCACGGCACCCGTTCCGAAGGACATGTCAACGACAATGTCGTCCGTCACTATCGGAATACGACGATCCACGAAGGGATGGACGGCAAACTTGCCATGAAGGTGCTGTAGTGCCAAGTCAGTTGCCACTGTATCCGGGCAAGGGAAATAGATTATTCACTTTATAACGGTCATCGCTAGGGTGCACAGCGATAGCAGTGTCCCCGAGCATAGTCTCTGGACGCGTGGTCGCCACTATGATCATTTCATCTACGCCGATGGTGTCATATCAGTACATGAAAACATTCATATACGAATTTGTCAAACCCGAATTCTCTATGGGGTACGCGAAAGACGTGATGACACCAAACTCGAACTTTTCTTTGGGGTCATAGCCCGGCACGCTCAAAAATGTTCGCTTCTCAAGCTGTTTTTGGTCGACCTGAACAACAGCCTGCTAAGAAGCATTCCTGGCAGTACCATGGAAGCACCCACCTCAAGGTTCGAAAGTGTGGTGTTGAGACGGACACACCAATTGACAAGGCGATTCGCGCGGTATATGATCCCTTCCTCGTGTAGACGACAGAAGGTCTCAACCACAGCTTTTGAAAGTTGCTAAGAAAGGAACAGAGGTGGGTATGAAGAATCGAGTTCGAAACGTCAACTTACGGGATTCATGGTAAAGGCAACACGAGACCAGTCGTAGCTGCCGCCAAGTCTATGAAGCTGGTTTGTAATGCGTTCTTGGTACCTGTACAGAACAGATTTAGGGTCACTCCATCGGTAGGAGATGGCATCGCACTCGTTTTTCCAGTCCATCACGGTCTCAAGGAACTTCGTGCGACCCAGATCATGACGCGTCCTGCCCGATGATTTGAACAACCTCTTTTCGACGACGGATTGCGTCGAAATTCCCGCGTGATCAAACCCGGGGGCAAATAATGTTGTCTTCCCCGACATGCGGTACCTGCAGGGAGTCAGAGAAGGACCAGCGTTCCCTGGCTCTACTCACCAACGAACGAGTGCATCCTGGATGGCGGTCGTGAGCGCGTGGCCGATGTGCAGGCTTCCGGTCACGTTCGGGGGTGGCGCGGATATCACGAACAAACCCTCGGGTTTGGGTCCGCCATTGGCATCGAGTACGGGCTTGAAAAGGCCTTGCTCGTGCCACCAATCATACCAGGCAGCTTCGATAGCAATTGGATCGTAGCCAGCAGCCATAAGTCCTGACAGATCTGCAAAAAGCGGTGAATTAGCGTCGCGCGGGATATGGATCAGCTCCGGAGCCGTTGGGTGAATGCCAGGACAACGAAGGACGGTATTCGTCACACTGCGCCATATCTGACAATGCATATATTCAGCATAAAAACTCACCCTTTTTCTGACCCTTGGGCGTCGTGTTGACAAACGGGACCACCTCTTCCTTGGCGGCCTTTTCCCTTGCCTTTTTCTCCCCCGCAGGCGCAGTGGGCGCTGCTTTGGCTGCTTTCGCAGCGAGCTTGGCCTCTTTCTCTAACCGCTTTGCCTCCTTTTTGGCTGGATAATGGTGACAATGGATCAGATGTCTGGTCGTTGCAAAAACTTTGCGTGCACACACCTGCGCTCTTCGTGATCGCGTTGGGTTCGCTGCCTGACGGAGTCGCAGCCCCGGAGGGAGGATCTGATCTCGCCGGTGTGATAGTTTCTTGTGCTTGTGACATGGTTCTGTAGCGAAAGACGCGTCGCGATGAGTATATGAGAAAAGATCGATGCAGCCTCGATGCGAGCATATGCCTTCGAGTCACCCCGAGTCAGGTCACGCGGATGCCAATCCATTAATTGTGGCACGTGCTTGGGCTCGCGGACCTCTCGATTCGATCTTGTAACACTGCAACAAAAGAAACTCGCTGGTTGTAGTTTATGGCTCTATCCTTGTCATTTTCCAGGGCGACGGGGGTGCGTCACCATATTCCAATGCCCAAGCTCTCGGTGGACTCGGAGAGAAGAGGGCTGACATACCGATAGATCTGCACGGGTATTCAGTACTCAGTCGGTATCGAGGCTGATTCATTCACTATTGTACAGGATCGGCGGAGCGCTACGTACATCCAGCGTCTAATGTGTCATCGTACGCAATCACGTTCATACTGTAATACCCGCAATGCAAGGAAACGACGACCTGTCCGTAAACATGGGCATGATTCTGTATCCGACCCGAAAAACGGCGACTGCTTTTACCTGCTTTCGACTCTCCGGAAATGATGACGACGCTCCGACTGCTCACGTAAGGCCTGAAGTCAGTCCTAACAGGCCTAACAGTCCGTATTCTATCTATTGGACTATATAGATACAACGCGACCCGATAGGACGAGCCACGATCCGTCAATGCTAAGTGCGAGTACATACAAGAAGTCGTGAAGGGGGACAGCAGTAAGACATACATATGCAAGAAAGGAGTGGAGCACTGATGAAGATGGCGGCCATGATGAGTGCATATATGAATTATATGCTAGGACGGAGCGGATCTAGAAGGTGCGGGTACCCGTACGCTGCGCCGTCCGACCGAAATCCGAGCCACCGTACCTGAGCGAGCCGACGTTCCCGAACGTATCGATGCCGCCTGGGCCGGTAGAGGCCAGGACGGCTGACAGAGCATCGGCGCGCGCGGAGATGGGAGTGCGCGGTGGGAGGGAGGACGCGCCTGACGAGATGGACGCGCTTGACAGGGGGCGGCCTTGCACGAGGGCGGGGGTCGACGCCGCGCTTGGAATGGATGTGGATTGCGGCAGTTGTGGGGTTGGAACGGGCGATGAAGTCGGCTGGCCAATGAAGTGGTTTGATGCGAAGGGGTTATTTGAACTAGGAACCGTGAGGTCAGCATCGTTGGTACTGTAGTGAAGTAGGAGGGGCACTGCAAGCTTACCCGAACGCAGTCTTCTGTGGCACAAGCGAGGGTTGCTGGGAAGTTTGCAACTGCGCCGCCTGGAGCTGTAAGGCGTAGTACTGTTGCTGCTGTGCTGCCGCATCTGCTTGCTGTTGCGCGTATGCCGCCTGCAGCATCGCCTCGTACTGCGCCTGTTGCGCGTATGGGTCGAATGCGGTAAACTGTGCCTGTACCGCGGAGGGGTCGTACGAAGTAGCATACGACGCCGTTGGCATCTGTGGCGGGAGCGCCGTGAATTGTGGCTGAAGTTGCCACGATTGGGACTCGTCGACCGTGAGATCGATCAGGTTACTAAGCCGGGCATATCAGTCAGTCGGTCGGTTGAGAAGGCGAGGGAGGGTTTCAAGCAGGTGCGTAGCCTTACCTGGGCACAGGCTTCGGATCGTCGAAAAACCCTTCTTTGCCTTGCTCCGCGAGCCGCCGCCGGCGCTCTGCTTCGTCTTGTTCGCTTAGCTGCATCGCGCGCTTGAGCTCCTGCTCCTCCCGGCTGGGCTTTTTCGGCTGCTGCTGCTGTGGGTGTGGGTGCCGCGAGGTCGCCTCTGACGGTTCGTCATCGCTCTCGCTGGTTCGCTTTCCCGCCATGCGGTCGCGCATCTGCTTGCGCCGGCGCCGCGTCTCGGCCAGGTTCTTATCGTCCGAGAGTAGCCGCGAGAGCTCGCGGGCACGCACGCGGACGTCGGCGCCTACGTCACGGCCATAATCGTCTACGTGCTGGAATTCGGCGAGGGTTTTGATGACGTAGATGTTATCGCGGAAGTACTGGGCGACCTTGGGCGAGCCACTGTGCAAGAGGTATTCGAGGACGACGAGTGACTGTTGATGATTCGTCAGTTATTTGAGAAGCGCGTGGATGGCGGAGAGGGGTCTGGTCGTGGGCAGACGTACTTTGTAAACATGTCGCCAGTACTTGCCCTTATCGTTCAGACGTTTGTCCAACATGGCGACGATGTCCTGAAATTCTTCACTGTGGTTTGGTCCGTAAGCGAGATGAAAGATCAGCCATGTGGACGAGGAGACGTACTGGTTGTAGGACATCTCGGCCAGCTCATGCATCTGCGCTCCACTTGGAAGAACATTCTCGTTGCTTGTGATTGTGCGGACTTTTGCCTCGGCATCCGAGTATCCGTTGGTGACGTTCTTCACAGCCCGTAGGGTACCCTTGAAGACCATGCTGTAGCCAATGCTGCGGAGTGAGGTGAGGGATGGCGACTACTGCGGGATGATGGATCGGGTTAAATCAGGTGAGGTGGGACGGGGGGAAGAGAATAATATTTGTACTGGAAGGGGCTGTGTCGCGCTGGAGTATAATGTAATGCAATGGCCTGATTCTAGTCAGCGAGCGAGCGTCATGAACCCAATAATCCGCTTCGTTTCGTTTCCGATGCGGCCTTGATTGCGCTTGATCCATAAACAACAACCGGTCGGTTGTATAGGTGGGGTCACCCGACTATCCCTGCCAAGATTTGTGTATTGTAGTTACACTGTTCGAGTTCGTTGAGTACTGTACTCGACTCGAGGCGAGCCAGGGAGATGAGCGCTGTTGCTGACCTTATCAGAGTCATTCGTATTACTCAACAAGGTTTCCAGGCTTGCTTGGTCCAGACCCAGCCCCGGCCTTCGTCTCATGCAACGTTGCACCCCTCCAACAACGTCCTTGTGTAATTTTACCTGGACAAGCAAAGAAGCAAGGCGTCGAGAGACCAACAATCACCCGGTTCTTTGTCTTCCTCGGTTTCCCTTTTCTTATATTTTTATTTTTATTTTCCGTTTCGGACCAGACCGGAAAGATGTTGTACCGGCACATGCGTCATGATACGGCATCTGCAAGTGGGTCTCGATCTGGCTGCGCAGCACTAGTGTAGTACTGCCCCGTTTCATGACAATTAGCGTCCCGACAACTGCCGCCTCTGTGAGTGACAGTCAAACAGTCAAGCTTGACTAGTCAAGGCCGATGTCGGTGCCGAACCAGTACTGCCACGGAATCACTCGAAATTTGATTCAAAATGTTCACGGTCATCGTGCTCCTGCGCAATTCACTCCCCACGTATGCCCCTCTCATCAAGGCCTAGGCGCAGCTTGACCCTGAGGATAGGTACGTTCTGACGGGACCCTCGCAATATGACCCTGTAATGTACGTTCAGTCTCTCACCCGCGTAAATCAAACGAACAAAAAGGAACTTGTGCGGTGTACACCGCCGCACCGGTGCTCCAGCCCATGCTGTAATCAGGAACTTCAGTGGCAGCTTGTGGTACGGTTTGATATCGGCTGTGTGGCCTTGTACCAGAAGCACTCGCATCAACGTCCTCAAATGTAATTCCTGTGCGGGCACTGGGCAGTGTCTTCGCTGGCTCTGCCCCATTTAGATGCTAATCATCTGGTATCCATAAAAGGTGTCCAAACAAGCGCGTGTCGTCCCGGCCAACCCTCCCTGCTCTGGTCACTGCTGAAATTCGAATCCTTCATGCCTGGACTATATGGATCTAGAGAGAGACCGTCATGCAACAGCGAAGGGACCCATGGACGGTAGTGAGGAGGTAATACCTGTGTTCGCGTCGTTGTCGGCTGTGGCAAAGTTGACGTGTGCGAAACAAATTATACAGTGCAATCAAAATGCTCCCTGTCAAACTCGTGATTTTCACTTGGGACTGACTGACAGTGACTGTCCGGAAAGTCTCCTCCGACTTGGTCACCAATAGCCTTTCTGTTCCTGAAGGACGCTGGCACTGTAGAACGCGAAGCCATGCCAGTGCTCTCGATATGCACGCGCTCACTCACTTGAAACTGGACGCAGGAGGCTTTGTTTTGGGTGCTACTGAACACCGTCTGCCAGCCTCACAGAATATTCCCATGCGGATGCATCTCACCTGAGGGATCTGCCTACGCTGTCCTGGCAAGTCGACTAGAAAGAGACATTTTCCTTTCCACCACGACGTTGATCTACATGTACTGCAGTACTGATTGCCCTTTTCTATTTATTAATACGTCTCTAAACGGCATATTGTCATCATAAAGCCATCCCACAGACATGCTTGGAAAGGCACATGTGTACACCTAAGGAATATGCAGAGTTGCTGTTCTGACTCGTAGACAAAATGTCGATGACACCGTAAGAGTCTACGAAAGGTGTCAGGGTCGGCATCCGAGTCGAGGGGTGGCGGCACACAACATTAGTACTCTGAGGGTAAATAGTACATATTGATCGTATCCGCCACCTCAAGCGTTACATAGGTGAATACAGTATACAATGCATAGGACAGGGTAGAATTTGGCCCTTTAAAACCTACGCTAACGTCGAAAGTGCGAAGGGTGAATATGACCATGATATAACAGACCAAATCCAGTTAGTGACTTGAGAGAGTTCAAACGGCGAACGGTCCAGTTACATAAGTGTTACATACGCGACTGTCACAGAAACACGTGACGTGATATTAATGGCCGCGATTTGAGGAACGAGGGAACATGACTGGGGGGCAACCGCGATGACCAGAACGCCCGAAGCGAATGCCTCAGGAGGGTATACAAGAGAAAGCAGCAATAGCGATGGCGTAGGTCTCCAAGTAAGAGATATCTTCCCTGACAATTCCCGTCACTGATCAACTTCCCCTATCTACCCATGGTCAGGGTCGACGAAGGCCGCTACTCTCGCTCCCAGACGGGGAACCTGCGTCATTCCTTCTTCACAACTTTGACCATGCAGACCTGACAAGGCATATCGTTGTGAGTTTCTTGCCATTTCTTATATATGCTTGATCTGGACACCTCCCACAGGAGCACGGTGGCCGGATCACAGATGACGACTCTGCCGCGGACGTGATCCTTACCATACGTCCGAATGAATACAAGCATATGAAGGATAAATACGCCGTCTCACGGAAGACTTATGTTCGCATGTCGGGGTTCATTGATAGGTGTATCAACGCCCGTCGGTTTCAGCTCGCTCCAGTTGTGGAGAAGGGTGTGCCAGGACGCAGACCAGGGTCACGGTGAGGCATCCGTTAATATATTCATATTCATCACGCTTGCTTACAAACACAGTCGGACTGAGTTCACAGAGGAAGACGACGAAAATCTATGCCAGTATATAGCTGAAGTCCTGCCTGATAAAGGAGAAGGCGGGCGTACTGGCCACTTTATATATACCGATTTGATACGACGCGTGAGTACTTTCTACTCTCATCGTCCATATTTCTCATTCCCTTCCAGGCCGATGAATTTGGTCAATACAACTGGTCGCTGCGCCATCCCAAAGATGGTTGGCGCGAGCGGTATCGCAAAAATCGCGATCGCATGGACGATAGGATTGCCGAGATCGTTAAAGGATGCCCACCTGCACTCGATGGGAAAGGGCGATACATGTTCAGGAGATACGGGCAGATTGACCAAGACCCTGAATTGAATGGCTACAATGATGACCTAGCGGAGTTTGACGAAGAAGGACGAGATTCGGCAACAGACGATGAGGGTGCCCCGGTCCAGGCCAAGAGAGTGAATGCTCAACCTGAAGAAGAGGAAGAGGAAGAAGATGAGTGGCAGCCTGCAATGCACCTCCCAGGGGCAGCTAGCCCGCGTAGTCAGGACGCTGAGCCCTTAGAGGAGGAAGCTAGGGAGCGGATTACAGAGCGCCAGCCGGAGACACGTCCCCGCACGAGGGCGGCTACGCGCCGAGGTCGTACCTCGCCCAGCGCAGCACTAGCATCAAAAAGACGTAGAAAAGTTAGTTCACCTTCCACTTTCCCTCGTTTCGCGTGAGGTTGACCATGCGTCGTTTCCGAAGGAAGCGCAGCAGGTTTTGGAGGAACCTTTCCTTGATGACCTCGATGCGACCTTACGAGGTACTGAGGTTGGTGACAAGCTTGCCGAGGGACCTGATCCTTCCCCCGTCGGCCTCGAACAACCTAATTCCTCAGCAACAGCAGTTGAAGCATCGCAACCTGAGACTAGTAGGAAGAATCGTGGAAAGCCAAGAGCACGACCAGTCGCGCGCCCTGTATCACCACGCCAAACGCGCGCTCGTTCGCGATCGGCCAACCCACATGATTCCATGCCCGCTGCCCCAGAGAACATCATAAGGGCAAAGGCAAAGGCTTCTGCTGCTGCTGCCGCCGCCACGGTCCCGGAGACCATTCCCGAGTCCCAAGTCTTTGACGAATTCGTAGCGCACTCGGACTCGGATGAAGAGCGCGAAATGCATGAGGTCGAGGCAAACTTGCAGGACAGCGTCGTTTCTCGAGGTGCGTCGCTAGTCACGTATCCGGCTATTGGCTGGTGTTGACACTACCGCGCCATCTTTTTATTTAGAGGCCGAAAATCAGACGGATAGTCCCAGCACCAAGGGTTTGCGGACCTCTCGACGTTTACAACATTCATCACCGAACGTCGCCGCACTCGCCGATCCCGATGACTCCACCAGTGACGAAGAGGACGAGCTCGAGGATGACTCCGATGCCGAACTTCTCGAGCATGTCAGGAAATTAGAAGGACATGCGCAGGCGCAGTCACCTGCGCCGCGGCCCACGGCCAGTCGGAAAAAGAGCAAAGGCGACGACGACGATAACGAACTGGAGCGTAGTTCGTCCGAAGAGATTTTTCCGTCTCCTGGGACCCGCGCCGGTGCCGAAAAGAGACGCCGCACCCTAGCTGCTAAAGTTGCGCCTTATGAGCCACCGAGGGGCACACGGGCTGCGTCCATGGTCGAGAAGGAAAGGGCACGGAATGCCGCGGCGCGCCGCAGGTGATGCCTCCGTCAGCTTATGAGACCTTATTCTCGCTGGGTACACATGATCCTTCCCCGAGCGTCGTCAGCGTACTACCCACTGCTCAAGGTCCCCTCCTGGGGTCATTTCATTTCAAATTCCCGCCATTTACAGCAATGATATCTTTAGCCGACAATCCGACAATGGTTTCTTGCCTTTGGACACCCCTTTGGTCCTGCTTGTATTATTTTTGTGACTCGGTGAAGCAACGTTCGATCCAAAATGTGCATACTGTATCGCTCTACAGAAATGGGACAGGCTTAGTACTGTCCAAGCTCCCGGTAAGCCACGCTACGTTTCATTGCCTCGGTCCATTCTCCACCATTATTTTGATGCAGTAGCTCATGGAGTTCTTACATTCATTTACCTATTCAGCGTACATATCTTTCCCAGTCTTATGATAGTTCTCTTATGAAATACATCCCGCGGGTCGTTCCTTCGTAGCTGCCCCCTATGCGCTCTATCTAGAATGCCGTTGACAGGCTGTTTGACCTCTCATTATGTCCATATATACTGTCCTACGTACAGTAAAGTCTAGGATATAAAAGGAGAGGTAGAGCTAGCCGGGCCACCAAGCAGAAACACCCGACGAGGGTCAGACCTGTGCATCTGGTTGGATTCCGAAAGATGTCTGTGGTTCTCCGCGAACGGTATTTTCATCCCCTTGACGTATAGCATGTGTCCTGGCGTTCGCATTCCTGCATACATTTGTTCGTACAAAAGCCGTTAGAAGGGTGACAAACCAGACGAGATTGGCCGGTAGCTCCGGGGAAGTTACACTCACGGACGGTTGACGAAACTTTCCGGGCCACGGAAGATGAAGAGATCATAGAGAAGGCACGCTACGAGACCGCCGCAGCATGAGCCAATGATGGGACCCCAAATCCAGTAGTGGTGACGAAAGGTGAACACTGCCAGTTTGTCCGAACATACGTTAGCCGCACATTTTGAAAGAGGACAGGTCGAAAACACGGACCTTGCGGTCCGTACCCGACCATTGCGGTCATGATGCGCGGTCCGAGGTCACGCGCGGGGTTAATGGCATAGCCTAGGTGTGGGCACATCCGTTAGCCTGCTACTGACGTAGACAATGGGCTCAAGTCATAGCGGCAAGACATACCGGTCTGCATCCCGAAAGCTGCTCCGATGCATAGAATGGCGAAAAAGATGGCCAAGGGGATGAGGCTGGGATGCAGCCCGCTGTTGCGCTTATCGGAGACGGAAAACACGACGAAAAGGAGGACGAAGGTGCCGATAAACTGGAAAGGTGAGATATGAGGTAGTTCAACGCTGAGGTATGCTTGAGGACGACTCTTACTTCGTCGAAAAAGCAGTTGGCTGACGACATGTAGGCGAGCTGCACGAAGAAACCCATCCTGTCAGATACAACACAACGAATAGAAAGGAAGGACAAGGAAACGAAACTGGGTAAGTGGAGAATAGTCCGGCAGTTTTCAGCGTACGCTGGCCGTTCCCGCCTTCGAAGATGTTGATGGCATCCGCATAATTGGCGTAAACGACGAGTGCTCCCAGCCATGCGCCGACGAGCTGTCCGAAAATGTATGTGACAGCCTTGAACCAGGAAAGCCCTCGGAAGACAGCCATGCAGAGAGTCACCTAGAAATTAGAGCGAACTCATTAGCACGTATGCACCTTTTTCGATGGAGAAGAGCGTACAGCGGGGTTAATGTGGCCACCAGACACGCCAACGGAAACCCACACTCCAAGGGCAGCACCTGCAAGAGGGCGACGGTCAGCATAGCGAAGAAGGGCAAGTGAGCCTACAGACCGCAACCCCAAGCGACGTTGAAACCGAGGTAGCTACCCTTCGGAGAGGGAGAGACGTTCACGTCTGCGCTGAGCCCAAATTGGCAATTTACACCGTTCCCAACCAGCATGAGGATCATAGTGCCGAGCATCTCCGCCGCGGGCTCCCTGATGATTTCTCTGGGATAGGTATAAGCATCGGGTAGGTGGTGCTATCGGAGCGTATAATAACCTCATCTTCGCCCATTGGTTTGGATGCTGAGTGGAGTACGCCGCCGGTGCTTGGTTTGAGGATAAGACACCCAATGGCAGTGATTCACCTTTTTGGTCAGTATCCGCTTGCGCTTCTCCATAGCCAATTCTCTTCAAAAACCGGGAAGGCAAGGACATGAGTGGCTGTAGGGTTTGAAGATAGTAGGCGGCGAGCCATGCGAGGCAGGGTATTTGTAGTCTGTCCTTACGTATGTGATGAATTTGACGAATTTGACGAATTTGACGAGGAAGATCTGATATAGGGCTTGAAGAACTTGAGGTACAGAAGCTGAGTTACTTTCAGATCGCATGGAGAGACAGCCAAAACCAACGCCCGCCTGGGCTCTGTCATTCCCAGGACCGCGCTCCCGCCCGCCCGGCATGTCTCCGGATGCGTTGTACGAGTTGATCACCACAAAGGCCGCCGCCGTCGATTTCGTTATCGTTGATGTACGACGTACTGACGTAGATGTGCGTCAATTTCCAGCCCATAAAGTAGTTTGCGAGTCTCACTCACGTTGATCATCCTTCATACCAGGTCATCATCCCTGGTGCTATCAACTTGCCTGCGCAGACATTCTATCCGTTGCTCCCGACGCTGGTGCCCCTCCTCGCAAAGATTCCGATCGTAATCTTCCACTGTTCATCTTCGCTCGGACGAGCCACACGATGTGCCGGGTGGCTTATAGATGCTCTCCCGCCAGATTCCAAGTGCACGGTCTTCATCCTGGAAGGCGGAATTAAGGCTTGGCGGGGGCGCTTTGGGGAGGACAAACAAATGTTAATAACGATGCCACTTGAAGAGAGCGAGGGGACTGGGACTGGGACCAGGGCATGAAGATCAGGGAAGATACGGATAGGTGCACGGTTAAAGAAACTCGGGTTGGGACGCTAAACGAGAAAGACTTGCATTTGTTGGCGCGATTGAACTGAGGTCAAAAGTTTGTCGAGGGGTGTATGGTGTGCCTCCTCGTATAGGGGGGTTTCTCTTTGCGCAAACAAGATTGATGTGGATGAGTGATTCCTCGTCGCTCGTCCATGTCGTGGCCCCCACTGTAAACCGAAACCCTTATCTGACATAAATATTGTGATAAGTGGCTGTCATTTTGTAAACGGATTTTTCCCACGTAAAAGAAACTAATCTTATTAATTTGCGTCCAAGGCCCTGTAACTGGAACCTAGAACCGCCAGCATGGGCACTCAAGTACTCAAGTACTCAAGGCTGGCACTTGGGGCCGTTCCTTGCTCCGTTTGAATGCTGAAAGGCCAACGCTTTGTCCACGGTGCCTCTCTCAGCCAGGGCTTTATTGGTTCTATAAAGGGTAAACAACGGTGGTGACTTGATGCCCTGGATGCCCTGGATGGGAACATTAAAGGCACGTAGGCGCCAGTGGTCCAGGCCTCATGCAGACACACCCGTGAGAGGCACGAGGCGCCCGACACAAGGGCTTGACGTTTGGTTCGTAGCGCGCACTCTGCATGGTCTTTCCCCGCTTTCTCCTCGTTTGGCTCTTGCTTGAGACCGTTTATCGCGCCTCTGCCCTTCATGTCAGGGTGCGTGGTGAGCCTAGGTCACCCTTTACTTCCAAAAAGGACCACATATCTGGCCTGGAAAATGGCCGGAACCTGAACTACCTGGTCAATGTCACCGTAGGGGGGCAGCCGTTCCAAGTCCTCATTGATACCGGAAGGTGAGCCAAACAGTTTGACCGCCTCACCATACGCGCGATGCTCATACGCCTGTTTCAGCTCCGACTTCTGGGTTGCGAACACAATATCGACTGCCTTCGACACGGGTGAGCGCTCAGGGATCACTTACGCTCTTGGCGAAGTGTCTGGTGAGTGACTCGCATCCAACTATCCAGGTGAAGCCTCAATTTCCTCACGCACCAGGGAACATCAAAACGGCGCAGTTGGAGGTTTTGGGGTATACGATTCCGGATCAAGCATTCCGTGAGCGACCCCACTATGTTTTCCTCCCAATCTTTTTATCTTTCGTCATTTAGTTGAAGTTACTTCATCGTCAAATACTCCTCCCGTGTCAGGTTTTCTGGGCCTGGGACCTAACAGAGGTTCGAGAATACATGCTTCTCTCAAGTATCAACCCCAGGGCGACACAGTGCTCGATCGCATATTCCGACAGAACGTTTCTGCTCCGAACTTCCTCACAGTCCTTCTTGGGCGTTCGAACGACCCCACGGACAAGTACCCTGGCAATATCACGGTGGGCGAGATTCTGCAAGGCCTAGAGAACGTCACGAGTCAAGCACGGGAGCCGGTCACAACTCTGCAACCACCCGATGCCGCAAACCAGCATTGGCAGGTACTCCTAGACGAGGATGGGATCATTGGACCAGATGGACAACCTATCCAGGTTCAAACTAGGGTTAAGGGTAGCCCGAGTCCGAAGCAATTGACGGCGATCTTTGATACGGGATTTTCATTGACCCAGGTTCCTCAGTGAGTGAAAAGTGTATTTCCGTTCTCCTGCCTTGTCCTTACTATCTTCGTTCAAAGGGAAGTAGCCAGTGCAATATATTCTGGCATTCCGGGAGCATCCCTGCAATCTGTGCAAGGTCTCGGCTCAATATGGGTCATACCATGTGACGCTGAGATTAACGTCGCTTTCAAGTTTGGTGGCCAAACGTATCCTGTGCACCCGCTTGACACGAATTCCGATGATGCATTAGCGAATCCAGATGGCCGGGTTTGCCTCGGTGCAGTATGTCCTTTCGGTGGGACTTGCATGCAATGTCTAAACTACCCATTCCAGTTCCAGCCTATCTCCTCTGGCGCGTCCCCATATTACGACATGATTCTCGGGACTTCTTTCCGTAAGTTCTGTGAATCCCACTGTGGTCTACGTCTGTGTCTTCTAACCCACCGCCAGTCCGGAACGTGTACCTCCTTATCAACTTTGGCGATTTCGTCGATGGCAGCGTGGACACTACCGCTGACCCATACGTACAATTGCTATCCGTCACAAACCCTGCAGCAGCCCACGCCGAATTTGTGAACGTCAGGCTCAACCACACTGGTGCAGCTGTGTCTTCAACTCCTACGCCCGCTGTCGATAAAGTAATCAACTCGAACCTGCAACCCACCACCGGCTCATCCCAGACAAGCAGCAGCGGCGACGTGAAAAGCGCATTTTTGAAGCAAAAAATCCCGATTATCATCGTGTTGTCTGTCGGCGTCGCATTGGTGTTGCTCGGGATCATCATGGTGTGCTGTACCCGCGACAGATTCTCCAAGCGCGGCCGACACAGCCTCGCGAACACGTACCGATCTTATCAACGCCTGGAGGCCCCAGCGCCTTTAGGCGACCTCAGTCGGGTGCAAGGATATCATAGTGGGCCACCGCCTCCCAACTCGTGGGGCCGTCGTTGAGGTGTTATTTCCCATATATTTATACCTTTTCTCTCCCAAAGGGTCTGTGATGTACAAAGTGTGCAATTTTTTTCTTGGGTTTTGTCAACTTGGTCTGCACCGTGGGGGTTCATAAGCCGTTTTGTATGTCGTCTTGGGGGAGGTTGCATTGTAATACCCTTGTGCGAACGCTCTAGTTAGATGCTCTAATAATGATGCGGTCGTGACTCTGGTCCTTCTGACAGCAACAGCATTGCTCGGCAGGCGAACATCTTTCTAATGAGTATTCTGTCCATACGTCCACTCCAGGAGCTCGAGTTAAGACATTTCTAAGAGGTGTTCTATTACGAGTTCGCGCTAAGATAGAGTACGTGAGTATGTACATATGAGATAGGCTTGATAACGAATTCAGACTGCAGCGATAATAAAGATAACAAAATGCTGTTAACGGACGAACAGAAGCCGAAGCCACACATATAGTTAAGGTGATTCAACTAGACTTAGATTATCCACGCAGCGGGGGTACCACCCAGTGACGTGTCATTGGGGGGACGTAACTAATGGACCCCCGCCTCTCTTGGGCCTAAGACAGAAGCCACAGCAGGTTCATTGGTGGCGTAGTTAGGTTGTGCCATATCGAAGAAGGCTGCTCAGAGGCGAATCAAAGAGTGCATTCGGCTGTATTAAGATTCGGCAGGTGGATAGTGGGCTGCTCTGACCATGTTCAAAGAGCGCTGGCACCTGCTACGCCCTGGCCTTGAACAACTTCTCCTGTATGGCTATCTATCAGCAGAAAAATCAATAAGTCGGCGGGGTGTACTAGCCTGGGAGATCAACGACCCATGCAGGAGTCGTGCCTGAAAGCCCAATGTTCGATCGGGGCGCCGATTTAGGCCGCTTGTGCTGAAACTTCCGAGACAATAGTTCATCGCTTCTTGCGTGGCCTTCCGTAACTCAACTGCTAGATCATAGGCATAGAATGCGATACTGCTGCGCAGCGAGAGCCATGCATACACGGTCAGCACGCTATGCAGTGTCTCGAGACTCGCGAGGTCCAGCTTCGGTTTGGGGAGTATCTTATTCGCTTGCTTCGATGCGAGAACCTGCTCTAGGGTGGTCAACAACCCGCTCTTGAGCAGGATCTCGCGCAGGTCTACCGAGAATCTGTTTGAGTACGTGTTGAGCACCTGACCCATAATCGCTTTACATTGGTCGTCCATCGAGGGGAAGGGACATTGCAGCATCAACACGCGCTCCGGGAACGTCAGGACCTGACTGAAGGAGTCGACGTAGCGCATCGTCTCGGCCTCCTTTGCGTTTGGATCCATCACAGCCATACTCGGCGGTAGCACTGAGCAGAAGAGGAGGGCGTCGCGCACAGTCGTTGCAGTCGAACCATGAGGAAGGGCCTCGAAGATGTCCGCGATCGTGCCCGAGATAAAACCGACACGTGCATAGCGGAGCGGTTCTGCTTCTGTGTCCATTGCGGCCTTGAGAAGTGGAAGGTCCGACGGCTCAAACGTGGTGACTACACCACCGTCCACTCCCATACCGTAGCGACCTGCACGACCAGCGATTTGTTTGATTTGTGAGACCTCCAGGGGAACTTCCATCCACCCATCCCACTTGCTCATGGTCTCGAATATTACACGTTGAATTTTGCTTTTTGGAGATTAGCTCAGGGTACAGCGCGAATAGGGTCCACTTACAGATTGAGCCCCATTCCAACGGCATCGCTTGCGATCAAGACATCAACACCGCTATTGGGATTATTGAACAACGCTGCCTGCTCTGCGCGTATCTCCGGTGGCAATCGGCCATAAACGACGGCGCAGCGGAGGCCAGTTTTCTCCTCGATGGCGGTTTTCAAGTTGAATATGTTGGACCGGGAAAATGTGACGACACAGTCGCCCCTCTGAATACGGGTCAAGTCGCACTCAAGACTTCGAGGTGCGATTTCAAGTGGTGACAAACGCTGGTAATGGTTGACAACAAGCTCGTCCCCGGTGATCTCGGCGAGTGCCTGAACGATCGGGATAGCGCGCTCCTCACCGCATAGATGCAGTTCTTCCGCAGCGGCTCCTAACACAGCAGCTGTCCAGGCCGATCCGCGCTGCGAGTCTGCAATCATCTGGATCTCGTCAATGACGACCACATCGTAATGCTTGTCCAAGGAGAGCATCTCGACGGTGCAGCTGTACAGCGTCGCGCCTTCTACGTTGCGCCGTTCATCACCGGTGACCAAACTACAGGGACGGGCGAATAGCGCATTTCCGTGTTTGAGCACAGCGCGGGGGGTTCCAGGCACTTGCACGTCGAGGTTTGAGGTCTCGTCCACTTCGTAGTTATCGGCGGCTTCGGCGCCAAGAGGTACGATTTGGCCGGTGTTTAGTCGTTCATAAATTTCGTGTGCGAGAAGTCGGAGCGGCCCTCCGTATGCCCCAACGCGTGAAGCGGCGAGAGTCCGCAAGGCCGTGTGGGTTTTGCCACTGTTGGTGGGTCCGACATGAAGGATGAGTTTTCGACGCATGCTTCGAGCGAGTGGGAAGCCATCCGCGAGACGCGTGAAATCAACGGCTGTGCGTAGTCGTGCCATTTGATCCAAAGTGTCCCCCGAGACTATGCCCTCCAAGGCCTTTCGGTGACGCGGGTCCGTGGCCCAAGAATACAGGAACGATGTCAATGCCTGGTCAATAGCCAGCCTTTTTGAAGGAGAGGTTGTGTCGCGGAACAATCGTGTCAGCTGGGCTGGACTCTTCTCTCTGAACCCGAGAGAATCGCTGTTCTGAATATCGCGTGTGAAGGTTGTTAAAAGTTCGGGCAGTTCCCGCTGCGGAATACCAAAGCGGAGGAGACGTTGTCTCACTCCGACCTTTGTTGCCCATGATGGAGCCTCGCGCTGGAATAGCCGCACAAGTTTCGTGGTAGATGGCGGAGGAGTATTAAGCGGAGTGGATGGTATAAGGATGGACGAGCATGCTGGGGCTGAGATAGTAAAATACTTGCAGAGAGTATTGCTCGGGTATGTCGAAAACAAGGGACGTTTGCTCCTGTGTGCGAGAGAACGAAAGAGGCGCCTCTGCATGAGAAATTAAATGACGCCAACTTTTGGCAGGAGTGTG
>Ga0137397_10001337_pt1 | contig 17229 bp, 15 predicted proteins | sample czorhiz116metaG_FD_106658 | JGI IMG/M metagenome (GOLD analysis project Ga0137397, IMG submission 106658) | Vadose zone soil microbial communities from Angelo Coast Range Reserve, California, USA - czorhiz1.16 metaG | ecosystem: Environmental > Terrestrial > Soil > Vadose zone | place: USA... | reverse complement strand
GCGTTTCCCGGTGCCCAACAGTACCAGCCACGTTTGACCACTTGCAGTGAATGTGTAGCATGATAGTTACCTCGACTGGCACCATAAACCCGACATAAGTCAGACGTCTCACTTGTAGACGTGGCAAAGTGGGAAACTGCCATTGGTCTCACCATATCTCATCTCGATTTGACCCACACCGATGTCCAACATCGTGTGGTAGCAATAGCAATCATGGCATCATACTAGTAATCCGTCGCGCTCAGAGGTGCTTTGTTCCGTCCTTGTTCTCCCCGCAATTAATCGGTCCGAGCTGTACATTCACATCGAGCTTTTCTAGCTTAGAAATGTATTTTCCCTTTATTTCTGATGTGGGTGGGATGACTGATTTATTTAACTCCACTAGAGCGCCCAAGGGCTGAGGTTCTGGCGGTCATCTCCACACAGAGGGCCTTCGAGTTTCTCCCACGGTATATCGATAACATGCAATGCAGGCACAGATTCAGCATAAGTTTCATGTGGGTGGAAGTCGAGTTACAGTAACGACCATGAGTCCAAGCATTTGAATCCTGTGCGTGTGCCCTGCCCTTGACACGTACACCTTCGACTCAGACACCGCATAGTACCTGATGCCTGAACCTTATATCAACACGACTAGTAGCCTTTTTATATGTCTTTCTTTTCTCTGGATATCTTATTGATTTCTGGGCCAGAAACCTGAAAACCTTCGGCTGTGCAGCATCGCCTCGACCCCAGGAAATCTGCAGGGAAAACTGATCTCAAGATTGTGCTTCAGCAATTTGGAATTACGAGCGTCAAAGCAGCGTTTCTATCCTCACGCGAACCGGTCGGATGTGTTCCGTGCACAGGTGATGTCGAGAAAGGAAAGGATGTTGATGTCCTTCCTATTAAGATTGAGCTTCGATAACTTGAAGGCCCTTCTTGTTTACACAGATTTTCTATCTTATCATCATGGGATGGGCTGTTAAGCCTTTGGTCTTGCGGCTTGTCAGTGACTTGATGCTTACTCTTCCACCGCTCCACGGCACCCTCAAGCAATAACGATCATGTTCTACGATGGTAATCGAGCACGTCGGGAGCAGGCGTTTCGCAATAACGGCATACATGACTCGACCTTGAGCGCTCCGGACGCCGGTGGCCCCGGCGGTGACATATCGATTCTTCAAAGAAATAGGAAATCAATTGCTCGGCAGCCATGTCGGAGTGCAGTAGGCTTCTATTTCTATGACATCGCGGTGTCCCAGACAATAAAAAGACGAGCCTGCGCCTAGGGATTTCGTGTGTTTTAAACCAGCTGTGCTTTAGATTAAAACCTACATCGTCTTTTATCCCTTGTCCAGCTGGCTATCGCCCGATCGTTATAGGTGAGCCATTGCAACCCGCTGCGTGAGTGCACTGATCAAGGCCAATCATGGGGCTTGGTATCCTCTGTAGACGTCACCTCCATTTCTTAAGCTGAATGGCAGATTTGATCCCACCACCACGGACCTCAAAGAAACTGGATGAGAAAATTCACTGGGATCCACAACGCCTTGTTCTCTCATCCAGTCCCAAGCCATCACCCATAGCTACTGAACAAGGGCAACACTCCATGAGGCACGACGCCTTGGGGGATCCTTCACAGCCCTCTCCAGGGAATGACAAAGACACCCTGACAGCTTCGGTTTCATCAAGCAGTAGGGCGCAATCATGCACACGGCCTCTGGCGAGGCGCCCATCTCTCCGGAGAAGCAAGCGCATTGCCCCAAGGACGTTCCCCCAGCCAGTACGGCCGCGCTCATCCAAGATCTTACTATCTGCTAAAGAGGGACCGCCCAAGAAGAGCAACGCTACCTCTCTATGGACCCCATTAAATGCATCGCCGGAGCCACAGCACACCTCACGCTTTGTAGCTAGTGGTCATCCTGCAAAGACATTGAACACTGGACCTCCAAGGACATACCCATTTCGTCCCGGAGGTAGTTATCCGAAGACTAACGAGGTACGACGACCCGTATATGAGGTACGTGTAACTGGTTAGGGGTACTGGAAGAAGCCTGGGTGACTAAGTTGAAGACGTTAACAGGAAAGACATGAAGAGGGTGAAAGTGGCGAAGATGAGGGTGAAGAGGAAGCAAGTGAAGAAAGCAACAATGATGCCGGAGAGAATGACGATGAAGAGTATGAAGATGAAACCGGGGGAGAAGGAGAAGAGGGGACCCAGGGCCTCTTCCAAGGCACCGAAATCCGCCCAGCGCCGACTAACCCACAATGGGGTTCAGCAGCAACCCCTGCTCGAGTCTCGGAACCCATACGAAGCAGGGGAAAACATGCTCAGGTGCATCCGCGAGATGCAAAGTCAGGGTCTCCTCAATCATACACCATGCCATCAAAGCCGATCAGGCCTTCTTCCAATGCCGCGTATCGCATCCCTCAGGCCTACCAAAATGGCTCCCCTCGGGTTGTAAGCAGGCTAGAAACTCGACCTGACGCCAAGCATCTCCGTTACCCACTCGAAAGGTTGCCGCCTCGGCCTGCATCCTTCGACACCTCTCGCCTTGGGCCTCAACGCGTCCCAGAAGGCCCTCATCGAACAACGTGGCCCACCGGCGTCGCAAAATCGCCTCCCTTCGGCCCAAGTAATAGATCCGGCCCCTACCGCAACAGCGGATTAAGTTTCGGTGGGGATGTGACTGGTCCATCATCAGAATGGGGTGAGGCGTCGGAGGCTGGTGGATCCGAACGACGAAGCACATACAGCCTGCAAAGCAACATGAGCATCGCGCGAAGCATTTACATGGAACAGCAGGTCGCACGAAGGGAAGAAGAGGCTGCACGCCGCGAGGAAGAGGCTATGCGGAAGGAAGAGGACGCGCGGGGACTCGAGATGGCTGCACGCCGGGCCTTCGCGTGGGTGCAAGGCCTCGAAGCGCGCGCCGGGCGGATCCACGATGTGGCCATGGAAGCCGAAGCCCAGGCAAAACGTCGCGATGCGGAGCTTTGGGGAAAGGAAGCCGAAGTATTGCGGAAGCAGGCCGAGATGGCCAAGCGGGAGGTCGAGGTGGCGAAGCGAGAGATCGCGGCGGAGCGCGCGGACCAAAACGCACGACGCAAGGCGCGCGAGGCACGTCGGAAGGAGGCGGAACTTCTGCTTAAAGAGGAGAACGTACGGCGCAAGGAGCAGGAGGCGATCCGTATGGAAGAGGACGTGTGCCGGAAGAAGATGGAGATCCACAGGCGGGAGGAGATGCTCCTGAAGCGGGAAAAGGCGAGGCGAAGCGCCGGCGAGGACAGGATTGGCGCGAAGGATACCGTCGCTTCGGCTTGGAGTAAACTGAAGGGACGAATCAGTCGGGATCCTCAAGTCGACATGCGCAAGTCGCTGGCTCGCGTTCACCTGTTTGGTGGCCCTGATACCTCCCTCCATTTCGATGGCATGGACGAAATTTTTTATTCACCGGCGGCGAACATGCAGACCCAGGACGCTAGTCGGGACTCTATGGCAGAAGATCCCCTGCATCCACGAGATGTGGAACAATGGCGGAGCAGGGTTGACGCGAGCGGAAAGCGGGATCCGGGAGACGAGGATCTCAAATCGGTGTCCAACACAATTCGTAGTGATTGTGGGACATCTGCTGAGGCCTCCGCAGAGTACACAGTACGAACCGTCCATTCATATAAGGAACGGCTTCACCGTAGCCCAGCAGGCTACTTTCGTCATGCCGGATAGACGGGAGGTACGCCAGCGGCTGATTGGTGGGAAGTTTAAATTTCGCGGTGTGCGAGTCCGAATGATAAGACTTGATGACGATTCGTGCGGAGCATGAGATATACGCGACGAGACGAACTTGCAATTGGCGCCGTAAGACGCACAAAACTCGATCACGTGCAGGGTTGGGTTCAAGGCACTGAAACTGACACGAACGTTGTTCCCTTCTCACTTAACCTCCCAACAAACGCGTTCTTAAACTGGATGCGCTGTGAGTACGTGTTTTTTTATCCCTCCGAGCTCTCGCTCAAATTTTATCTTTATCAGTACCCTGTAGCCTTCTAACTCGCCCATAATCGTGACAGCGGAACCCGCACGTTGCTGACAATCAGGTTCACCTATCGCAAAGTACAACTATACACAATCCACCTCTGGTTGGACTTCCAGGGACGCCCTCCCTAGTTGGAATCTTTCTCGTAGCGACCCATAGTACAAGCCGTGATTGAGATGGCCATCCAGGATCTACCAGCCGAGTTGCTAACAGACATTTTCGAGCAAGTCGTGTACGATGACAGCCTCATCGATCCTTTTCATCTCACGAGTATGTCTCTCTCTCGGTGGGACAAGCGACCAACAAAGGCCGATTGGATCCTTATGGGTGCTAGTGAGGATCTTCATACCAAACAAACGAGAGTCTATACCGCAACAAAGGTGCGTCCCGTCGGTAGCGTCAGTAACGAGTCTTATGCTTCCAGTTCAGGCCATAATGTTTACCTGCAAGCAATGGTACCGAGTCGCCTACCATCTGCTGTTTCGCTATCTATTTCTGTCAGACATCATGCGACTCCCTCCTCTGTGCCTTGTCCTCGATCGCTATGCATGGCTGGGGTGGTATGTGAAGCGTCTCCACCTCGTCCGATATTACAGCCCCCGACGCTTTACCGTGGCCCACGTCGAAAACATGTTGGTGACTGTTATTCAACACTGCCCCAATCTCGAACTTTTTACCGTCGAGTGGTCGATCACATCGTCGTTCCCGGCAATCGCAGACTCACTCGTCTCTTATTCTTCTAAATCCCTTCGTTCTATACAATGGAAGATCGGACTCGATTGCCTTGCAGGTCTTATATGGGCGCTCGATGCCCTCCCTTCCCTCGTGTCCCTATCTATCGATTTTGAGAAAGTATCGATATCTGTCACCCCGCCTGACGGCGCCTCTGAGATTGCCGAGGACACATCACCCCTGCTGGGGACTGCATCGCACATCTCACTTTCCATGGACAACCTGCAACAGCTCACGCTGCGTGGTCACTCGCAGGAGTTCGTCGAACAGGCGATCGGGTGGTCATTCTCCATGCTTCAAAGCTTCACCCTCGACTTTGCCGCACATCGGAACAACCTTCCCGACGTCGAGGAGTTCCTGAAGCACCACGGCATGCAACTGACCTTCCTCGACCTCAACACAATCCCCGCGCTCAACTTGCCTGGGATCCTTGCCTCATGTCCCATGCTAACGAGCTTCTCCTTCAACCCGGACTGGCGCCTCCCATTTCACGCAGATGCGACCGACGGTGGGCCAACGACCCTCTTGCGCGACCCTCACGCCTGCCTCACACACCTTGGCCTGCACCAGCTTTTACATGCCTTCCTACCCTCGTCGCAAGGCACAAACAACAGCGCGCACGGAGGCGGCGCTCTGCCGCAGGTCGCGACGCTTCTCCTGCAGCGCACGAATGACCTCACATTCTCCCAACTCACGAAGACACTGTTCCCCGCGCTGAAAGTCGTACGCGTACTGAACCGCACCCTGTTGGCCGGGTTGGAACGCCAGAACGGGCCCGAAGACGAAGGGCATGCACGCTGGGAGCGCTGGGATGCCCAGTGCCGCGTGGAGGGCGTTCGCCTCGAGGACTGCACCGGCGAACTCTTCGGAGATCTCCCACTGGACAGCGACGACGAGTGGGAGGAAGAGGATAGCGAATATGAGTGGGTGGAGGAAGAGGAGGAGGAGGGGGCAGATGCCGGATTGCGGCCGTCGAATGTGAAGGAGCTACGGGACCTATTGGACGAGATCAGGAGGATGTCGGTGGCCGAGCCAACACCGTTCCTCTCGGAGGAGGGTTTTGCTGCTTTACTCTGAAGTCATTGTACAACCATGGTTTATCTCCTTCCCTTCAAGTTTTCCCTTGATATTCGTTGCCATCTCAGATAAATCTGAACGCACGAATCTACTATAACTTGAACCATCTGATAGTAGTTATTTTCTCCTCGGAGGACTTCTCACGTATCCCTGGACATCATGCTACAACTCTAATGCTGTACGAGCTACAAATAGGGGAGTTATCGACAAGCAAGTCATACATCACATCATGAGGCACGTTCTACTAGTGCAGTACCCTGTAAGACAGCGCCGTGCTCGACGAGGAGCCGTGCGAGCTCCACGTGGTCTCGTACCAATGCAGCGGTGTCCATCCCAGTCCCAGGTTGCCGCGTGGCGCCGTTTTCGAGGAGGTGTCGTGAGAGTTCTACATCGCCCCTTTCGGATGCCAAATGCAGTGGGGGGGGGAGTCGTACGACTTCCACATGACCAGCTTGGGACGCCTCGTGCAGCGGGGTCCAGCAGTCGTTGAACCGGGCTCCTGCGTCAGCACCGTGCTCGATGAGGAACCGTGCGAACAATACATGACCCTGGCGGGATGCGTCATGCAGCGCAGTCCAACCGGACTCATCCTGGGCTGCCGCATCGGCGCCGTGCTCGCAAAGGAACCGTGCGACTTCGACATAACACCCTGGGGATGTGTAATAGCGGGGTCCGCCCGTATTCGTCCTGGTCTGTCACGTTGGCGCCATACTCGACCAGGAGTCGTGCGAGTTCCACATGACCATATTCAGTTGGGATGCCTTATGCAGTGGGGTCCACCCGAGGTACGACCGGGCTGCTACGTCGGCACCGTGTTCGATAAGGAGCCGAGCGAGCAAAACATCGTCATGGTGGGATGCCCCATGCAGCAGAGTCCCTCCGTGCTCGTCCTTGATTGCCGGGTCGGCGCCGTGCTCGACTAAGAACCGTGCAAGCTCCAAACTATTAGTACCCGTTTGACATGCCTCATGCGACGGGGTCGACCCATACTTATTCCGGCCAGCCACGTCAGCGCCATGCTCGACCAGGAGTCGTGCGAGTTCTACGTGGCCGAGAGAGGATGCCACATGCAGCTGCAGCGGACTTAACCCGCGCTGGTCATGGGCTGCTAGGTCGGCGCCATGGTCTACGAGGAGTCGTGCGATTTCTATATGTCCCTCTCGTGAAGCTACATGCAAAGGCGACTCGTCGCGATCAAAGCTGCGGGAATTCACATCTTGTAAGTTCTCGATGACCAAGGCCTTCAGTTTACAATGGCGTGCATCACCAGATTGTGGGTGATCTCGTGAGGCATTGCGGCATGATGTCAACCGACGCAAGCTGCTATATGCAGCATGGTTTAGCTGCTGCCTCGCCCTAGTCTTGCGATGCCTCAGTAGTACCTATAAATCCGGCGAGCGATGTACCAAGCTTATAAGGTGACCAGGCGATTACAAGAGGCTTGCGAAACCAATACAACCTATCATAGGATCCACGAGAGAAGCACAACCCAAGGTTAAGCCCCACACACTGGCGATTACGTCACGCTCCCCAACCCCGCACTGCGTCCATTTTTGGCGTTAGAGTCACTTGACGAAGGCGGGGACTATTTAAGGACGATCACCCGTCCATCACGCCGTCCAAGAGGCTTCCGGTGTCATTTCCCCATCTCGTATCCATACCGTCCCCTGTACCGCGTCCCCAGATTCACCACTTCCTCGACTCCGTCTACGCCATCCATAGATATCCCTACCCCGAGCCATGGCCGACGTAGTCCAAAGTCAGACGGTCGAAATCAACGACGCGGTCTTCTGCCTTGCGCATTTCAAGGAAGTCGTACGTCCGACTCTCCTCCCTTTCTCCCCCTCCCCCACCCCTGTCCTGATCCTGTTGTCCTATGTGTGTGTGCGTGCGTGATAGTGCACCGACTGCGACGTTGACTTGCGGGAGGAGAACGACGGATTCTTCGGGGTACGTCTTATATTTACTCTAGGGTAGATCTGTGGTCCCACATACGGATCCGCGCCCTCGATAGAGGCCAGAATATGTTGGCTAAGGGATCCCTTTCCTTCTCCTTCCCCTCTTGCAGTTTGATTTTATGGATCGTGAGGGCCTCGAGGCGCCTCCGACGGGCCAGAACAAGGACAACGTACATCAGTGCAAGAAGCACAGCAATGCCAGTACGTGTTGCCCATTCTCTCCTTCCTCTCACACCCTTATATTTCTTTTCTTCAATCCTCTTTCGTTCTTTTCCTGAGACCCGAGATCGATACTCATGTTATTATTTTCAGAATGTAGCCAATGTTATGGCTGGAAGAAACAGATCACGCGTGCGCGGACTGCAGCTAAGAAAGCTGGTAGAAAGTAGTCTCCTCGGCAGGCTTCGTCGTCGCGAACCGTACTGGTAGAATATAAATTGTCCTCCACCTCGAGTTCCCGAACTATCACACAGCACAGATGTATGTATCGCTGCAACATATCACAAGAGGAAATACACACCCTCTGCTACTACTGCTCGACCGGGATGGTCCTTCTCTGTCAATGTGAATGCGCTGGCTATACCTGAGACGTAGGACGAGGGTTTCATCGAAGCTCGAAACTCTTAAAAGTGACATGAGACACTGACTCGGAACAGACCATAGAGTAACCTCGTCTTGCGTATTCCGCAGACAAAGACCGTTCGGGGGAGATAGCCTGAGAGTGCCATAACCTGGGCGTCAATCAGATAGTGCCTTGTACCCCCTTGGGGGTGATAGCAGATGCGACGATAAGCCGGTAGATAACACGATCTTATCTCATTCACACGTTATCATCGACCTGATTTGAGATCGAACTAATTGACGCCTTGAATTTGCGCGATCAATCAAAGTCGTTTGTCCAATTTGGAACGTAAAATACAAAACACAAGTACAGTCCTCCGAGGTCGCGGTAGCACCACGCGCGAAACCGTCGATCAACGTGTCTCGAGTTGCGACGTGATCAGCAGTCGGATAACGATGTCTTGCACATGCACGACCCGGCGTTCCCTCGGCCGACCTGCAGGCGGCGCAGGATGCGGCGGGGGCGACAGCGGCGATTGCAGTGGCTGCTTTTCGTGCCGCACATGGTCGAGGCCATGACCATCGATATTCGGGACGGGTGAGCAGCGAGGCGTGGCGACGGTCTCCGCCGGTGTAGGTGCACCACCTATACGGACGTCGCCGCGGCCTTCGTAGGGATAGTCCGGCGACGTAACAAACATACTACGGCACGCGCAAGCGAGCGTGATTAGCAGGTCAGAAGATAAAGTAAGACATACGAAACGGAGAACCTACTGGAGATGGTGACTGCGGTGTTCAGGGTCGGCTTCCGATAGAACGGGCCGGTCTAAACTTGGGCCTCTCAACGCCGCCGCGTTCAATTTACTCAGCCAAGGTCTTCCGTAAGAGGACAAAGAATGGCTCACGAGATTGCCACCACCTTTGCGTGTCCTCGCCACACTTCAGATGGCATCCGCCGTCGGTGTTCTGGTATTAAAGTTAGGACTACATCAGCAAGCGTCAAAGACACAAGAAGATCTGGCCGCACAGATGTCAGCGTCGGGGCTGTCAGGTTGCGTCCGCTCATGGTATTAGTAGATGAGAGTGATTGTGAAACGAATATTGGTGAATTCATGGGCAGAAAGTCGAGTGCATTATAAGCACTCAGTCGGGTGTCAGTCACTGATTCACAGACAACGGCCTTTGACCCGAGCCGAGACTGGATGGGGTCCGGCATCGCGAAATGCCGGCGACGGTTCCCGGCACAAGCCGAGGCTGCGTAGTGGGCGATGTAGGGCCCGTTTCGCATCCTTCAACAGCCAACGGAACAGGCTATGTTCTGCTGTACTGCTGAAGGCGGTGACGAACCATTTTTCATCAGGCAGGGCAGTTGAGAAGGCCGCTCTATCGAAGCGAGGCAAAGGCATGGTTACTGACATCAGCTCGGTCGAGCGACTCGAGCCTCGTGCCTCACAAAGCGAGTCCTTCAAGGGCCTCCTTGTGAATACCGTTCAGAGGAAACCTTATCGAGAAGGTATCGCTCGGTAACGCGAGATATGTACGCGTTTAAAGTCCTGGCTATGCCCCATTTCCAGATTCCACTGACAGGGAGGATCACAAGAGACGTCACAACTCCGTTTATGTGGAGCCATCCCTCGAGTATCTTGCTGTCAGTGCGTCAGGGACATTTTGAGCAGCGACATACTCGAGCCCCATTATAAGGGTGATCCTTCTGATAGCGTTGGGGTCACACCAGACAAGGTAGATAAACGCCACAATTGAAGGCAACCCACCAGGTCCGCATGGGTTTTGGAGCTCCATGGACAGATTAGTATGGACCACGACGGAGTTATGCGTTGAGAACAAGGAACAAGAGTTGAACCATAAGCGCACCAAGTCGAGGGCATCCCCACTATGAATGCACGCCCTTCAAGTTTGTCTAGCTTCCTTGCCGGTCCTACTTTATGTGAGTTCTCACAACTAGATGCTACGGCCCGCGGTGTCTTTTCTCTTGATCCCTGTGTTTGACTTGGCTTGGCTGCGTCATCCAATAAGTTGTTGCTATATATATACCCGATATCAAGCTATCAAGATCCGAGTCGGCTCTGAACACGTTGTCTTCGCTTCTTGAGATATACAGACACCGACAAAATGATCAAATATTGAGATGTTGGTCACTGGTGGATCCGATGTGGATCTCTGAATCACGCACCCTACCGCCGAAAACGACCAAAGTTGGTGCCATCCTTCCACGCAGAACACCAGGAGCGGGGTGGGAGTTGGGACCAGAACCATGCATGGGTATGGGGGCGAGGGAGTTCGTCAAGCGGAAGACAGAGGCAACGCAACACTGCCTGGTTACATGCGGACGCTGGAATTCTTTTATCGGCTTATCACCGTCATTCTTGCGGTCATTGCATGGTCCATTCTCCTCCGATAGCATTTCCTAGACTTTAGACAGGGACAGACAACGAAGCTGCCTGGGTACTGGGAGTGTATCAGACTCAGGTGGGGCGCCCATAAACAAATGTTTCATCTGCGGTAATAATCTGAACCCCATGCAGTGAAAGGTCGCCAAAGGGTTGTACACTGAGGTATCGTTTGATCGATTGTCACGTTTCCTCTGACGTGATTCCCGAGTCATCAGTTGTAGTATCGAGCGTCAACGATATTAATCCCAACGCCAAAGCGCCGAGAGCCAAGGTGCGGTATCATGTACCGAAGCCAAAAATGAATACGAATCGAGAAGACGACAGGTTCTGGATAATGATGGCGACCACTGGCAAGGAAGAAGCAGCTCGGGAATCCACGATGCGGGACTTTGAGAGCTCATTCATCTTGAAAACTTGAGCTTGAAGAATGAAAACAATCTACAGTAGTTGGCCGAGTGCTCGGATGGAGAAGGGTCGTATGGGGTGAATACGCCTGTGAAGGCGGAGACATCCGCGTACGTCTTGCAAGGCTATGGTATGGATATGACCAATTTAGGGAATCACTTTATGAACTTCCACTGATGTTGATGCGGGCGCTGGCGCTGTTGACTCTTCTCGCTCACATTCTTTGTTTCGTGCAAACATTTGAACCGAGTAGGGCCCTCGAACCTTCACACAACTCCACCCCCCGAAATCGCTGCCCCAGAATTGAAAAATGGAATGTTCGTATAGAGGAGTGCAATAGAACAATACAACGCTTGTGATACGGTTTACCGCCTACTTGCGCAACTTGGAAACGTGTTGGTAGAAAGACTTGCCTTGGATCTCAGCGATCTCAAGTTCGAGAGGGGTGGGCTGACGCGAACCATCAGCACTAGCGAAAGTGCCAGCGCCCCACGGAGAGCCTGGTTGCAGAGATGCGATCAGCAAACACGCCACAGAACAATAGTCACAACAGATACATACCACCGTGGACCTCAGAGAGATTCGTCAATTGGGCAAAGGCAGTTGCGTATCCAAGGGGAACGAAGGAGATGCCGTGGTGGGCGAAGGTCGACTGGGTCGCCAGGGCAGTGGATTCCTGTCCACCGCCGAGACCACCAGTGGAGATGAATACGCCGGCGAACTTGCCGTACAGTTTGCCCTGTTGCCAGAGGAGGCCCGTTGAATCCCAGAAGGCCTACATGACCAAAAAGAAGGAAAAGTCTAAGCTCCAGCCCGATGCAAACAAAAGAGCGGGATATATGCGTACCTTCCACTGCGCTGGGAAATTACCGTAACGAGTGGGGATACCGCAAAGGATACCATCGAATTGGGCGAGTTCGGCGGGGCTAATAACAGGGTAGTCGGGCTTGGGGGGAGCATGCATCTTGGTCAAAACGTCCTGAGGGAGAGTCTCGGGAATCCTAAGGATGAATATATCAGACGATATGTTTCTATCATCGTTGTCGTCGTATGCGAACTGCACTCACTGGTAGATGGTGGCGCTACCACCAGCAGCCTCGATACCCCGCTTCTCGGCCTCAGCCACTAGAAGAAGATAAGAACAAGTAAGCGGAACGGACGAGGGAAAATGAAGAGTGAGACACGAACACTTGGCGATATGGCCGTAGAGGGTATAGATGACGATCGCGACGGTGGGAGCCATGGGTGATGAGTCGTTGGGGGTGGTGGAAGAGGAGGTGACGGGAGCAGGGGTTTTTGTAGCTGGTGGGGTCTGCTTTGTCGATTCGTCCGAATAGAGTGCTTTTTGGGTTTTGGATGGAAAACACATCCAAGAAATTCCAAAAGACGTCGAGGCCGGTGGTGTTGTTTAGTTCCCAGGCCAGACGCGGGCTCTTATAAATAACAGAGGTTCCGAAATGGAAATGCATTTCCCGAGGGCCACGGCGGACGGCGGAGGAAGCGAAGAAATATTCCGGATTCTCGTTTTACTGTGATGACTGACTTTGGGTAAAATCTCGTCGCGTCATCACTTGTCCCGTTTGGGTTGTTCATTCACACCCCTATCGTGCTCTATAATCAGCCCGATTGATGACTCAGCAATAACCATTTTCAACGTCATAAGCTTGATGACACCCAGTCCCTGCCAGGCCATTTCCTCCCACGAGAACACCCCCACGTGTTTGCTGCGCCTCGCTTGCTTCGTAAACGGAATTGGATCATCAAGCGACCCCGTCACTGTAATCAATCGGAGCACATCTTCTCTGCGTACACACACTCTACATGGTTACCCTCCCTTCATCATCATCAGAAGACCGATTCGTCAGCCCAACGACCCCCAGGTGAACCGCCCCATAACTCCTCCTCCATATAAGGCCAATTCGAAGACGACGAACTCGAATTCTGGCCCTCCTCACGGCTTCGCACTGCCTGAAATGCCCAGTGTGCAAGCCTGCAGGGACGCTCAGATGCGATGAAGCACGTACCTTTTGTAGATAATCTTTGTTTCTTGCAATTTCTCGTTCTAGCCTGCGAAGTATTTGCTCCTGATCCTGTGCCACCCGTAGCGCCCGGTCGATCTCTGCCTTTGACACCGTTGCCGGCTCGTCGTCTGCGAAAGTCACTGACCCGTACGCATCAATGGTCGCATCAATTTCACCCGTCTCGATCTGGCCCAGAACCGTGTGAGTACACTCGTCAGAGGAGAGGAGCCTCTCGAGGACGGCGCAAACACGAATCAATGTCCGCATATGCGCACCATGCTAAGGACTACTCGCCGCACTTCCACTACGTCGTCAATTCCTGTCGCACGCCCGATTTCAGGAAGACTGAGGGTCAGGTATGTTTCTGTAAGCTTTCTAATCGCCCATCGAGGCGCCCTCTCCACCACCAGCCTAAGCAAGCCGTAGTTATCGTCCTGTACAAGAAATCAACCCATCCATATGTCAATTCCCCCAGAGTGTGCCTCACGTACCGCGACGAATGTGGTTCTATCTTTGTTCGCTATCGCATCGACTTGCTTGAGGTTGGGGTAAACTCTGGAAAGCGTGTGGTATGGGGTACCCTTCAAGTTGGATACCGACGAGTGGGTGTACTTCGGGAGCGGCAAAGTCTTGTGTACGTCATCAATACCCTGCATTTCGTGCACGCAGTTACACACGTACCTTGCCATGTAAAATCAATTGTACGAGCGACAACTTCTTGGCCGCCTCCACCTGGAACACACTCGGGTCCGAAGAACCAAGGCTCGTATACCTGTTTCCAGGGCCAGGTGGGACCATTCCAATACCTATGCCCATACCCATGCCCATACCTCCCATCCCTATGCCCATGCCCATACCCATACCCATACCCATACCCATTGGACCCTGCGAAGGCCCGCGTCCGCCGCCATTTCCTCCCGTAGGTCCGGCGACAGGAGCGCTCGCACACAGTTCAAAAAACTCGGCAGCTTCAGCGTATCGCCTTAGAGCAGCGAGCACGATGCCACCAGTGTAATGATATACTAAATGGTCTTGATAACGAAGATCTGGGCACAAGGTAGTCGAGATCTGCGAGATGGGCACAGCCAGCACGGGAAACGCAGCGCTGAAAAAGCCTGCGGTGGCACAGGCCTATAATATGCATGTATCAGGGAAATTCATTGAGCGAAGTTGATGGGCCAATAAGATACACAGGATGCCCACCGTGATGAAAATGGGATGGATAGGTGTCAGGTAAGATAGATCGGGGGCGAATCGCGTCAGGAGGTCGTACAGCGGTTGGATGGCAGCCTTGATCTGCCAAATTCCAGATACGAATAGGCAATCAAGCATGATACCGGGTGATCATGTAAATGATGCGGTCAGAACGGAACTAAGGAAGGACGCACAGAGCCCAACCCCTCGGCACGCTGGACGATTCCCTTTGCAAGGGTGCTCACTAGGCGCAAAGAGGAAAGAAGCAGATCAGAGTGCGAAGCAAAAGTCTGTCTGACAGGGCTTTCGCGAGGACACGAAGCGCTATGACTTACCACGCTCAGGCGCGTGGCGCGCATCTTCTGGATTGAAATTCCGGCAGAAGTTCTGGATGTATGCGAACGGGACTCCAGGTGCCGCGCTCGTCGTGGACGTAAGACGGGCAGACCTGCCGGGAATAGCGAAGAGGGGACCAAATATCCGTCAGGCAACGATAGAATAGCCCGAGCGCTCAAACACACATCCCGCAAAATAGAAATAGAAAGGAAAGAAAGTATTTCGACGGTATCCCCCAACTCCCCGCATCTCCCGTTTTCGCAGAGTACAAAAACATAGAAATAGATAGAGGGTGGGAAACGCACAGAATGAAGAGGACACCGATCGTATGCTGCGCCGCATCGAGCGCCTCCAGCGGGTCCGCGCCGGCGTCCGTCGTGCTAACGAAAACGGTTTCGCGCGCTTCGGGCGAAGGCAGAAAATTGAGCAGGGTGCTCGCGACCGACACCGCGCTGTTTGACGCCACGATCTGCCCCAACAGCGTGGTGAGCGTCTCTGCTGGCCTGGGTGGCGGCGGCTGAGATTGAGGTTGAGATTGTAACTGTTGCTGTTGCTGTTGCTGACTCGTCGCTGCCCCGGTCCCCGTTGCCCCAGGCGCAGTTGCAGTTGCGTTTGGCGGTTGCCCTGCTGCAGCGGCGCTGGCGGTGGCGGAAGTGGGGTCGGCGGTCTGAGAGGTTGATGCGGCGGCCGCGACGCCAGCAGATGCTGGTGTCGGAGTCGCAGATGCCGATGCCGATGGGGGTGTGGGCAGGCTGTTGTCGGTCGTCATTTATGTCGTAGCTTCGTTCGTTTTGGGAAGGGAGGACAGGGACGGGCGAAAGGTCGAGTTAATCGGTTTTTTGTGCTCTGGAGGGGAAAGAGGAAGAGGGATGCATTAATATCGTATGTAGCAAGAGTTGAGAGTGCAATGGAGGTCGCGGTGGTCGTCATCCTAGGATTCTGTCTTCCTTGGTCGTGGGCTTTCCTCCGCAGCGCGAGCGCGTCTCCGCAAAGAACCTCTCCGACTGATATCCAGTGTAGTTTCTTTTTCTTCGCGACAGAAGGGTCCCCTCAGGCAGAGATGAACGAGAACAACTCACTTTTGTCTGGTGCCGTTGGCCCTAGGATCCCACTGTTTGTCAAGACGATCTAATCAATGCTCGGATATTACAGCACCGCGCAACTAGGCCAATCCTCGGGCTTCAGTTTCTGATATTCAACAGCTTTTGGTCGTGGACAAGGATATCCCGATATCAGGAGAGGAGCGAGGGGTTGCTGATGGCCGACTCGTGATTATCAGGGGCGAACAGGTGCACACGCGTCCGTGAAACTGAACACGCTTATGGCCGAACTATGGCCGACTCGGGATGGACTGGACATCCTTCTACTAACATTTTCAACACAATCGCACTGCGTCCGCAAGTTTTTGAAGCTCATCGGTGTTTACGATACCCCGCGTCTCCTCAATACGAAAGCAAATAACAGATGGCGCAGCAGCATAGCAGCACCCGAATCGGGGCATACAGTCCAACTCGGACTCCATGTAGACGATGCCAGTAGCAATGCAACGTTATTGGCAGCTAGCCATGGGCGCCGCCTCCACTCTTCCATTATTTATCTGGTGATGATTCAAATCAAATGCGCATCGTTGAGCGTCTGCTCTCAAATGCTCCAGTTGACCGGGTACATTGTGGATTGCTTCAGAAGGGTCGTTACGGCGACATTTGATCGGGACCTCGTGCTACAAGTTCCCATAACGGCACGTCGCAGGTTTTAGATTCTATACTGTATCATGATATGTGACAAAAAAGGGTGTTTTCTTTCTCCAGGCACTGTAGCTTAATGTTATACAAAGAGTCCATGGTCCAACATATGCAATAAGAACCTCCCAAAAAGGGACTCACATGATTTGAAACATGTGACTTGAGAGTGCATTCCGGAAACATAATCCGATGTGAGAATCCAGCCAAATAAAAATAATTGATTTTTAAAATAATCAAATTTTTTTGGTGCTGTTTGGTAAAGAATTGAGCAAATGAGTCAAATAGTTTTTTTAAAGAATCCCCAGCCAACGAGAAAATCAAGGTTGACCTTGATTTTTTTCTCAAGAATCAAACCACATGATGTGACTGTGACCATGGCAAGTGACAATGTGTGATGCATGTCTGATGGCACACGTGAGCAGAGTTGGCCAAATATATTATGTTTCACGTGTAAACCTGATCTTGATTGTTAGCAATGAATAAGCATATGTGTGTGCATTCATGTGTATGACAAGAACCATCTGTATTTCATTTGATGTATGACACTTGTACTCTACAAAACTTTGTTATAAGAAATATATTTGTCGTAATCTAACCTCATGCTGCCATATTTAATGTGCTGGTACTTCTGGAGGTAGCAAGAACATGCCATGCATGGGGGGTCTGACTTGGTCCAAGTCATGCCAGTCATGTGCAGTCATGTGCAGTCACACTTATCATGCTTTCACCAAAAAGGAAATTTGATTATTTAAGAAAGAATCATGTGCATTCAG
>Ga0137397_10001335_pt1 | contig 17232 bp, 14 predicted proteins | sample czorhiz116metaG_FD_106658 | JGI IMG/M metagenome (GOLD analysis project Ga0137397, IMG submission 106658) | Vadose zone soil microbial communities from Angelo Coast Range Reserve, California, USA - czorhiz1.16 metaG | ecosystem: Environmental > Terrestrial > Soil > Vadose zone | place: USA... | reverse complement strand
TTCGTCGTCCGCGAGGTCGAGATGACCGTGTGCACCGACACGCTCGCCCACGGGCTGCTGCGCGGCGAGCCGCTCGACCCCACGCGCCACCGCGTCGGCACGGTGGTGAAGGGCGCGACGTATCACACGGTGGCGCTCACCGTTCGCGAGGGTCTCCACGAGGCTCGCGTCATCGTCGATGTCTAGGGCCGGGCGCCTGAAGGGCCCTGTCTCAAAAACGAGACTGCGAGTGCTGCGGGGCGTGTCATCGACGGGACGGCCGACCCTCTAGGTCCTTCCAATCAACTGCGTAAGTATACGGTTTAACTGCCGTTATAAAGCTTTCCATCTTGTGGCACCGTACGTGCCTATACCACGGGTCGTGATGCGCCAGCAGACCATCCGGAAGCCGGTCACGCTCGAAGGTGTGGGACTCCACTCCGGCAAGCCCGTCAAGGTCACGCTCGCGCCCGCCCCCGCCGACTTCGGCATCGTCTTCCGGGCCGGCAAAGGCGGCGATCCGATTCCGGCGGCGCCCGAGAGCGTCGTCGACTCGCACTACGCGACCACGATCGGCAAGGACGGCGTCCGCATCCAGACCGTCGAGCACCTGATGGCGGCCGCCGCCGGGCTCGCCATCGACAACCTGGACGTGACCGTCGAGGGCAACGAGATCCCCGCCATGGACGGCAGCGCCAAGCCGTTCGTGGGGCTGCTCGCCGCGGCCGGGCGCACCACGCTGGGCGCGCGGCGCCGGCCCGTCGCCATCACGCAGCCGCTGCGCGTCGGCGGCGGCAACCGCTGGATCCAGATCGTGCCCGCGCCCGAGTTCCGCATCAGCTACACGCTCGACAACGACCACCCGGCCATCGGCACCCAGGCCCTCTCGTGCGTGCCGACGGAGCAGTCCTTCATCGAGGAGTACGCGCCCGCCCGTACCTACGGCTTCCTGAAGGACCTGGGGGCGATGCGCAAGCACGGCCTGGCCCTCGGAGGCTCGCTCGACAACGCGATCGTGGTCGGCAAGCGCGGCACGCTCAACGGCCTGCGCTTCCGCGACGAGTTCGTGCGCCACAAGGTGCTCGACCTCATCGGCGACCTCGCGCTGCTGGGCCGGCCGCTCGTCGGCCACGTGATCGCGCGCAACGCCGGCCACGCGCTCAACTTCGAGCTCGTCGTGGCCGCGCAGCGGGCGCTCGGCCTCGAGCGCCGGACCGTCAGCGCCCCTGTCCGCGTCACCTCGCTCCGCGAAGCCCTCATCAGCCCCGCCCCCGGACTCGCGGCGATCTAGCTCGCGTAGTATCAGGACGCGCGACGCGCCGCGCTATAATGCGGTGTTTCTATGCGGGCGGTCAGCGGCGTCTTTTCCCTCGGGGCGACGGTGCTGATGGGGCTGGTCCTGGCGGCCGCCACTCCGGCGGGCGCCGACCTGCGCATCAGCGATCTCGACGTGTTCCTGAACGATCACGAGCTGACCGTGAACGTGTCCGTGCTGGACGCGGTGCCCGAGACCTTCCAGGAAGGCATCCAGAGCGGGATCCCGACCCACATCCGCTACACGATCGAGCTGTGGCAGTACAACCGGTACTGGCGTGACGTGCGGTTGCTGGCCCGGGTGGTTGAGCGCCAGCTCACCTACAACGTCGTCACCAAGGAGTACAAGGTGACCTCGCTGCACGGCGAGACGCGCGCGCCCCACGTCACCCGCGACCAGCGCGACGCCCAGCGCGTGCTCTCCGACCTGCGCGCGCTCAAGCTGACGCCGGCCGGGACCATGAACCCGAGCGACGTCATCTACGTGCGCGTTCTCGCCGAGGCCGCGCTGAACGGCGAGAACTCGTTCGTGACGCGCATGGCGGGGACGGCCGAGGAGACGACGCGGCAGTCCGAGTACCGGACGATCCGGCGGGTGCAATAGATGCCGCTGCTGAGCGAGCACAATCGCCGCAAACGCAACCTCGTCATCATCGGCGCCTTCCTGCTGCTGATCGCCGGCGCCACCGCGTTCGACCTCGGCATCTTCGCGCCGGAGCTGCCGGTCGCCTCCAACATCGTCATCTTCGCGCTGTTCAACCTGAACCTGATCGTCTTCCTCCTGCTGCTGATCCTGCTCTTCCGCAACCTGGTCAAGGTGTGGTTCGAGCGCCGCCAGCAGGTGATCGGGGCCCGGTTCAAGGCCAAGCTCGTGCTGGCCTTCCTGCTGCTGTCGGTCACGCCGGCCGCGCTGATCTTCCTCATCGCGTCGAACTTCATCAACAAGTCGATCGAGGGCTGGTTCAAGCCGCAGGTCGAGCGCCCGCTCGACCAGGCGCTGGCGGTGGCCCAGACGTACTACAACCAGCTCGAGCGCACCGCCGTCCGCCACGCCCAGCACATCGCGCGGGTGATCGCGCGCGACAGCCTGCTGGCCGACGACCGCCGCGAGGCCCTCGCCTCCTTCCTCGTCGAGCAGCAGGACCTGCTGTCCATCAGCGCCATCACGATCTACAGCGCCGGCGGCCAGGAGCTGGTCCACGTGAAGGACCCGGTGCTCGGTGACATCGTCACGCGCGATCCGACGGGGCCCGAGCTGCGCCGGGGGCTGGGCGGCCAGGAAGTCACCACGGTGCGCGAGCTGACCAGCGGCGACCTCATCGAGGCCGTCACGCCGATCTGGTCGCCGGCGCGCGGCGGCGACCGGCGCGTGCTGGGCGCGGTGGTGGTGGGCAGCCACGTGACCGAGCGGCTCGAGCAGAAGGTGCGCGGCATCTCCACCGCCTTCCGCGAGTACAAGCAGCTCAAGCTGCTCAAGAACCCGATCAAGGGCATCTACATCCTGCTCTTCCTGCTGATGACGCTGATCGTCGTGTTCTCGTTCACCTGGTTCGCGCTCTACCTGGCCCGCGGCATCACCGGGCCCATCGAGCAGCTCGCCGAGGGCACGCGCGAGGTGGCTGCCGGGAACCTCGCCTACAAGGTGCAGGCCCGCGGCGACGACGAGATCGGCGCGCTGGTGGTGTCGTTCAACCGGATGACCGACGACCTCATGCAGTCCAAGCACCGGCTCGAAGAGGCGTACATCGACCTGCAGGACAAGCACACGGAGCTCGAGGACCGCCGGCGCTACATGGAGACCGTGCTGGAGGCCGTCACCACCGGCGTCGTATCCTTCGACGCGCTCGGGCGGGTGACGACCATCAACCGCGCGGCCGCCCGCATGTTCGGCATCGCGGAGGTGGCCAGCGTGGGCCGTCTGCTGGAGGAGGTCTTCGCCGGCCCCGAGCTGCGCGAGATCGTCACGCTCGTGCAGCGCGCGCGGCGCCCGCGCGCGGCCAGCGCGGCCGTCGTGCTGCACCTGCGCCGCGGCGGCGCCAACCTCTCGCTGCTCGCCGCCGCCACCGCACTGCGCGGGGAGTCCGGCGAGTACGCCGGCGCCGTGCTCGTCTTCGACGACCTCACCGACCTGCTCACCGCCCAGCGCCTGGCCGCCTGGCGCGAGGTGGCCCAGCGCATCGCCCACGAGATCAAGAATCCGCTGACGCCGATCCAGCTCTCCGCCCAGCGGCTGCGCCGGCGGATCACCTCGCACGACGCCGACGAGCAGAAGCTCGTGCACGAGTGCACCGAGACGATCATCCAGGAGGTGGACGGGCTCCGGCGGCTGGTCGACGAGTTCTCGCGCTTCGCGCGGATGCCGGCCTTCGTCCCCAAGCCCACCGACGTGCGGCGGCTGGTCGAGGGCGTGGCCGCGCTCTATCGCGAGGCGCATCCGGGGCTGACGCTGGTCTCCCGCCACGCCGCCGACCTGCCGCTGCTGGAGGTCGATCCCGACCACATCAAGCGCGCGGTGCTGAACCTCGTGGACAACGCGGTGGAGGCGGTGGCCGGCATCGGCGAGGTGGTGATGGAGACGCAGTACGTGCCCGCCACGGCGCGCGTGCGCATCGTCGTCAGTGACACCGGGCCCGGCGTCCCGCTGGAGGACCGCGACAAGCTCTTCCTGCCGCACTTCTCCACGAAGGTCACGGGCATGGGCCTGGGCCTGCCGATCGTGAGCGAGATCGCCTCCGAGCACGGCGGCAGCGTGAGCCTCGAGGACAACGAGCCGCACGGCAGCCGCTTCACCCTCGAGCTGCCCGTCGCCCGCACACCCGCCCCAGTGGAGGCATAGCGCATGGCCGGCGAGCACATCCTGATCGTCGACGACGAGAAAGCCATCCAGAAGGCGCTGCGCGGCGTCCTGGAGGACGAGGGCTACCGCGTGAGCGCCGTCGGCAACGGCGCCGATGCGCTCAAGGCGGTGACCGACGAGCTGCCCGACGTGGTGTTCCTCGACATCTGGATGCCGCAGATGGACGGCCTCGAGACCCTGGCCGAGCTCAAGCGCCTGCGCCCCGAGGCGACGGTGGTCATGATCTCGGGCCACGGCACCATCGAGACCGCCGTCAAGGCCACGCGCCTGGGCGCGTACGACTTCATCGAGAAGCCGCTGTCGCTCGAGAAGACGCTCATCACCATCACGCGCGCGCTCGAGCACGGGCGGCTGGAGCGCGAGAACGCCGCGCTGCGCGCGCGGCTCGACGAGCGCGCGGAGATCATCGGCGAGAGCGACCCCATGCGCGCGCTGCGGGATCAGATCGCGACGGCCGCACCGACCAGCGGCCGCGTGCTCATCCACGGCGAGAACGGCAGCGGCAAGGAGCTGGTGGCGCGCGCCATCCACGCGCTGTCGGCGCGCACGGGCCGGCCCTTCGTGGAGGTCAACTGCGCGGCCATCCCCGAGGAGCTGATCGAGTCCGAGCTGTTCGGCCACGAGCGCGGCGCCTTCACCGGCGCCCTCACGCGCCGCCGCGGGAAGTTCGAGGCGGCCGACAGCGGCACGCTGTTCCTCGACGAGATCGGCGACATGAGCGTGAAGACGCAGGCCAAGGTGCTGCGCGCCCTGGAGGAGCAGGTGGTCGAGCGCGTGGGCGGCCGCGAGCCGCTCAAGGTCGACGTGCGCATCATCGCCGCCTCGAACCGCGACCTGCCCTCGCTGATCGCCACCGGCGCCTTCCGCGAGGACCTCTTCTACCGCCTGAACGTCATCCCCATCGAGGTGCCGCCGTTGCGCGCGCGCAAGGAGGACGTGCCGGCGCTGGTCGAGCACTTCATCCGCGTCTTCTGTGCGAGCAACGGCAAGCGCCTGAAGACCGTGGCCGCGGGCGCGCTCACCTACTTCATGACCTACGAGTGGCCGGGCAACGTGCGCGAGCTCCGCAACATGGTCGAGCGCCTCGTGATCATGGTGCCGGGCGATACCATCGGGGCCGAGGACCTGCCGCCGCCGCTGCGCGCCAAGGCGGAGGCGGCGCCGGTGGCCGACGGCAAGCCGCTCAAGGAGGCGCGCGACAGCTTCGAGCGCGCCTACATCCTGGCCGAGCTGCGCGCCCAGGACTGGAACATGACCCGCACCGCCGAGCGCCTCGGCATCGAGCGCAGCCACCTCTATCGAAAGATTCGCGCGTACGGCATCGCTCCGCCGAAGTAGAATCCTCCCCGCGTGCAGGTCTGGAACTTCGTTCGACGCAGCTTCTACCAGGATTCCGTCACGCTGATGCGGCTCACCCGTGACCTGGAAGGCGTGGCCGGCGTGCGCCGCGCGGCGGCCATGATGGGCACGCCGCCCAACCGCGCGCTGCTGGCCGGCGCCGGCCTGCTCACGGCCGAGGGCGAGGCCGCTGCGCCCGCCGACCTGGTGATCGCCGTCGCCGCCGACGACGCCGGCGCCGCCGAGGCAGCCCGCGCCGCCGTCGAGGCCGCGCTGACCGCCGCTCGCGCCGGGACCGCGCGCGCGGCGGCGCCACCCCGCACGCTGCACGGCGCGCTGACTGCGCTGCCCGAGGCCACGCTGGCGCTCATCTCGGTGCCCGGCGCGTACGCCGGCGCCGAGGCCCGGCGCGCGCTGGCCGCAGGCCTGCACGTGATGCTCTTCAGCAACAACGTCCCGCTGGAGACGGAGGTCGCGCTCAAGCGCGACGCCGCCGCGCGCGGGCTCTTCGTCATGGGGCCTGACTGCGGCACCGCCATCCTGCACGGCGTCCCGCTCGGCTTCGCCAACGTGGTGCCGCGCGGCCGCGTGGGGCTCGTGGCCTCCTCGGGCACGGGGCTGCAGGAGGTCACGTGCCTGCTCGCCGCCGAGGGCGAGGGCGTGTCGCACGCCATCGGCGTGGGCGCGCGCGACCTGAGCGAGGCGGTCGGCGGCGTCATGACGCTGGCGGCGCTGGCCGCGCTGCGCGACGATCCCGCCACCGAGGTCATCGTGATCATCGGCAAGCCGCCCGCGCCGGGCGTCGTCGGCGCGCTGCTGCGCTCGCTGGACGGCCTCGGCAAGCCCATCGTGCTCTGCCTCGTCGGCCTCGCCGACTTCCCCGCGCCCCGTGACGTGCGCATCGCCACCACGCTCGAGGACGCCGCCGCCATCGCCGCCGGCATCGCGGCGGGTCGTGAGCCGCGCGACCTCGAGATGCCGGCCGCCGACCTCGACCGCCTCGTGGACGAGCAGTCACGCGGGCTCGATCCCGGCCAGCGCTTCGTGCGCGGGCTCTTCTCGGGCGGCACGCTCGCCTGGGAGGCGGCCACGCTGCTGTCCGACCGGCTCGTCGACGTGGCCGCCGGTGTGAGCGGCGAGGGCCACGGCCATCGCGTGGTGGACCTGGGCGAGGACGTGTTCACCGTCGGCCGCCCGCACCCGATGATCGACGGCGGCGTGCGCCGCGAATGGATCGCGCGCGCGGGCGCCGATCCGACCACCGCGGTGCTGCTGCTCGACCTCGTCCTCGGCCACGGCGCGCATCCGGATCCCGCCGGCGAGCTCGCGCCCGCGCTGGAGGCCGTCCGGCGCGCCGCCGCCGGCGAGGGTCGGCGCGTCGCGATGGTGGCCAGCGTCACCGGCACCGAGGACGATCCGCAGCGCCGCTCGCGCCAGATGGCGACCCTGCGCAAGACCGGCGTGATCGTCATGGACTCCAACGCCCAGGCCGCGCGGCTGGCCGCGCTGGTGGCGGCGCGCCTGGCATGAAGCGCGCGCTACTCGTCACGCTCTTCGCCGCGATCCTGGTGCTGCCGCCGCTCGGCGCGCGGCAGATCGTCAGCGGCGACGAGGCCCGCTTCGCGGTGCTCGCCCAGGACATGCTCGAGCGCGGCACGTGGCTCGACGCGCGCGTGCGCGACCAGCGCTATCGCAACAAGCCGCTGATGTACCCGTGGGCGATCAAGCTCCTGTCCATGCCGGGCGGACGCGTGACGGAGACGACCGCGCACCTGCCGATCGCGGTGGCGGCGCTGGGCGCCGTCTTCTTCACCGTGCGGCTGGGCGAGCGTCTCTTCAGCGCCCGGGCCGGCATGTGGGCCGGCCTGAGCCTGGCAACGTCGTACTCGTTCTTTGCGCATAGCCAGACGCTGCTGCCCGACATGCTCGTCGTCGCCTTCGGCATGGCGGCGCTCACGGCGTTCTGGACGGCGATGACGCAGCCGCCCGGCACGGGCGCGCTCGTCGCCTTCTACGCGTGCGTCGCGCTCGGCGTCTTCGCCAAGGGGCCGATGGGCATCATCCCGCTGCTCATCGCGGTGGTGTGGCTCGTTACGGAGGAGGGCTGGCGCGGGCTGCGGAGGCTCGGCTCGAAAGTCGGCGCGCTCGCCTTCGTCGTCGTCAGCCTGGCGTGGCTGGTGCCGTTCATCTTCGCCGGCGGGCGCAGCTTCGCACGCAACGTCGTGTGGGAGGACTGGCTGGCGTGGTATCTGGGCGGCCCGCAGCCGATGCGCATCCTGAATTTCTGGCTGGAGGCGGCCAAGGGCCTCATCCCGTGGACGACGCTGTTCGTGCTGCCGCTGCTCTGGGTGCGGCGCGAGTGGCGCAAGGGCGCCTACCGGTTCGCGTTCCTCGCGTGGGTCGTGCCCTTCCTCGTGATGATGGTCTCGCAGAACCACCGCGTGCGATACCTGCTGCCCACGTACCCGGCTGCCGCGCTGCTGATCGCCTGGTGGGTGGACACGCGCGGCGGCGAGCGCTCGCGCGCCGTCAACGTCGTGAGCGTGCTGTCATGGATCGGCGTGATGGCGGCGCTCGCCGTGACGGCCCTGCCCTGGCTCGATCCGGCCGAGCGCGCCGTGGTGAGCGGCTTCTGGTGGAAGGCCGGGCTGATCGGCGCCGGCGCGCTCGCGCTGGCGGCCTTCGTGGTGTGGGCGCTGCGCGGGCGCCCCGCGGTGCTGGTGCCGGGCGTCGCGCTCGGCATGGCGCTGCTGCTCGTCCCCGGCGTGTGGATCTACACGAGCTGGACGAACCGCCAGGAGGACTATCGCGCGTTCGCCGGGCTGGTGGAGCGTCACGCGGCTGGCGGTGAGGTCGGCATCGCCGGCGGCCGCTTCTTCTCGATCGACTTCTACCTTGGCCGCGGGTTGACGCCGGTGCGCAGCAACCAGGCGCTCGACGAGTGGCTGGCCCGGCCCGACCGCCCGATCGCCGTGATCAGCGAGCGCTTGTGGACGCCGACGCGCGAGCACATCACGACGCCAGCCCAGGTGCTCGACGCGAGGCGCGTGCGCTCGCACGAGATGTTCATCATCCGCCGCGCGGAGGCGCCGCGATGAGCGCGCCGCTCCTCGGCGGACCGCCGCGTGTCGTCAGCCTCGGCCTCGACCTCTTCGCGCGCACGCTCGAATCCCTCGACGTGCCCGTCGTGCACCTGGCGTGGGCCCCGCCCGCCGGCGGTGATCCGCGGCTGGCCGCGTTGCTCGAGCGCCTGGAGGCGCGCGCCGAGGCCATCGAGCGCGCGAACACCGAGGCGCTGGGGCGACTGACCGGCGGCGAGCCGTTCGTCGTGGACTGCCGCCCGGCGTGGGAGGCGCTCGAGCTGCCGGAGCGCACCGTGCTGCACTCGGGACCGCCGATCACATGGGAGCGCATGTGCGAGCCGGTGCGGGCCGCCGTGCTGTGCGCGATCCGCTACGAGGAGTGGGCGGCCAACGACGACGCCGCCCGCGCGCTGGTCGAGCGCGGCGCCGTGAAGCTCGAGCCCTGTCATCACTGGCGCGCGGTGGGCCCGATGGCGGGCATCCTCACCCGCTCCATGCCGGTCTTCGTCGTGGAGAACCGCGCCCACGGCAACAAGGCCTACGTGACCATCAACGAAGGCCTCGGCAAGGTGCTGCGCTACGGCGCCAACGACGAGAGCGTGGTGGCGCGCCTGCGCTGGCTCGCCACGGAGGCCGGGCCGCTGCTGGGCGCGGCGCTGCGCCGCAGCGGGGGCATCGACCTGCGCTCGCTGATGGCGCAGGCGCTGCGGATGGGCGACGAGATGCACCAGCGCAACCTGGCCGCCTCGGCCCTCTTCGTGCGCGCCCTGCTGCCGCACGCCGCGCACGTGGCCGATCGCCACCACGCGCTCGCGCGCCTCGGCGAGTTCCTCTCCGGCCACGACCAGTTCTTCCTGAACCTGGCCATGGCCGCCGGCAAGGCCATGGCCGATCCGGCCGCCGGCGTCGCCGACTCCACGCTCGTCACCACGCTGGCGCGCAACGGCACCGACTTCGGCATCCGCGTCTCGGGCCTCGGCGACCGCTGGTTCACGGCGCCCGTCGAGATGCCGGTCGGCCTCTACCTGCCCGGCTTCGGACCGGAGGACGCCAATCCCGACATGGGCGACAGCGCGATCGTGGAGACGATCGGGCTCGGCGGCGGCGCGATGGCCGCCTCGCCGGCCGTGGCGCGCTTCCTCGGCGCCGGCGGCGTGCACGAGGCGATGGCCGCCACCGCGGAGATCCGCGAGATCTGCGTGGGCGAGCACCCGATCTTCCGCATCCCCGCGCTCGACGAGCGCGGCGTCCCCGTGGGCATCGACGTGCGCCGCGTGGTGGAGACCGGCGTGACGCCGATCATCAACACGGGGATCGCCAGCAAGAAAGCCGGCGTCGGCCAGGTGGGCGCCGGCGTGGTGCGCGCGCCGCTCGGCTGCTTCACCGCGGCGCTGGAGGCGCTGGCCGGCTAGCTCTCGAGCGTGCGGCGGACCACGTCGAGCAGCGCGTTCTCGGTGAAGGGCTTGGCGAGCACCTCGCAGCCGGTGTCGTGGCCCAGCTCGTCGGCGGCCCGGCCCGTGGTGAGGATCACCGGCACCCCCTGCCATTCGGGCGTGGCGCGCAGCTCGGTCAGGAACTGGCGGCCGTCCATCCCGGGCATCGCCACGTCGAGCAGGATCAGGTCGGGCGCGATCTCCGGCAGCCGCGCCAGCGCCTCACGCGCGTTGCCGAGCGCGGTGGTGACGTAGCCCGCCTCGTTGAGAAGCAGCACCTGCACCTCGCGGAGGTACGGCAGGTCGTCGACGACGAGGATCCGCTTGGGCACGCGCGTTCATTGTTGCACGACGGCCCGACATTCACGCCACGACCCCGCTCGCCCGCAGCGCGTCGATCTCGGCGCGCGTGAGCCCGGCCTCGGCCAGCACCGCGTCGGTGTGCTCACCCAGCGCGGGAGCGGGCGTGCGGATGGTGCCGGGCGTGCGCGAGAAGCGGATCGGCGTGTCGAGCGTGCGGAAGCGGCCGGCGCGCGGATGGTCCTGCTCGACGAGCATCCCCGTGGCCTGGATCTGAGGGTCGTTCGGCAGGTCGGCGTAGCGGTTGACCGGCGCGCACAGCACGTCGTGAGCCTCGAGCCGCGCCATCCAGTCGGCCACCGTGCGGGTCGCGAAGACCTTCGCCAGCAGCGCGCCGAGCTCGTCGCGCCGGGCCAGGCGGTCGGCGCGCGTGGCGTAGCGCGCGTCGGCCGCCAGCGCGGGCTCGCCGATCGCCTCGCAGAACGGCGTCCACAGCCGGTCGACCCAGACGGCCACGTACACGAAGCCGTCGCGCGCCTGGAAGGCCTGGAACGGCACGATGTAGGGATGCCCGCTGCCCCAGCGTCCCGGCTCCTCGCCCGTGGCCAGGAAGATCGACAGCCGCGCCGCGTGCGCCAGCAGCGTGCCGTTGAGCAGCGAGACGTCGAGCCGCTGGCCCTCGCCCGTGCGCTCGCGGTGCAGGAGCGCGGTCAGCACGCCCTGCCCCGCCATCAGCGCGCCGATCGTGTCGAGCACGGGCGCGCCGCAGAGCACCGGCGGCCCGTCGGGCTCGCCCATCACGGCCATGAGCCCGCCCATGGCCTGCACGACCATATCCACGCCGGGCTTCTCGCGCCACGGCCCCTCGGGGCCGAACGCCGAGAGCGAGCAGTAGATCAGCCGGGGATTGATCGGCGACAGACGCGTCCAGTCGATGCCGAGCCGCTCGGCCACGCCGCCGCGGTAGGCCTCGACCACGACGTCGGCGCCGGCGACGAGGCGCTCGAACGCGGCCCGCCCCTCGGGCCGCACGAGGTCGATCGCCACGCTGCGCTTGTTGCGATTGACGGTGAGGAAGACCGCGCTCTCGCCGCCGTACTGGGTGCCATACGTCGTGCGCGAGGCGTCGCCGGCGCCGGGCGCCTCGATCTTGATGACGTCGGCGCCCATGTCGGCCAGGTAGAGCCCGCACGCGGGGCCGGCCACGAGGTGGGCCAGCTCCAGCACGCGATAGCCGGCGAGCGGGGCGGAAGTCGTCATCGAGCGCCAGAGATTGTACAGTGCCAGCGTGAGCGAGACCGTCGACCTGCTCCTGCGCGGTGCCCGCTTGCCCGACCGCCAGAGCCTCGCCGACATCGCCATCACCGGCGATCGCATCGTCGCCGTCGATCCCGTGGCGCGGCCCGCGCAGCAGACGCTCGAGCTCGGCGGCCGCCTCGTCACACCCGGCCTCGTCGAGGCCCACATCCATCTGGACAAGGCGCTGCTGACCGACCGGGTGACCGTCAGCGCGGGCACGCTCGACGAGGCGCTGCGCGTCACCGCCCAGGCCAAGCGCACGTTCACCGCGGAGGACATCACGAGCCGCGCGCGCCAGGTGCTGGACCTGGCCGTGCGCGCGGGCACCACGGCGATGCGCACCTACGTCGAGGTCGATCCCATCGTCGGCCTCATGGGCATGGAGGCGATGCTCGCGCTGCGCCAGGAGTACGCGCCCGCGCTCGACCTGCAGCTCTGCGCCTTCGCCCAGGAAGGGATCGTGAAGGCGCCGGGCACCGAGGGGCTGCTGCGCCGCGCGCTCACGATGGGCGCCGACCTCGTGGGCGGCTGTCCCTACAACGACACCGACGGCGTCGAGCACATCCGCATCGTCTTCGGGCTGGCCACCGCGTTCGGCGTGGACGCCGACTTCCACGTGGACTTCGCCGACGAGCCCGAGCACCTGCACGTGCGCGAGATCGCCGCCCAGACGGTGCGCGCGGGCTGGCAGGGCCGTGTGAGCGTCGGCCATCTCACCGAGCTGGCGGCGGTGCCGGTCTTCCGGCAGGACGAGATCATCGCTGACATCGTGCACGCCGGCCTCGGCGTGGTCTGCCTGCCCGCGACCGACCTCTACCTGATGGGACGCCGCGACGACTTCAATATCCGCCGCGGTCTCACGCCGGTGCGCCGCCTGCTGCAGGCCGGCGTGCCGGTGGCGCTCGCCTCCAACAACGTCCGCAACGCGTTCACGCCGGTGGGCGCCGCCGACCTCGCGCACATGGCGTTCCTCGCCGCCGTCGCCGCCCACATGGGCACGCCGCCCGACCTGCGCGCGCTGATGGAGGCCATCACCGTGCACCCGGCGCGCCTGCTGCGGCTGCCCGACTACGGGCTGGCGCCGGGCTGCCGCGCCGACCTCGTCGTGTGGGACTGCACGCGCGCCGAGGACGCCGTGGCCACGCTGGCCCCGCGCACGCTCGTGGTCAAGCGCGGGCGCGTCACGGTGGAGCACCGCCGCGAGGTGATCGAACGGTGGCGAGCCTGACGCGCGCGCCGGTGCTGGCCCGCGCCGCGGGCCTGGTCGTCCTGGGCGTGCTCGCCGTGGCGATTCTCCGTCGCGGCCTGGTGCCCTACGGTCACGGGCTTACGCCCTTTGGGGGCACCGGCCCGCTTGGCCTCGTCCACATGGTCGATCTCGTCTTCCACGAGGCCGGCCACGTGATCTTCCGGATCTTCGGCGTCTTCGTGGGCACGCTCGGCGGCTCGCTCAACCAGGTCCTGGTCCCCGCCGTGTGCACCGGCTACTTCCTCTGGCACCGCCAGCCGGCGGCGGCCGCGGTGACGCTGTTCTGGACGGGCGAGAGCGTGGTGGACGTCGCGATCTACGTGGCCGACGGCCGCGACATGAAGCTGCCGCTGCTGGCCGAGGGCCTCACCCACGACTGGAACTGGATCCTCTCCGAGCTGTCGCTGCGCAATCAAGCCGAGCCGATCGGGCGCATCGTGTTCGTGCTCGGCGCGCTGGTGATGCTGGCCGCGCTCGCGCTGCTGGCGCTCGACCTGCTGCGGGTGGCGGGTGAGCCGTCGACCGGCGTGGTATCCTCGGCCGCAGCCCCCGACAGGAAAGCCAGGTGAGCCCGGAATCCCGCTGGCCGCTCGAATTCCAGGGCGTCTTCGGGGCCATCCTCGATGCGCTCGTGGAACCGGTGCTCGTCGTCGGCGCCGACGGCGTGGTCGAGCTCGCCAATGCCGCCGCGGTCCAGGCCCTCGGCGCCGATCGCGACGTCGGCCGTCCGCTCGCCGAGCACTTCGCCCGCGTCGGCGTGCGCACGCCCGACGGCCAGCCGCTGCCGCCCTCGATGCACCCGATCGCGCGCGCGCTCGCCCAGCACCAGGCCGTGATCGGCGCCGAGCTGCTCGTCGACGCCGACGAAGCGCGCACGCTCACTTGCCTGATCAACGCGGTCCCGCTGCCGGCGCGCGCCGGCGCCCCGGCCGGGGTGCTGGCCGTCTTCCACGACGTCACCGAGTCCGCGCGGCTCGAGCACGAGGTGGCGGCCCAGGCGGCGCGCCTGCAGGCGATCGTCGATCTCGTGGACGAGGGCATCGCGGTGCTCGGCGCCGACAACCGCCTCGTGTTCATCAACGACGCCGGCCGGCGCATGCTCGGTTTCGCCGAGGGCATGAGCCTGGACGAGCGCGCGGGCCGCGCGCCCCTGCTGGACGCCGAGGGACGGCCGCTGACGCCCGAGGCCTATCCGTCCGCGCGCGGTCTGCGCGGCGAGCGCGTCAACGACGTGCCGGTGATCGTCGAGCATGCCGGCGGCCCGCGACGCCACCTGCGCATAAGCGCGCACCCGCTGCGCCGGCCCGACGGCAGCGTGGAAGCCACGCTGGTAACGTGGAAGGACGTGAGCGACGAGACGCGCTCGCGGCGCGAGCTGGAAGCTGCGCGCGAGACCGCCGAGGGCGCCAGCCGGCTCAAGGATCAGTTCATCGCCGCGCTCTCGCACGAGCTGCGCACGCCGCTGCAGCCGATCCTCGGCTGGACGGAGGTGCTGCGCCGCCACCGGGGCCTCGACGCGGTCACCACGCGCGCGCTGGAGGCGATCCACCGCAACATCCGGCAGCAGGTGCGCCTGGTGGACGATCTGCTGGATCTCTCGCGCATCGTGCACGGCAAGTTCACGCTGCGCTTCGAGACGTTCGACCTGCGCGACGCCGTGCGCGCGGCGGTGGAGGCCTTCGAGGAGCCGGCCAGCCTCACGCGCGTGCGGCTGTCGAGCGCGCTGCCGCCGCAGCCGCTCCTGGTGTGGGGCGCCAGTGCGCGCCTGCAGCAGATCACCGCCAACCTCGTGGCCAACGCTCTCAAGTTCACGCCGGCCGGCGGCCGCGTGTCGGTGCGCCTGTCGGCGCGCGGCGACCGCGTGCGGCTCGACGTCGAGGACACCGGCGAGGGCATCGCGCCCGCGGACCTGCCGTTCATCTTCGACGCCTTCCGCCAGGGCACGGAGCCGCGCGCGGGCGGGCTCGGCCTCGGACTCGACCTCGTGCGCCGGCTCACCGAGCTGCACAACGGCCGCGTGCAGGTGCGTTCGGAGGGGCTGGGCCGCGGCGCCACCTTCATCGTGGACCTGCCGCTGGCGCCCTCGCCGCCGGCCGCGGTCAGCGCCGGGCTGGGTCCCGCGCGCCGGCTGGACGAGCGCGTGGTGATGGTGGTGGAGGACGACGACGACACGCGCACCGTGCTCTGCTTCATGCTGCAGGCCGAGGGCGCGCGCGTGGAGTCGGCCGCGACCGGGCTGACCGCCGTGGACGCCGCCGCGCGTGTGCGGCCGCACGTCGTGCTGTGCGACATCGGCCTGCCCGACATCGACGGCCTCGAGGTCGCGCGCCGGCTGCGGGACAACGCCGCGTTGAGCGGCACGCGGCTCATCGCGCTGACCGGCTACGGCCAGGCCGAGGACGTGCGCCAGGCCATCGAGGCCGGCTTCGACGCGCACGTCACCAAGCCGATCAATTTCGACCAGCTCATGGCGCTCTTGGCCGGGCGCGACGAGCCGTTGACAGGAGCGCGCGGCGGCGGGTAAAGTGACGTGCAGTTCAGTTCGGCCCTTTCCTTTAAGTGAGCCCGGAGAGGCTCGTAAGGGGAGACGATGACCAGCAGACCACGCCTGCGAGAAAAAGCGCAGGTCCTCGACGACGCCGCACTCGATCGCGCCCTCACCCGCATCGCGCACGAGATCCTCGAGCGCAACGGCGGGGCCAAGGACCTGGCCTTCGTGGGGCTGCGCACCCGCGGCGTGACCCTGGCCCAGCGGCTCAACGCCAAGATCGCCTCCATCGACGGCGCCCAGCTCCCGGTCGGCACGCTGGACATCACCCTCTACCGCGACGACCTCGACATGCGCGGGGCGCCGGTGATCCGCGGCACCGACATCCCGTTCTCCATCAAGAACAAGACGGTCGTGCTGGTGGACGACGTGCTCTACACGGGGCGGACGATCCGCGCCGCGCTCGACGCCCTGATCGACCTGGGCCGGCCGCAGTCGATCCAGCTCGCGATCCTGATCGACCGCGGGCACCGCGAGCTGCCCATCCGCCCGGATTACATCGGCAAGAACCTCCCGACGTCGCGCCGCGAGAGTGTCGCGGTGCGGCTCAAGGAGCACGACGGCGAGGACCGGGTGGTCATCGAAGAGCCGGAGGAGGCCTGACATGGGGTGGACCCGCAAGGACCTCTTGACGATCCGCGAGCTGGACGCGGCCGAGATCACGACGCTGGTCGACACTGCGGCTTCGCTGCAGGAGATCGCCGGGCGCGAGATCAAGAAGGTCCCGGCCCTGCGCGGCAAGACGATCGTCAACCTGTTCTACGAGAACTCCACGCGCACGCGGACCTCGTTCGAGATCGCGGGCAAATGGCTCTCGGCCGACGTCATCAACTTCTCGGCCAGCGGCTCCAGCGCCGCCAAGGGCGAGAGCTTCATCGACACCGCCCGGAACATCGCGGCCATGAGCCCCGACGTGGTGGTCGTGCGCCACTCCTCGGCGGGCGCCGCCGCGATCCTGGCCAGGGACCTCTCCTGCTCGATCGTGAACGCGGGTGACGGCGCCCACGAGCATCCGACGCAAGCCTTGCTCGATCTTCTGACCATCCGCGAGCACAAGGGCCACTTCGAGGGGCTCAACGTGGCCATCGTGGGCGACATCGCGCACAGCCGGGTGGCGCGCTCGAACATCCACGGCATGCGCAAGCTGGGCATGACGGTCACGGTGGCGGGGCCGCCCACGCTGATCCCGCCCTACGCGCAGGAGCTGGGCGTGAAGGTCGCCTACCGCCTGGAGGACGCCATCCGCGACGTGGACGTGATCATGATGCTGCGGCTGCAGCAGGAGCGGATGACCGGCGGGCTGATTCCCTCGCTGCGCGAGTACTCGCGCTACTGGGGCCTCACGCTCGACAAGCTGCGCGCGCAGGCGCGGCCCGACGTCCTGATCATGCACCCCGGCCCCGTGAACCGCGGCGTCGAGCTCTCGCCGGAGGTCGCCGACGGACCATACTCGGTGATCCTCGACCAGGTGGCCAAGGGCGTGGCGGTGCGCATGGCGGTCTTGCTCCTGCTCGCCGGCGCCAAGAGTGAGAAACAGGCATGAGCCTGCTGATCCGGAACGGCCGCGTGATCGATCCGGCGGGCTCCGTGGACGCCGTGCAGGACGTGCTGATCAAAGGGGATCGCCTCGAGCGGGTGGGCGCGAACCTCGCGGTGCCGTCCGACACCACGATCCTCGACGCCAGCGGCAAGATCGTCTGCCCCGGCTTCATCGACCTGCACGTGCACCTGCGCGAGCCCGGTCAGGAGTACAAGGAGACCGTGGCGACCGGCACGCGCGCCGCCGCCGCCGGCGGCTTCACCGCCGTCTGCGCGATGGCCAACACGCACCC
>Ga0137397_10001333_pt1 | contig 17250 bp, 17 predicted proteins | sample czorhiz116metaG_FD_106658 | JGI IMG/M metagenome (GOLD analysis project Ga0137397, IMG submission 106658) | Vadose zone soil microbial communities from Angelo Coast Range Reserve, California, USA - czorhiz1.16 metaG | ecosystem: Environmental > Terrestrial > Soil > Vadose zone | place: USA... | reverse complement strand
CGATTGAAAGACGCCATGCTGGCCAGAAACAGAAGAAGTTCGGATCGTGTCAGCGATCGGGACGAAAAGTGTTGATTGAACGACCGCAATGCGGCGATCGCGGGATGAGTGAAGCAGTCTTCGTAAATTGCTTCGGCCTTCCGAAATACTTGTTTGTGCGGAGTATCTTCGTCGATCTCTGCCTGTGCAGTGTACATATGGTTTTTCCTTCTGCGTCCGTTGCCGCCCGCCGATTTCCAATGCCCACAGTGCTTGGCGAGCGAAGCGCGAATTTCGTGTTGGCCCAATCGAGCATGCCGGACCGACGGCGCCGCCTCAAGCGATGTTTAGTCGCATTTCGAGTGACCCGCGATCACTCAATAACGCTAGATCGGGGCTCGAACGGGCAGTTAGCGGCCGCCTCCGTGAAGAGCGCTCTGTTCTCTGCGTAGACGATCGACGCTCTCGAAAAGCCATCTCCGAAATGCGTCGACAGCCGCATGTCTCGGATTTGCTTTAGGGGCGATAAAGTAGTACGCATTCTTGGAAAGAAATTCGGAATCAAACGGCCTCACAAGGCGCCCTTCCGACAAATGCATTGCCGCTAAATAATCATCACCGATCGCAACGCCTTGCCCGCGTGCGGCAGCGTCCAAGCACAGGGCGGTCTCGCTGAAAATGACGCCCAATCTGGCGTTGACGTTGACGTCGATCGTCACCGAGGAACTCTGAAGATATTCCTGCCATTCGGCGATCGATCGATCATGCAACAACACATGACGTCGAAGATCCTGCGGCGAACGCAGTGGCAACAATTGCATGAGACCTGGAGCGCAGACCGGGAATAGACGGGATCTAAACAGAACCTCGCCGTCTTCAAGGTCCAGACCGGCTTCGGCATACTGGATGGCGCAATCTACTCGTGAGTAGTCCAAGGAACCCAAGCCCTTCTCCGCAATAATCTCCACCAGAGTGCTGGGCACGATTGCATAGAATTCGGCAAGCCTTGGTACAAGCCATAAACCGGCAAAGTCGGGGTCGACGGAAATGACGAGCCGGTCTGGGTCCCGATCTTCGCTCAGTTGCGTAATCGCTCGCTGAATATGAGTAAAGGCCACGGTGACCGCAGCGAGCATTATTTCTCCAGCAACGTTCAATACAAGTTTCCGGTGATGGCGCTCGAAGAGCTCCCTCTTCAATTGCTGCTCCAATTTTTGAACGTGCCTACTCACCGCCGCGTGGGTAACGTGCAGTTCGTCACAGGCTTTCTTGATGCTCTGGTGCCGCGCGGCGGCCTCAAACGCTCGTAGTGAGTTGAGCGCGGGAAGTCGAAATTTTGGCATTACACACCCCATTCCTTAGGGTCAACATGCGGTTCCAGCAACCGAACAAGTCGCATCGAATCTGACGCGTTCGCTCAGTATAGCCGAACAGGTGCGACGGCCAAATAGTTACGGACAAATTTCGAGGTAACTCGACTCTCGCGCGACCAAGCCGCACTCGGCGAACAGATTGGGTTGGAGATCTATTCCATGCGTTGAGAAATGCCACATGTTGGCGCAATTCGCCGCTATGCGCACAGACAGTGCCAGTGTACGAGGTCGAACCTCTACACTTCATGGCAACGGCCATCCGCCTCTCGTTCATCTCATTAGTTCTTTTGGGTGACTATTCGAAGAACATTGCTCATAAAAAGTCTCGCGCACCGTGTATTGCGTTGGCGACGCTGCCATCTCAATCTAGAAGCGCTTTCGCGAAAAGCAAAGATCGGACTCACATCGACACGATTGAAGGAGATTGCGATGGGCACTAGTAAGGTCATTGAGCTGGGTGCGGTTTCGGGAGAGACGAGAGGTCTTCGTGGCACATTGGAGAACTTTATACAGCCGACGACGGGCGTCCACCCCGGCTAGCTGAGTAGTAATAGTTGTAGGCACGGTGCGCGCTAAAACGACGATGCGCATCGTGCCTCCTTTTCTGTCGGACAGCCGTGTAAGACCATGAGGCGCAACAATGTATTTTCTTTCAAAGGATTGCTTTGTGTGCAACACGCAGGACTATTGGATCATTTTGAGCGCGAGTCGCGATAAGTACTTATGTGTCACGCACGCCGATCTTATGTCAATTGGTCGTCGACTTTACGGGTGGCAGGGTCAGGGCAACACCGCGGAGAATTTTCCGCAATTCGGTGTTGAGGAGGATACGTTGATCGCATCGTTGATGTCGTACGGGATCATCACTAGCAACCCGAGCGATGGAAAGCCGTTTGCAGAGTCCGAGTGCCCGGTGCGTGAGAGCGCAATTGAGATGCTCGAACCCGTCGCTCTGGTGAAACTCTCCCTTTTCTGCGTCATCCGCTTTTTCCTGGCGTGCGCGAAAATCGACTGGCAGTTGCGGGCGAAAGATCTCTTTCGTACCCTGGTAAGGCTTGAGCGGCGCCGACTTTGCGTCCAATCGTCTGCGGCAGGCCCCAATTTCGCTCACGCCTCAAGACTCATAGCGGTATTCAGGCATCTGCGCCCTCTCTATCCGCGCCCCTATCTCTGCCTGTTCGATTCTCTCGCACTGCTGGAATTTCTCGCGAGCTATCGTGCTTTTCCGCGAGTCGTCTTCGGTGTTGTTGCAGATCCGTTCCAAGCCCATTGCTGGCTCCAGGAAGGCAACGTCGTGCTTAATGATGACCTCGAGCGGGTTGGTAGATATAAACCTATTATGAGCATTTGAGCGGCAAGAGTCGTCCCTTGTACCGGTACGCCGCATTCCTCAGGGACGCCCAAAACCCGCATGCTAATAGTGCGGCTCAGGGGCTGATAAATCAGTTCGGGCAATTCCATAGGGAATGGATATTGTTGGACGAAGGTAAGGGGCTTTCGCTATTTCATTCACCGCCCGCTGGCCGATCGGTCGCTGCAATCGTGTTGCCCTCGAGACGTGGGGCCGTACTTGGCACATTGTTCCCCAAGAACTTGGACGTGTCGCCTCGGAGTTGGAGTCCTGTGATTGACGAACTCTGTGCCGAGGAGATAGTACGGACAAGGGGACGCCAGTTGATGGAAAAGTACTGGGGTGCCTACGTCGCATTTCTCGCGAACCGCGACGGCACCGTGCACCATGTTTTGCGCGACTGTTCTGGCAAGGTCCCATGTTACATACTCGCCCAGGGTGACATCAGCATCGTAACGGCGGATATCGAGGACCTTTCTTGCCTTCCCTTGCCCGCACTTTCCATCAATCCGCGATTCCTGGCAGGCTTTATTTATAACGCCGAGCTGGCGCAGAGTGAGTGCGCACTGAAAGAGGTAAAAGAACTCTTGGCTGGCGAATGCCTTGAACTGAAGGCCGCGCACGCGACTCAATTTGCCTTGTGGGATCCGCGCGCAATATCTGAGGAAAACGTTGTAGAGGATTTTGCAGACGCGGCCCGCCAAGTAAGGACAGTAACGCAGGCGTGCGTCGATTTCTGGGCCTCGAAATACGATCGTATCGTGCATCAACTCTCCGGCGGACTCGACTCATCGGTGATCTTAGGCTGTCTCGTAAGTTCACCGTATCGACCGCTGGTGACTTGCGTGCACCTGGAATCGGACGGGGCGGGAGAAAATGAATCGGCATTTGCGCGGCTCGCTGCCGACGCCGCAGGCGTCGAACTGATAGTTCAACCCGGGTACTCGCAACATTCTAGGTACGATGAGGGAATGTTCCGACTTCCCAGAGCAGCGAAGCCAAGCGTTGCGCATCTCGGGATCGCCATCGAATCCGATCTAAGAGCGGTCATTCCTTCTCAAAGGCGAGCTGACGCGATATGGGACGGACAGGGTGGGGATCATCTTTTCTTTCAGGCGCGTTCCGCCTTTGGGGCTGTGGACTATGCGTTTTCTCACGGGATCACCGGCGACTTTTCCAAGCATGTTCGCGATGCAGTGCGTCTGTCCAGGTCATCCTACTGGGGCGTCCTTCATGAATCGATTCGCTTGGGGCTATTTCGTTCCGACTGGCATCCAGAGGATGAGTATGACAGAGCGGTCACGTTTCTGAACCCAGAAGTCTTGCCAGCAAATCTAATTGACTACATTTGGCAGCCCTGGTCCGAAGACACCTCGGATCTCCCGCCCGGCAAGCGATGGCAAATCAGTCATCTTGCGTCCCTAATTCACAGGCATCGCCCGGTTCCCGGGCTGCGGTATGCAGACGAGCATCACCCGTTATTCTCCCAACCACTGTTCGACCTCTGCCTGCGAATTCCTATTTACACCTTGCTGCGCGGCGGGATCGATCGCGCGCTGGAACGTGCCGCGTTTCGCGATTGCGTGCCGGAATCCATTATTCGACGTCAGAATAAAGGATCAATTGCAACGGCATTTATGAGCAAAATTCGCGAATCCCTACCATTCATCCGTGACCTGTTACTGGACGGTGTTCTGGTTCAAGAGAGAATCATTGAACGCTCATCTCTCGAACCTTATTTGGCGGCCAATCGTCCAATGAATCTCCAAGCACTGTGGCCCTTCTTGTCCTGCATCGCGGCCGAAGTGTGGGCCCAAAAATGGGCCGCCGCCGCGTGGCGCCTGACGTGAATAGAAAACCGGCCACTACACCTATTCACTGAGAACCATTTTCCCGTCCGAATCACGTTTGATCCTCAGATAGTTGTCAAACCAGTAGAAGATATTGTTCCACATGTGCCTGATATTCGCCGGACTTGAAGGCGAATGCCCTTCGCCTCGATAGATGAGCAGCCTCGCGTCTTTCCTTTGAGTGTAAAGAGAACTAAAAAATGCCTTGTAGCTCGTGTCATCAAATACATCCATATCTGAATGTATCAACAGAACCGGCGCGGAGACGGTATCCGAGCGCCAAAGCGGGCTATTTTGAATATATCGTTGAGGAAGCTGCCACGGTGTGCCGCCCATGCTGAAGCTGGACCCAGCAGAACTGACATAGCGGCCTACATCGCCCCCAGAGGGCATTTCTGTCGGGGCGAGTTCTTGCGCCCAATTCATTCCAAAAAAACTGGTGACGAGATCCGACCAGCCGTTAAGCGACACAACCGCTTTATAGCGCCGGCTTTGCGTTGCGATCCAAAGAGAGGCGAAGCCGCCCTGGCTGTAGCCCAAAAGACCCACGCGGGTTGAATCGCCATAACCCGCAGCTAATACGGCATCAATGCCACGATCGACTGTCGCAGACAACTGGGCCTGTGGCCCTTCTACCGTGCGACTGATCCCGCCCCCAGTATCGGGTCGATAAACAACGAAGCCTCGAGCGGCCAGGAGATGTTCGCTGTAAGAGGTGGGATACGCACCCATGGCATGTATATGCCGTGTCTCAGGCGCGGCGCAACCGCCGGGCCGATCGGGATACACCTCCACGATCAACGGGTATTTGTACCCGGGGTGGTAGTCGGAGGGAAGAAGCAGGCATCCGGAAAGCTGCGCTCTCTTGGAGCCTTCGGCGTTGGCATATTTGAAGTCGATCCAGCGGGTTTCAGCGATCTCATCGAGAGATGGATTGAGTTCACCCAGTGTGGTTGGCGTGCTGCCGGCATGCACAAGAGCCAATCCGGCCCCCTTTCCGGCGCCAATTTTTAAAAGAAGTGTGCCGGAATTCGATAGCGCAAGTACCGAAGTTTCAGGTGGCGCGGTCAACACCCGTAAGACCGGCGAGTCATCGTTGAGAACGATCTGGGCGAGCGTTCCCGATCCGCCGGCGACGGAAACAATCCCACCTCCACCATTTGATCGCGCCAGAGAAATAGAATTTTGATCTGCGAGAGGATAGAGTCGTTGCACGGACTCTAGAAAGAGCCGCACAGGCGGCTCTGATGCATCGAGTCGCCAAGCATGTCCATCGCCTAAAACGACAAACGACGACTTGTCGGCGATGAGTGGGAAAGAGGATACGTCTTGCATTCCCGGCGTCAAATCGCGCGGGGTAGAATTTTGTGCCAACAAAAACCAATGGGGCGGTACCGAGACCACTGCCACTCGCGGATCTACGACCCCGTTGCTCTTGATGTCTTCAAATGCCAGCGTGCCAGGCTGACCGGGTGTCGGGCGCGCGAAGACGGCAAGCGAGTCCCCGACCCATACGGGCCGTTCAGGCCATTGGGGTCCGCCGCGTTCTCGTTGCGAGGCGAGACTGAGACCCGTGTGAGGCTCAACCCTGATCATGGAGTTCGTTGGATCTACGATCCAAAAGTCACCGCTTCGCAAGCCCGTTTCGCTATGCGATGCGAAAAAGGCGAAGTTCTTGCTCGATGGACTCCATTCGATGCTGTGGGGAAGCACGTCTAATTCCGGCGCTACTTCTCGGGGACCGGGTGGTCCGGTTAAGGCGAACAGCGCTAGAGTGGATCGAGCGTAGGTCCAATCGAGGTGGGGCTGCTCTAGTGTCGATTGAGGTAGCAGCGACTGTCGGACTGCCGCCAGCCAGCGACCGTCGGGGGACGGGTGCAGTCCCGAGAATTGTCCGGACCCTAGTTGCTGAATATGGCCGGAAACCAAATCAAGGACCACCAGCCGCCCTGGTAGCTGCCGCAAGGCGTCGCTTGCAGAGCTATCATACCGGTCAACCGAAGCTTCTTTACCCTTCCACGTTTTTGCCCAACTTTCGGTTAGGTGCTTGCCAATGGCCCGGCGAAACGTGAGTTGCCAAGGCCCTTCTGCTGCCGGATACACCGCCACTGCGAGGCGCTGATTGTCGAGCCATGCCCAGTCAGGGTCTGGCTGAATAGGGTGGAAACGCGGCGCAAGTGCAAACTCTCTCAGTCGATGCAGTCGGAAATCATATGCAGCAAGCCTTACCCTTCCGTCGCGCATGGACAAAAGGGTCAAGAAGCGTCCATTCCTCGAAAAATCACCGAGTCGGTAGGTCGTTCCGCCGCGCGGTCGAAATAGTTTTCTCGGCACTTTCGTGTTTGGTCCGACAGCGAATACCTCGTAATCACTGCCCTGCCAGGTTCCGGTAGAACCTGCGCCGTAGTCAGTGAGCGTGTCGTAAGGCGGCGACTGTTCCCATACAAAAGTTTCACTTCCTGGCTGAACGATGGCCCTGCCAACGTCGGATAGCTTCAATAGGTCATCAACCGTCAGCGGCCGTTGGCCACCGGCAGCCCCATAGGTTACTGGTATGACTAGTGCCGTCGCGAGAAGCAGCAGCGCCGCACTACAGAATAGCTGCATGCGATTGAAAGACCGAAGCGCCGTCCGCTCAGTGTTGCCCATTACCAGCGCTTCTGCAGTCGGAGTGAAAAGAATCTGCCCAAGGCGTTAGCATTTACCCCGTCGTAAGTGATTCCGTACCCGTTCGGGTTGGATACATAGGGCGGATCACGGTTAGTCAAGTTTGTGACGCTGAATGCAATAGTGACGCCGCTATACGGGACTTCAGTCGATCCGAATTCATAACTTGCAACGGCATCGGCTGTGGTCCATGACGACACGTGACCATTGGGCACCATGTTGGTGTCCCGATAGGCATTCATAAAATTCAAATAAAAACCAGTGGTAATCGGTCCTAGGGCAACGATCGCTCGCCCGTGGAGCCGTAAATCGGTGGGGTTGTATGTCGTATTCAAGAACGACGCGATAGGTGCACTGTTCGAAAACTGGTTGTCGAATGTAAAGATGTAAGTGCCATCGACCCCAGTGTCGATTGAACTGCCCAACAGGATTGTCTTATAGCCAACCCCGAAGTCCAATCCTCGCGTTTTTACCGTGGACAGATTCAAGGTACGGTTATCAAGAATGGCGCCGATTGTTGTCGGGTCAATGTTGAAAGGGTTCGCGTACGTCGGAAAAGATATCAATCGCTGGATGAGCGAATTGGACGGGTTTCGCTGCACAATCGCGGAACCCAATATGGCTTCGTCGACAAATGCGTCGAGCACGCTGACACTCGATTGGGCAGTTGTGATTTCATCCTTGAATGCGATATCGTAGTAAGTAAGTTTCGCAGTAAGGCCCGCAATTTCCTGTGGTCTGACATCCAATCCAATCGTCCAGACGGTCGCTTTTTCTGGCTTCAGATCCGGATTTCCGCCGGTGACGATTAAAGTATTGGGTGTTCCGCCCGGCGCTGGATTAAAAATCGCACCGGGAAAAGAGACCACCTGATCCGGAACAGGGTTCAGGTCATTGAGCGTCGGCGCCTTGAATGAAGTGCCATAGGTACCGCGAATCGCCAGATCAGGCGTGGGCTTCCAAATCACTCCCACTTGCGGATTGTTGGTAGCTCCAAAGTCGCTGTAGTGTTCTCCCCGATCAGCTACCGTAAGCTCGAGAATGGGATCTCCGTGACTTACGCTACTCCGACCGACCACGGGGATGCGCAGCTCGAGATAACCGCCTCCCACGCTTCGCGTTGGGTAGAACGTATTGTCGGTCGGCGGAAAGAAGTAAGAGTTACCGAACGATTCCCGCCGATACTGTGCGCCGACGGCGTAGTGAACCGATCCTGCCGGGACCGCCGCCAAAACTCCGTCGACGTTCACATCCAGCGAGACGAGGCCGGATTTGCTCTTGATAGCGTACACCAACGGCGCATTGGCCGGCGGCGTTTGAAAATATTCCTGACTCGTATCGCTTTCAGAATAGGTTGCCACTACAGCAAGCTTGCTTTGCTGGGGCAGCGCCACGGTGGATCCCAGCGAGGCGCTATAGGTGTCTATCTTCGAGGGAATCACCGTGAAGTAGCTGCCTAGCGTCCCGCCGTTGTCGCTAAACACGGAATTCGTTGAACGGTGCGAGTACATCGCGTCGCCATGCACGTCGAAGCCGGGCTTGATTTCTTGATCGATGTTGGCGAACGCGGCATGCTGTACTTGCTCGGGAAGCAGGCTGAATGGCAGCAGGACGGAATGCAGGTAGTCACGACTCCCCGCTGACAGAGGAGTTTGATCGGAATACTGGTAGCTCAATACTGCCGAACCGGTGGTCCAGGCATCTCCGACGGTTTGAGCTGCCTGCACGTTATGCATCGCGCCAGTGCCAACCGATCCGAATAGCGCGCGACTTTCCGCGCCATCGGATTTGCTCCGCAAGATGATGTTGACGACGCCACCTACGGCGTCAGATCCGTAGATCGCGGACGCCCCATCAGTGACTATCTCGATACGTTCGATGGCTGCTAGAGGGATCATTGAAATATCGACGAAGCTTCCATCGGTATTCCCGGCTGCGACGCGATGCCCGTTGATAAGTACGAGGGTGGCTTCAGCTCCCAACCCACGCAGGTTCGGTGCACTGCCATTGACCGTGTTATTTGTTCGACTCCTAGCGGCAATTGACGAGATGGTATTTTCCGACGCGCCGCCGAAGTTTTGCGGCAGTGTTTGTAGGAACTGCTGTACGGTGATCATGCCGGTTGCATCGATCTCTGCCCGAGTGAAGACCTGGACCGGAGACGGTGAATCTTTGGTTCCTCGGATATGCGTGCCGGTTACGGTGATTTCCTGGAGATCCTCAATTCCATGCCGGTCGCCATTGGACGCGTCTGCTCGAGAGTCGGACGATGTCCTGGCTGGAGTCGGTACATCGGTTCCCGTGTGGGGGACGCCGTGCGGATAGCGGCCGTTCGGGGCTGAGGTAGCGTCGCGCGACGTGGATCGCGGCTTTTCTAATATTTGAATCGTATTTTCATTGACGCCTACTGCACGAAGGCTCGTGCCCTCGAGCAAAAGCGCAAGCACGCGGCTAACCGGGAAGTCCCCTTTGATCGCCGGCGCCTGCAGGCCGGCGACTATCGCCGGCTCGTAGGAAATATTGCAATTCGCTTGAGCTGCAAAATCACGCAGTGCTTTGTCCAACGACTCTGCGGGCAGATCGAAATGCGATTTGGTCTCCGAGCTTGCCGACGGAGTTTCGCTGGCTGGAGATGTCGAAGGGCCCAGTGACAGAACAGCCGCGAAAATCGCAAGCAAAATAATCCCTGCGCGTCCACACATGGATGAATCCCCGGCAAATCCCTTGCTCGTACGTTGTAAGTATTTCTAATTGTCGAGAACCGAATTCGGTTCTCGAATACTTAAGACGTAATCGGCATGTCGCTAGGGATCATCCAATTTGAAGTATTTTTTTACCTCGAGTTGGTGTGCTTGTCGGTAAGAACAATTGTGTTACCGCTGTTGATGACTCGGAGGTGATATGCATTGGCTATGGCTTGCGCAAAACTAGACGGATCTCCGATTCTAAATACGCCCCCGACGCGCAGCTTCCCCAAAACGGGACCATCGATCGTTATCTTGTTGGAGCCGTATCGGTTGAATTCCGCCGCAGCCTCGCTCAAGGAGCTGTCTTCGAAAATCAACTGGCCTCGTTGCCAAGCGAGCACTCTTTCGATGGAGGGCGAATCCCTGATTTCGGTCGCGTTGTCTGCGATTCGAAGCCGCTCGCCCGGGTTCAGGAACTTCAAACCGGTCGCCGGCTCGCTCGGCAACACGTCTGGCCATGAAATCGGTTCGATCGCCACTCGGCCTTCGACCAGGGTCACCGCAAATGCCGGCCCGGTGGTCTCCTCTCGGCGAACGACGAACGAGGTTCCCGTGGCGATGATTTTTTGATCGCCAATGACGACGACGAACGGCCGGGGCTGATGTTTGACCACATTGAAGAGCACTTCGCCGCTCGCCAGGGTTACCTTGCGCACACGGTCATCAAATTGGACGATGACCCGGCTATTGGCGTTGAGCGAGACCTGTGTGCCGTCGCCCAATTCGACTGTTCTTTGCTCCCCAGGCCCCGTCACCAATGTGCCGTCGCGAAGGAAGTAGACAGCGGTTGTGATCGCTGCGCACAGAATTGCCATGCCGGCGAGTGCCTTGCCGGAGGCCCTTGGGCGGGTGCGCTTCGGAAGATGCGCAGGGAGGTTTCCGCTCCGTTGCCAAGCGTCCGTAGCCAATTCGAAAGCCGCGGCGTGCCGTGGATCCTCGGCTATCCAGCGCCTTACCCTTTCCTCGAGCGCCGCATTGCGGTCCGGACCGTGCAATTCTGTGACCCACAAAGCGGCTTGGACGCGAATGCGTCGAGTGGCCATCTTATTCAGCTGTGCGGTCCGGGGTTCCATTTTCTTCCGTTTCGCCGTGCTCCATGATGGCCAGCAGCGCGCGAGCAATATGCCGTTTGATCGTGATGTGAGAAATGGTCATGTGATCGGCGATTTCCGAATAGCTATAGCCGGCGCGATGCGCGAAATATATCTCGCGTGTCCGTAGGCTCACAGCATCCAGCACGTTCCTGATGTGACTGAGGCGTTGCTGGGCTTCCAAAGTATCTTCGGGCGTGGATTCGGGGGCGATCAGAGGACTATGGGCATCGAGATCGTCGATGGAGACCTCCCGACGCAAGTCCGGGCGATCGCGACGATGCTGGTCGACGGCAAGGTTATGCACGGCATGGCGCAAGAAGGCCTGTTCATTGGCGACCGCAACGTCCCGACCATAGACATGGAGGCGGAGCATGGCCTCTTGGATCAGGTCCTCGGCGTCTTCCTGCGATCGCCCCTTGCGCCGCAGGAACTTCAGCAGGCCATCAAAATGCGCAGGACGCGATGCCATGGTTCATGTTTCCGGCGTTTCAAACGCTATGGGCGGTTACCTGTGTGGCGGCAGCAGAAGAGAGGCAGCCTATGAGCTGCGGCGTATTCAGCGCGGTGCCTCTAATTTGGTCGCGCTACGGATATCCTACCTGTGCGACCAAAATGGAGGCAAGCGAACTTTGCGGTTAGCTGTTGTGCATCCAATTTGGAAGCACTACGTTGAAACAACTGCGGAGCGCGAAACATCGGGCACTGATTTCCGTCCTTGTGGCGACGCGAAAGGCCGCGGGCCTTACGCAACGGCAACTGGCGGCAAAACTAAAGAGGTCGAATTCATTCGTCTGGAAGCTCGAAGCGGCTGAACGACAGATCAACGTCCTTGAATTCATCGAGATCGCGAAGGTCCTTGGTGTCAAGGCATCGACGCTGATGGCCGAGATTGAGGAGCGATGAGCGTGCGCACGAGCGCGATCCTCCGGGGCCTCGGTGAAGAAGTCCGGGAACGCCGTAAACAGCGAAACCTGAGCCAAGAGGCGCTGGCGCGTCAGGCGGGAGTCCATCCGAATGTGGTAGGACGGCTCGAACGAGGCTCTTACAACGTCACCGTGCTGACTCTGCTGGCCATCGCCGTGAAACTGAACACATCGGTGCTGGACTTGTTCGCGGGAGCGGCCAAGCGGGAATAACTTCGTCGCCGGCGGCCGGAGAGGGGCGTCGATTACGAATTGATGCGCCGTTCCCGGCGCATCAGAATCAAAAACAGAGGCACCCCGATCAGCGCGGTCAGCGCGCCGACGGGTAGTTGCCGCGGTGATGCGGCGATTCGCGCCAAAGTGTCGGCCAAGGTCAGGAGGGTGCCGCCCAGCAGGATCGATGCCGGCACGACGATCCGGTGATTGCTTCCCGCGACCAGCCGCACCAAATGCGGCGTAACGAGGCCAATGAAGCCGATGCCTCCTGCGGTGATCACCGCGGTGGCGGTCAGCGCGGCGGTCGCGCAGAACAACGCTATTCGTGCCGGCGACAGTGCCACCCCTAAGGATTGGGATTCGATTTCGCCGCGTGCCAGCACGTTCAAGGTGCGCGCTCCGGCGATGGCGAGTCCACCGATCGCCAATAACATGCACGGCGCCGCGGGTGAGAAGGGAGAGAACGATAAATCGCCCATCATCCAGAACAGCATGCCGCGCAATCGAGTTTCATCGCCCAAGGCGAGCATCAGACTGACTACCGCGGTACAGCCGGCGGCAACCACCACGCCGTTCAGCAACAGCCGTTGCGGAGTCCAACCGCCGCGGGCGTGGGCGAGCGCGAACACCAGGAGGGTCGCGCCCAGCGCTCCGGCTCCCGCGGCCCAGTCGACGATCAAACCGCCCAGGCCCAATAACATCGCGCCCAGCGCCGCGACCGCAGCCCCGCCGGATATGCCGAGCACATAGGGGTCGGCCAGAGGATTGCGCAACAATACCTGCATGAGCACGCCGGCCAGCGCCAGCAGGCCGCCCGTGCTGAAGGCGTTGAGTGCGCGCGGCAGGCGAAGATCCAAGATGACCTCGCGCGCCACGGAATCGTGACCGCCGCCCAGAACCGCCGCCAGCACGGTATCGAGGCGCAGGGACGCGCTGCCGACCGAAACGGCCAGCCCGACGCTCGTCAGCGCAAGCAACGACAATAAGGGCAGCAGGCTGCTGGGTTTCATGTGCCGCGTACCATAGGGCCCCTGCGCGGCGACCACAAGCGGCCGGTGATATGGAACAATTGAGCCAATGTCCATCCAGTCAGCCATCGACTACATCGACAAGGACGGTTTTCGCGCCAATGTGGGCATTGTGCTGACGCGCGGGTCCGGGGAAGTGTTCTTGGGCGGCCGCGTCGGCGGGCGCGGTTGGCAATTTCCCCAAGGCGGCGTCAACCGCGGTGAGCGGGTGGAAGAGGCGCTGTTTCGCGAACTCAAGGAGGAAATCGGCCTGGAACGCAAGGACGTGGAGGTATTGGGCTCCACCCGCGGCTGGTTGCGCTATCGCCTGCCTCGGCAATACGTCCGCGACCGCTGCATCGGGCAGAAGCAGCGCTGGTTTCTGCTCAAGCTCGTCGCCGACGAATCGAAGCTGCGATTCGATGCCACCGCCACGCCCGAATTTGATCGCTGGCGCTGGGCCGACTATTGGACGCCGGTGCGCGAGGTCATCTATTTCAAGCGGCGGGTCTACGTGCGGGCGCTGCACGATCTCGGCCGGCTGATGTTTCCGGCCGGCCTGCCCCCCTACCCGGAATGGTGGCCCGAAATCGACTCTAACCAGGCTTGACCACGGCCAGCAGTACGATGGCGATCAGCAGCAGCGAGGGAACCTCATTGAAGCCGCGGTACCATTTCGCACTGTGACTATTGCGATTCTCCGCAAAATCGCGCATCAGCTTGTAGCAGGACACGTGGTAGGCGATCAGCAATAGCACCAGCAGCAGCTTGATCCGCAACCACCCCATCGTCAGGTAAGCGGGCGCTGCCGCCACCATCGCGGCGCCCAATCCCACGCTTGCCACTGCGCCAATGGTCATGATGGCGAACAGGCGGCGCTCCATGATTCTGAAGCGCTCGAGGCTGATCGAGTCATCGGCGTCCGCATGATAGACGTAGAGGCGAGGCAAGTAGAACAAGCCGGCGAACCACGTGACCACCGCGATGACATGAAATGCCTTGAGCCAGAGCATGAATGATCCCGTTTCGCTTGAGTTTGGCATGATACCGTGACGCACCGATTGTCGCCGCGTGTGCCCGGCTGTCGCCATATGGCGCCATACGGCTCAGGCGCGAGTCCCAGAAGGTCTGTCTTAGCGGGCGCCGCGCGTGTAATGTCTCTTTCCCCTGCAGGAGTGGCGCGGAAGCATGGTGGATTCGTTCGGCAAACTGGTCGTCAGATCGCATACGCCACGGCGTCGTGCGGTGCTGCTTGGCCTCGCGGTGTTGTTGACCTTGGGCGTACTGTACGCGGTGTTCGAGCTCGGCCGATACGATGCGGGCTTTCGTGTGGTCGATTCCGTGCGCGGCGCGTTCTCGGCGAGCGCGCGCATCCGCAATCTCGAAAAGGAAAATGAGAGGCTGCGCACCCAGCTGGAAGCGGCCGAGGTGGCGCGGCGCGTCGATGAGGAGGGCTACAAGCAGGTCAATCGGAACCTCGGCGATATGCAGAGTCAAATTGCGCGGCTGAAACAGGACCTGTCATTTTACCGCGGTCTGGTGCAACCCGATTCGGTCATTCACGTGAAAGTCCAGCAGATGCAAATCGTGCCGGAGACCGTTCCAGGTCAATTCCGCCTCAAATTCGTGCTGATGCAGACCGGAAAGCCGGACACCGTGGTGGCCGGCAGCGCCGCGATCACCGTCGACGGGCTGCTGCGGGGCAAGCCTTCAAGCTTGAGTTTTGGCCAGGTAGCGCCTAACCGGCGCGTCAGCCTGGCATACTCGTTCCGTTACTTTCAGGATTATGACGAACCCATACAATTGCCGCAGGGGTTCGAGCCGACGCGCGTCGGGATCGAAATTCGCAGCGGCAAAGACAGAGACTTGAGCCACAGTTTCCGTCAGGCCTTCGTTTGGAAGGCGCAGGGAATGTCGGTGGAAACCGAGGCAAGCGGGAATCCTCCGGGAAAGGGTGACGCAGATGTTCAAACAGAAACAGACTAAGAACGCGAGTATCGACACCTTGATCGGCCCCAAGACTCGAATCAACGGCGATGTCGAATTCACGGGCGGCTTGCATCTCGACGGCTACATCAACGGCAACGTCAAGGGCGACTCGAACCAGCGCACCTTTTTGTCGGTGAGCGAGCACGGCTGCGTGGAGGGTTCGGTCATCGCGCCCAATGTCATCTTGAACGGCATCGTCAAAGGCGACATCGACGCGGCCGATCGGGTCGAACTCGGCGCCAAGGCGCGCGTTCTGGGCAATGTTCACTACACCATCATTGAAACTGCGGTCGGCGCCCAAATCAATGGGAAGTTGATCCACAGGGCGAATTCGGCCGGCGCGGAGCCGCCGGGGAACCCGGACGGGTGAACCCAAGTCCCAAACAGTGTCCGGAACTTTGATTGGCCAGGGGCCAGCGGGGTAGAATGCGACCATGAGTGCAACATCAGATACGATGAACCAGGCCGATTTGGCCCCTCCTCCGCCCAATGTGCTGGTTTTCACCGACGCGGCGGCGGGGAAGGTAGGCGAGCTGATCCGCGAGGAAGCCAATCCGGCCCTCAAATTGCGGGTATTCGTCTCCGGCGGCGGCTGCTCGGGCTTCCAGTACGGATTCACCTTCGATGAGAAGGTCGAGGACGGCGATTTCTGCGTCGAAAACCAAGGCGTGCAGCTCTTGGTCGACCCGATGAGCGCGCAATACCTCATGGGCGCGGAAATCGACTACAAAGAGGACCTGCAGGGCGCCCAGTTCGTCATTCGAAACCCAAACGCCAAAACAACCTGCGGTTGCGGGTCTTCATTCTCGGCCTAGAATGTTGACCGCGTAGATGAGCGGCGGCCGTGTCGTACCCGACGTGCTTGCCGCCGTCGACTTGGGCTCCAACAGCTTTCACATGGTCGTGGCGCGTCATTCGCACGGCCAGCTCGTCATTCTGGACCGCCTCCGGGAAATGGTACGTCTGGCCGCAGGCTTGGGCGACAGCGGACGGCTGGACGACGCGGCGACGGAACGCGCTTTGCGCTGCCTCGAACGCTTCGGGCAGCGGCTCCGCGCGATGCACGCCGACAGCGTGCGCGTGGTGGCCACCAGCGCCCTGCGTCGCGCCCGGCGAAAGCGCTGGTTTCTGGAGCGCGCCCGCGCCGCTCTCGGTCACCCCATCGAAATCATCTCCGGGCTGGAAGAAGCGCGATTGATCTACTCCGGTGTCGTGCATACCAGTCCCATGAGCCCGGACAAGCGGCTGGTGATCGACATCGGCGGGGGATCGACCGAGGTGGTGATCGGCGAAGGGTTCAATCCCTTGCTGCTCGAAAGCCTGTCGGTGGGGTGCGTGGGCCTGAGCGCAATCTGCTTCGACGACGGCAGGATTTCCGAAAAGCGCTTCGAACGCGCGCGCACGGCGGTCAGGCTCGAGCTCGAGCCCATACAGGAGGCGTACCGCAAGCTGGGTTGGCTGCAGGCGTCCGGTAGTTCCGGAACGGTGCGTGTCATCGGCGATGTGTTGCGCCGGCTCAACCCCGAATCTCCGCGCATCACTCTCGACAACTTGCACGCGCTCGCCGAGCGCGTGATCGCCGCGGGCCATGTGGACGAGCTCGATCTCGAGGACGTGGACGCCGAGCGCGCCCCGGTGTTTCCCGCAGGTCTCGCGATTCTGCTGGAAGTCGTCGAGAACTTCGGTATCGACCGTGTTCGAGTGGCCGAAGGCGCCATGCGCGAAGGCCTGCTGTACGACCTGATGGGCCGCTTCACGGACGAAGACGCGCGCGTGCGCAGCGTGCGCGCCATGGAAATGCGCTACCAGGTCGATGGCGTGCAGGCGGACCGGGTCGAGGCGACGGCGGTTGCTCTGCTCGAGCAGGTCGAGTCGGAATGGGGTTTGGAAGACCCGCTGGCGGAATCCGTGTTGCGCTGGGCGGCGCGGCTGCACGAGACGGGCCTCAGCATCGCGCACTCGAAGTACCAGCGGCACAGCGCATACCTGCTCCAGCATGCCGATATGCCGGGCTTCCCGCGCGAGGAGCAGCTGCTGATGTCCGCCTTGGTCGG
>Ga0137397_10001331_pt1 | contig 17255 bp, 12 predicted proteins | sample czorhiz116metaG_FD_106658 | JGI IMG/M metagenome (GOLD analysis project Ga0137397, IMG submission 106658) | Vadose zone soil microbial communities from Angelo Coast Range Reserve, California, USA - czorhiz1.16 metaG | ecosystem: Environmental > Terrestrial > Soil > Vadose zone | place: USA... | reverse complement strand
ATGCGGTCGAGGCGCAATCTCTTGAGGCTTCCCTCGACCGCCTTGCGAAGGTGCTCGGGAGTAGCATCGTGGGTCCACTGATTCGGGCCGGGGCGGTTCCAGCCTCCCTTGGTGGCAATTACCAGGCTAGCCGGGTAGGGAAACAACGACTCGGCAATCAGTTCCTCGCTTACATTTGGACCGTAGGAGTCCGCGGTATCGATGAAATCGACATGAAGCTCGACGGCCCGGCGAAGAACCGCCAACGCTGCTTTGCGATCTTTCGGAGGCCCCCAGATACCGTCACCGGTAAGGCGCATTGCGCCGAAGCCTAGACGATGTACGGAGATTTCCCCGCCGAGCGAAACATCTCCAGCCAGACTTGCAGAAAGTTCTTTCTTGTTCATGATTGACCTCCAAAATTCTTCTCTCCTTCGTTCTTTGCTCCGATATTGCAGCCTTCTAGCCAAGCCACTGCGGGTTAGCTACCGTGCCGTCGAACTGGTGAGTCGTCTTATAAAGTTCGAACTGTCCTGCTTCCGCAGCCTTTGCAGTTTTTGCGAGAAGCGCAGCAACTTGGGAAGAATTCATAGGTTGAAAACTGCGAGCAGCTTGGAGAGCTTGCTGAAGAATCGGGAGCGAATCGCAGCCTGTGATCACAACACTAGTCGGAAGATTCATAGCATAGTGAAGGCACTCCACGGGAGTGGCTGTCTTGCTCTCGAGAATAATGTGGTCACCCATGGGCTTCATACCGAGCACGCCGATCTCGCTCTTTACCAAGACGGGCAGCACTTTCATCTCGAAACTATTGAAGTGCGCGTCCATTACGTTGAGGGGCATCTGAACGGCATCGAATGTGAAGCCGTGTTTTGAAGCGGTGGCCAGCATTTTCAAATGGATGTCCGGACTCTTGTGGCCTGTGAAGCCGATGAAGCGAATCTTGCCCGCCTTTTGCGCCTCCAGGACAGCCTCCATACCTCCGCCTTCGGCAAAAATGCGATCCGGATCGGTTTCGCGAATCACTTCGTGAAATTGCAGCAGATCGATCCGGTCAGTCTGAAGCCGGCGCAGAGACTCGTTGATTTGACTGGCAGCGGCGGCTTTGGTGCGCCCGTCGATCTTGGACATAAGAAAGGCCTTCTGGCGATAACCGTCGCGCAGCGCGTTGCCCATGCGGATTTCACTCTCGCCGCCATTGTAGTCCCAGCAGTTGTCGAGAAAATTGACGCCCTCATCGAGGCCCGCGCGGATAATGCGAATGCTCTCCTGAGGATCCATCTGTTTGCCAAGATGATAGCCACCGAGCCCAATGAGTGAAACTTTCTCTTGGCTGCGGCCCAGCGTTCGATAAGGAATGCCATTCCTGGATTCCGATCGTGGGGATTGTTGGTCAGCGCGCGCCAGGAAAATTGATGCTGCCGCAAACCCCAGAAATCCCCGCCGAGAAATGCCGCTGTCCGCGACGTCGTGAGCTCTCGAGACTGGCGCGAGATTTGGCTGACGTGCATCCTCTTGGCTTGGCTGATTTTTCTTGTTATTCATGACGAACCTCCTTTCGACGGCCTCACGCCTGAAGAACGGGAATCCATTTCCAGTTGCGACGAACGCAGTGTACAAGGTGCGAGCTATTTCTTTTGATGCAGAGAGCGAATGTGCGCCACCAAAGCATGGATCTGCTCGTCGCTAAGCGAATTCTTGAACGAGGGCATTCCGCCTTTGCCATTGGCAATGACTTGAGCGAGTTCCGCATCGGGCACCTTCTGGACTACCGGTGACCGAAGATCCGGAACGTTCATGCTCTTTCCAACCGCAGAGCCACTTCCGTCTGGACCGTGGCACATTGCGCATTTCGTCCGGAACGTCGCGCTGCTGGCCGCGCTGTCTGGGCCGGGGCTTGCCTGCACAATCGAGGCAACAAAAAGCGTAAGCCCAACAAAAATCACCAGCAACATTGTAGAGGCAACGATCACGTGGTGTTCAGTCTTGTCTTTTTTCACGACTCTTCCCTTCCTTACAATTGTTGGCTCCAACCGGACGCTTTCTCCACCATCCGGAGTAGAAACCGTTAACTTAAACCAACCTTTGAGATCGGCAGATCCCTTACACGCTTGCCGGTGGCCGCAAAAATGGCATTGCAGAACGCCGCTACAAATGGCGGTACCCCGGGCTCGCCAACGCCCGCCGGCGGGGCGTCGCTATCGACGATGTATACGTTAGTTTGTTTGGGAACCTCATTAATTCGAGCTACGGGATAATCCTGAAAATTCGATTGGTCGATGGCGCCTTTTGTAGCCGTGATCTCACCGGTTCGTGCAATACTGGTCCCGAATACCGCGGCGCCTTCAAACTGAGCGCGGGTTGCTTCTGGATTGACTACCAAGCCCGCATCCAGAACCGTATCCACGCGAGGGATCCTCACCTCACCGTGGTCATTGACCTCGACCTCAACGACCGTTGCCACATAGGTCAAGAAACTACGGTGCGCCGCAATCCCGAAGCCAGTTCCCTTTCCGCGCTTCCGCTTTCCCCATCCGGATTTTTCCGCGACCATCTCCGTGACTCGACGCAGACGACCGGTCTCCCAAGGATAGGCGTCCATGGAAGCTCCATAGTTCGGGTATTCCACACCCTTAAAATCGATGCTGCGCGGGTTCCCGATCAGATCGAGCAAGTAATCGAGCGGATCGCGCCCAGCCGCATGTGCCAGTTCATCCGTAAAGCATTGGATAGCGAATGCGTGATAGATGTTTGCTACCGAGCGCAACCAGCCGATTCGGACATGAGCCTTCGCCGGGCCATTCTCGATACGAAGATTTGGCAGATCGTAAGGAATGTCCGTCCAGCCCTGCTGCAGGTGGGCAGGATCGCCATAAACCGCGTTTACATCAAAAATGGATGGAATCGGAGGGAAGACCGATCGTTGCAGCCACGCCGTCGGCTTGCCGTCCGCGCCCAGAGCGGCCTTCATATACATGGACGCGACCGCGTTGTAGTAGTCAAACTTGATGTCGTCCTCTCGTGTCCAGACCACCTTCACCGGCCGGCCCATTTTTTTGGACAAAACCGCAGCCTCGGCAACGTAGTCGGGCTTCGACTTGCGCCCGAATCCCCCACCGAGCAGGGTCACATGGCAAATCACGTCTTCTTTCGCGATCCCCACCTCTTTCGCCACGATGTCTTGCACAGCTTGAGGATTTTGCGTGGGAGCCCATAGTGTCGCTTTGCCGTCTTTGAATTCCGCCAGCGCCACCATCGGCTCCATCGAAGCGTGCGCTAGAAGCGGAACGTAGTAGTCCGCCTCATATACCTTGCCGGCTTTGGCGAACACCGCATCCGCGTCACCAATATTGCGCACCACTTTGCAAGGATTGTGCGAAGTCGCGCGCAATTCGTTCTTGTACGCGTCTGAGTTGTAGGATTCGTTTGGTCCGTTGTCCCATGCGATGTTCAGCTTGTTGCGGCCTTGAAACGCCGCCCACGTATTATCCGCAATCACCGCGACGCCGCCGAGCGGCTGAAACGCCGGTGCCTGCTGGAATGGCTCAATCGGAAGAGTCTGATGCACACCTGCAACCTTCAGGGCTTCCTTGTCGTCGTACGATTTCACTTTGCCGCCGAGAACGGGCGGACGCTCCACCGACGCGTAGACCATACCGTCCATACGAGCATCCATGCCATAGATGGCTTTCCCGGTCACAAGTGCTTCGAGGTCATAGCTCACTTGCCCTTTGCCTACATACCGCCAGGCACTCTTTGGTTTGAGCTTCAGCTCTTCTCTTTTGGGGACCGGCAATTTCGCCGCAGCCCTCGCGAGTTCGCCGTAATCCGTTCTGTGGTTCGTCGAGCGGTGGACAACAACGTGTAAGTCGGTTTCACACTCCCCGGCGGGAACACCCCACTGCTGCGCCGCCGCTTGAATCAGCATGAATCGCGCCGTTGCTCCCGCCTCACGCATCGCGTCGTAGAACGAGCGAATCGAGTGTGATCCGTCCGTATTCTGGTCACCGTATCGGCTGTCGCCAAGCGCCTGCTCGATCTTCACTCGCTTCCAATCCGCGTCCAATTCATCGGCGACAATAAGCGGCAGTGTGGTGCGGCTCGTCGTGCCCATCTCCGAGCGACTGGCCACAATCCACACGGTGCCGTCCGGGTCGAGTCCGAGGTACACGTTGGGATGTAAGGTGGCGTGGTCCGCATTTGTATCGTGCGGAAGTTTGTCGCCAGACGGCAGCTTGTGGTAATAACGCACACCTAGCACAAGCGCGCCTGCCGCGATGATGCCTCCCGTCAAGAATCGGCGTCGGCTGACGTTCTCAATCGGGCTCATGTCGTTCCTCCCGCCGCTACTTTAATCGCCGCGCGAATGCGCTGATACGTTCCGCAACGGCAAATATTCCCGGACATGGCCTCGTCGATCTCGTGATCGGTAGGTTTCTTCTTGCTGCTCAATAGCGCCGCCGCCTGCATGATCTGCCCCACCTGGCAATAGCCGCATTGCGGCACGTTGATCTGCATCCAGGCCTTCTGAACCGGATGCAATCCGTTCTTGTCGAGGCCTTCGATCGTCGTGACTTCTTTTCCGGCAGCGTCGCGCATGGTTGTCACGCAGGACCGCGTTGCTTGCCCATTCACGTGGACCGTGCACGCGCCGCAAAGCCCAACGCCGCAGCCAAATTTCGATCCGGTCAGCCCTAAAACATCGCGCAGGTACCAGAGCAGCGGCATTTCCGGTTCACCGCCGAAGGACTGCTCAACTCCGTTCACCTTAAGTTGAATCATTTTCCTGCCCTCGCCCGGAACTTATGCAAAGGGAATGAACTTCAGCCAACTACGTCCCTTCCCTGCCAAATCGACGAATCACGTACGCTCATTGCCGTTGGAACCCAAGTGCGCATGTTTTTCCATTTGCAGAATCACCGCCGAAAAATCTTGCTCCGCTCCTTCGTCCGATTGCCTCGCATTGATCTCAAAAGCAGCTCCGGCTGCGGGCATTCGCGCGCCAACGGCAGCCGCGAGATTGAGAATCAACCCGAAATCCTTGTTCATTAGCCGAATCGGAAATTGCGGGCTGTAGTCGTTCTTCATCGCTCTTTGCAGTTTGCCCACGTGCGCTGGAGCGACAACCGCAGTCTGAGACAACACGTCCAGCAAGCGATTGCGATCAAGACCAGCCTTCTCACCGAGTGCAACGGCTTCGGCAATCGCTTGCATCCCGATCCCTAGTAAGGTGTTCACTACAAGCTTCATCGTCGCTCCGGAGCCGCTTGGGCCGAGATAAAAATACTTCTTGGCGATAACGCGAAAGATCGACTCGGCAGCGTCGAAGCACTCCTTACCTCCGCCCGCAAACAGGGTCAGCAATCCGTTTTCTGCGGCCGGAGTACTCCCTGATATCGTCACATCTAGGACTTCGACTCTATGCTCTGAACCTTGTCTTGAGAGTTCCTGTGAGGTCTCGGGATACACTGTGCTTAGATCGATGACCCGCGAGCCACGACGCGCATTAGCGAAAAACCCGTCAGGCCCTTTATAAATGTCCAGGACGGCTTCATCGCTCGGTAGACACGACAACACAACGCTGCAAGTGGAGGAAAGCTCCGAAACGCTCTGCGCGACGGTGCCCCCATATCGAATTAGCTCCCCCGCCTTGCTGGGGTCCCGGTCGTAAGCTGTAAGCTTGAAGCCGGACTCAAGTAATCTCCGCGCGATGGGCCGGCCCATATAGCCGACCCCGATAAATCCAAGCCTATCGTTTTCCTGGGTTATTGGTTTCATGATGCATCGCCCTTAGCTGAGCTGCAATTTCGATTTCAACTTCCACATTGGTCGAAAGCACGCGTTGTACCGTTTCTCATGGGGAACCGAACATTCATGTAAGATGTTGGCAGCAAGGGGGATACGGGGTTAATCAGGGAGGACCTAAGCCTCAGCTGGCGAGGGTAGCCTGTCGAATCACCTGGACACTGTCAGTCTGTTGGAAATTGGATACTTTTTCCCGCGAGGGTTCGCCAGAAACGAAGAACCCAGTCTATTCTTCCTCTAGTTACGAAAGAACAAGAGCGGCTTCTCTTGCAGCTTTGACTTCTTGCCCACCTATGGGGGTCAGATCCTGGGCGCCGAAGCCGATGCCGATCCTTTTGAGAAAAGCAGTGGGAGGGTCGCCGCCGGCGAAGACCCAAACGTAGTCGTTGGGAAATCGCTGGGACGAGCCGTTCACGTCGAGTACGACCGCGTCCGGGGTGATTTCCAGGACGCTGGAATTGAAGATGACTTTGAGTTTGCCCTTGCGGATGCATTCTTGGATGCGTTGCGAATTCCGTTCCTTGATGCGCGTGAACACGTCCTTCCGATAAGAAAGTGTCACCTGATTGCCCACTTGGTGGGCAAGACCCATGGCGGCCTCGATGGCGCTGTCTCCGCCACCGACTACCAGGATCTTTTTGTGAACGTAGTGATCCGCTTCGATGAGGCGGTACATGACTTTGGGAAGTTCCTCGCCTTTAGCACCGAGTTTGCGGGGACTTCCGCCCTTGCCAATTGCCAGAATCACGCTACGGGCGCGATAGGCGCCTGTTGCGGTTGTGACCGTAAAAATGCCATCCGGCGCTTTCTCGATATGGTCGACTTTCTCGCCCTTTTTATATTTGAAATCAACGCGCTGAAGCACCTGGCCCCAAAAGGCGAGAAGCTCTTCCTTGGAGAGCTCGGTTTTCTTGAATTTTCCATACATCGGAAATTCCACTGGGCTAGTCAAGACTAGTTTCTGGCGGGGATATTTTGCGACGGTGCCACCCATCTCGCCCTCGTCGAGAGTCACGTAATTGAGTTTTTTCTCGATGGCGCGAAGCGAAGCGCTGATCCCGGCGGGACCGGCGCCGACGATCAGCACATCGTAAATGTCTGACACGGGCCTGGGCCCGCCGGCAACGGCCATGCGAGTGGCAATGATGTCCACGCAGGTGCGCCCCTGGTTGATGGCGTTCTTGATCAAGGCGAGGCCGCCCAGTTCTCCGGCGATGAAGAGATTTTTGATGGAGGTTTCGTATTCAGGAGTCAGGAAGGGCATGTCCCCTCCCATACTGGGATGGGACATGACCATGGTGATGGCGCCGACGGGGCAGACTTCCGCGCAGAGGCTGTGACCGATGCATTTGTGGCCGTTGACGATGACGGCTTTGCCACCGAGCATGGCGAGGACGTCGCCCTCCGGGCAGACCATGGTGCAAGCGGCGCAGCCAATACAGTAATTGGCGTCAATGTGGGGATGCTGTGCTCGCGGACCTTCGGAGTAAAGCTTGCCGTTTTCTATGGCCGTGCGCGCTCTTTCATCTCTCTTTTTCAGCTTCCTCAAGTGGAAGAAGAGGAATGCGAGGATGATGCCGGCGGCAACTAGGAATGAAATGAGATTGTCCATGAGAGCTAGAGCCTGTAGCCCATGAAAAGCGCGATGCCGATGTGGAGAATAGCGAGGATTGCAAAGGCATAACTGAAGGGCCGGTGAATGACGTGCCAGAGTTGAAAGATGCGCTGCGTGCGGCTGAGGAAGGTGATGCTCTGGGAGAGCGAGGCTTGTGTTTGTGCCAGCCGAATAGCGCGCTCAAGTTTCTTATCGCGGGTTGAGAACAGGCCGAAGGCGGAAAACACCCACGCGCCAAAGCCCGCCTCACGAAGGCGCAGCAGCGAAGCCTTCAAGGGGCGCTTGATGTCGAGCAAGAACATAGAGAGTAGCGAAGCGATCAGAGGCGTTTTGGCGACTTCGGCTGGTGAAGGCAGCTCGTAAAGGGCATCGACGGAAAAGCCAAACGTGGCCCGCTGTTCGGCGAGCTCTTTGCGCAAGGCCTCCTCCTTGTCCTGGATTTCTTTCATGGAGAGCTCAGCGGCGCTAAGGCCGCGGGGAATGTGCGCGTAAAGATAGCGTCCCACAAATCCGCTGAGCGTGACCATCAGCATGCTGTAGAACGCCATGCCGGCGATGTTGCCGAATTTGAATGAAGAGTGAAAGGCGATAATGATGGGTGCAGCGGTGCCGAGGACCAGGTGAAAATCAAGCCAGTGGCGGGAATTTCCCATGCGCCCGAGCCATCCCCATTTCTTGCGCAGGGGATAGAGATAGATGAGAAAAAACATCAAGACGCCCAGCATGCCAAGCTTGATGCCGATCGTGCCGCTGGGACGCAGGAGCTGATGCTTGGGAGAAAACGGGCGCTCGGCGGCGCTCAGCATGTAGTAATTCCAACCGTAACCGGCGATGACCAGAACAACAGCCAGCGCCAGCATCCACGCCAGGAACACGCGAAGGCGATGGCCTTTTTCGGCGTCCTCGATGGGAACGACAGCGGTGCCAATGGTTGCGGATGCGCTCATGGTTTACTCTCAGCCTGCTCGACTTGAATGGTGGCCTTAAATCTTTTGTAACCCGCAAAGCGGTGAATATTGCGCCAGTGCTGTCGCGGTGTTTCCACATCGATAACCGCGGATAAGGGCATCCAGTAGGACTCCTCTGGCTCGTGGAAATTGACCGTGGCATAGTGAATCTCGCTGCGCATGGCTTGGAGCCCAAGATCGCTCAGGCTGGATTCCATGGAGGCGACCAGCTTGACGACGGCGCCGCTTTGCGGCTCGATCCAGATGGTTCCCGAAAGTGGGATGGGAAAATTCTTGCCACGGAGCTGCATGGCTGCGGGAGAGGAAGCTCCGGGTACGGGTTTGAAATGGATGCGAACGTAGGAGATGCCATCCACGGATTCATTGCCGCCTGGCTCGAAGGTGTAGCTGGTCTCATACGTGGGATGAATGATGAGCAGCATGCCCGTGAAACCATTGGTGATTAGAAGCGATCGGGCGGAATCGCGGAAGGCTGCTTTGCGGGTGTCGCGCGATTCGACGAGCTTCAGCGAGCCGGAGTTCGTGTTGGCCTGCATCTGGTAGTCGAAGACGGAATCTTCGCGATAGTTGGCTTTGCCGTTCTTCCCGACCAGCGCCTGGGTTACGTTTTCTGTGCAAACCACATTGGAGGCTTCCTCAAAGTATTTTTCGACGAGTTTGCGGGCGCGCACCAAAGCATCCATCGCGGGCGACAAGGTAGCAGGAGGGGCTTCCGTGACAGCCGGTGCCGGATTCGGGGTTTGCGCTGACAAATTTCCGGAAGAACAACACGCCAAGAGAGCGAGAACAGAAAAACACACGCAATTTCGCACCAGGCGCTTCGCAGATGCGGACAGGAGAGTGGAACGAAGGATTCTCATTTTCGGAATCCTCCAATGCGATACCCGAAAACCGAAGACCACTGCGTATAGTTCAGGCTGGTGCCGTGATACCAGCCGTAGTTCCCTTCCAGGAAATAGCGCGGCCCGACGTTCAAGTCCACGACGCCATTGACGAAGTTGGAGTTGGTGTTGGTGGACAGAGTGGTGTTGAAGACCTGGTGGCCGCCATAAAGCTGGACTCGGAAATTGTCGGTGAGACTCTTCGAGAGGGAAAACGATTCGTATTTTCCGCTGCCAAAAGAGCTGTTGAATTTCGAATAATGGAGGTCCAGAAGCAAGCCGGTGTTCCACAGTCGGCCGAAGGAGACGCCGTATGCCTGGTTCAGCGAACTCTTTTTATCCGTGGTGGTATTGCTTTTCCCGAGGCTGGCGAATAGGCCGATGCGTTTCGGCAGCGCGAACCTTACGTCGCCGCTGAATCCCTGGAAGAGGTATTGATCCAGCAAACCCGTTCCCAGCAAGCGCGGATCGAATGTCGGCAGCGAGCGGAAATAATTGTGGTTCACGCCGAAACCGATTAGCTTGATGGGCTGGAAGTGAAGCGATGAGTAGCTCTGCGAGATTGCCGCGGGGTTGCTGCCGCCATTGACCAGCGGCGAGGTGCGCGCCGCATCCGCCTGCAGCGAGTTATAAAGAGACACGTATTGCTTCCACGACCAGGTGTTTTCAAGAAAAGCGAATTGCCGCGCCACTTTCCACTGGATACTGGTAATGGCCACTCCCATGGTGCTGAATAGCCGAAAATGATCGAAGCTGCCATGCTCCAGGTTCACAAAAGCTCCCGCGATATGCTGGTTCGGGTTGTAACTCCAAGAAGACGGATCCGGAGTTGAGCCGCCAAAAAAACCAAAAGTGGCTTCCCGAGCGAACTTCCTGCCGAAGTAGCCGCCATCAATGGTGCTCAAACTCGGCGCCCAGGGCAGAAAGAGCCGGCCAACTCCCAGCGTCACGGGGGAATAGGGGCTCTGGTATGTAAATCCAATGCGATAGGTGCGATTGACCAAGTCCGTCAGCGTCTGTGCTCCCGCACCGGGAAGCGTCGTGCTGCTGGTACCGAAATTCCCGCGCCACGAACCCACAAAATTCCAGAATGTCCCGCCGATATTCCGCATATTGGCATCAATCACCAATCCGATTTGGCGGGAGCTGAATCCGCCCGATTCTTTCGTGCCGCCGTAATCGAAGCCGATGCGTCCCTGTGAACGTTGCATCGGAGTCAGGCGCGTCTCCTGTGCTTCCCGAGTTTCCCGGATTTCTTCATCCAGCGGATCGCCATAAGTAAATGTCATGAGGATGGGATATTTGTCTCCATCAGCTGCCAGTTCTGCCTGCTGCCGGCCGCGGACACTCTCCGGCGTAAGAAACGCCGCTTGTCCGACCTTCACTTCTCCATCGGTCTTTACTACGTCGCAGAGGGCTGAGGAGTCCGAAACCGAGGAAACCACTAGCTCGGCCACGTGCTCGTAGCCTCGGTATTGAATCCCTTCAGCGATCACACCATCCGGCGGCGCCTCCACCACGGAAAGCTTCATGCCGTCCTGCAAATCCGCATTGCGGCCCGCCTCGAGGTACACCGTCTTGTCACCGACGTATTTGACCCTGAATACGGTGGGCTTCTTGCTGTCCTGTTTGGGACTGTTCGCTGGAGCGGGCGTCGGACCTTCGGGGGCTTGGGCGAAAGTAACAGGGGAATAGCAGGCACAAAGCGCAGCCGCCAGAAAACCAACCGCCGATGCGCGCGTGAATAGACCTCCTAGATACGGCCTTGTCTTTCTGATCCAATCTGACACGTAAATCATTCCCCCAGTTCTTGTGTCTCCAGGCTTGGCCGGCCTCTTGCCCTTCCCCGACTGACTACGTTGCAGAAGCTCGTGGAGCGTCTGCTTGTTTGCATCAATTCTTATGACAGTTGTAACAAGTCGTCGCGCCGTAGACGTAGCCATTCACCGCGGGGTGCTGCATGCCCGGCCGGTGCGCATTGGGCTGCGTATGGCAGTTGATACACGAGAACATCGCGTAGTTGGTCGGGACCTGGTGGCAGTCCGAGCAGACCGAGCCGTGGTGCGGAATCCGGAAGTAAGTATGGTTGAACACCGCCCCGAGCCAGGCGGTGGCTACGTAGGTAGTGTGGCAAGCCACGCATGCTGTCGGGTATGACGCGGCAACGTGATTCGGAACATTGGCGCCATAATTCTGCGCGTTCGTGAAGTAGGACTGGTGGCAGCCGTAGCAATCCATCGTCGGGTAACCTGTGGTGTAGTTGCCGCCGAGGTGGCAGTCGGTACACGCATTGACCATCGGCCCAATCGCGCCCGTAACTGCCGTACGTGGCGGCAGCATATGTGGACCTTGGAGCGGGAACCCCGTCGTAGCGTGGTCAAATTTTCCGTCTGACCAAAGAACCGTGTCGTGGCACGTCGAGCACATGGAGGTCGAAAACCCCGCAGTAATGTGGTTTGGCACACTTCCGCCAAACGTTGTCGTGCTCTGCCAAGCCGTTTGGTGGCAGCCAAGGCAATCCGTGTTCGCGGTGGTGAAGGTATAGTTGTTGCCAACATGGCAATCCGTGCAGGCCACGACTCTGCCCGCCGGCGCCAATTGATGCGAACCGGTCAGCGCCCATCCGGTCGTGGCGTGATCGAAGATCGCTGTGGTCCACGTAACAGTGTTGTGGCAACTGGAGCAATTGGCCGCTGCGAAGGGCGCTCCGGCACTTGGGTGCACCGGATTGTTGGTCTGCTGCCACGTCGTCAAGTGGCACTGCGAATTTCCGCAGTCCGTAGAAGCGATCTGCAGATTGTAGTTATTGTTGATGTGGCAGGAAGTGCAGCCTGGCACCTTGCCGCCATTGGCGACTAGGGCGTGTGAATTCGTCAACGGGAAACCAAACGCAGTGTGGTCAAACTTGCCGTCCGACCATTGGGTGATCGGGTGACAAGTCGCGCATGCGGATGCCGTCGCCGGAAACCCTGCGCTAATGTGGTTCGGCACAGCGCCGCCGAACGACGGCGTGCTATTCCAGGCCGTCTCGTGGCAGCCGTAGCAGTCCGTGTTCGCGGCAGTAAAGGTATAGTTATTGCCCTTGTGGCAATCCATGCAAGCCACAACTTTGCCCGCCGGCGCCAATTGATGCGAACCGGTCAGCGCCCAGCCGGTTGCGGCGTGATTGAACACTACGTTGGTCCACAACGTCGGGTTGTGGCAGGTGGCGCAATTGGCCGCCGCAAAAGGCGTGCCCGCCGCAGAGTGCACCGGATTGTTGGTCTGCTGCCAGGTGGTCAGGTGGCATCCGGAATTCCCGCAATCCGTCGGGCTGATCTGCAAATTGTAATTGTTGTTGAGGTGGCAGTCCGTGCAGGCGGTCACCTTGCCCGCCGGTGCCATTTGGTGAGAGTTTGTCAGCGGAAAACCGGTGGTCGCATGGTCAAAATTCGCTGTCAGCCAGGAAACCGTATTATGGCAAGTGGAGCACGCCGCAACCGGAAATACTGTGGCCGCCGCCGAATGCTTGGGGTTCGTCGTTTGCTGCCAGGTTGTGAGATGGCATCCGGCATTCCCGCAGTCCGTCGCCGCGATTTTCAAATTGAAGTTGCTGCCCACGTGGCAATTCAAACAGGGAACATTCGCGTGCCCGTTCGTAAGCGGAAAACTGATAGGAGGCGCGGAGTGGTTTACGCTGGCGCCCAGCCAACTGTCAAACGAGTGGCACGAATCGCAGGTTTGCGGGAATTGACCGGCCACGTGGTCGGGGCTCTTGGCTTGCTGAAAATCTCGCATATGGCAGGAGCTGCATGCCGTTGACAGGCCCTGATACTGGCCTACCGCGGCGCTCTTGTGGCAGTCTTCGCACTGCACGGCCGCGTGAGCGCCCAGCAGCGGAAAACGATTCTGGTGATCTTTTACTTGCTGGACGGCGATATTCCAGCCTTGAACGGTGTGGCATTGCGCGCAGTTCGCGCCCATTTTTCGCTGGTGGATGTCGGCGTGGCAGTCCTGGCAATTCTTGCCGACGTTGGTAAAGACTGGCTTGCTGTGGCATTGCACGCACTGCACCTTTTCGTGCATGCCGCGGAGCGGATACTTGGTCTTGTTGTGATCGAACTCCGGCACCGCGCGGATGGGACGCCAACTCGCAGCGTTGTGGCAGTTCTCGCACGGAATCGCAAGCGGTCCGTGCGGACTTCGACTGGTCTCACGCTGAGGGGGGTGTGCTTGAGAGGTAGCCGGCAGCCAAACAAGAAACAGGAGCCAGCATAGTACTTGAGTGCGCTTGCTCGTAACTGCCCCCAAACTGCCGTTTCCCTCGATCCGTCTCCGTTGGCCGAAGGGTGCAGTACCAACAATCAGGTAAGTATGGTGAGCCTCGCCAAAGTCCCAAACAACTGTACAGATGGCCAGATAAAGGCCAGACACTCGGGTGCCGATCAATTGGATCAATCCTGGTCGCGAACCTGGCCATGGCTTGCGAAGTTGGTTGTGATTTTTGAGAGCGAGGCTGCCCGGAAACCGGAATTACAGTGGACGAACGTTTGGCCCGTGGCAATCCGCGCACTTGGTAAGAACTTTCTTGTAGAGGATCACAGGATTTCCTTCGACCAAGACGATCTGTTTGTGACACATGTCACAAGCAACTTTGGCGTGCCCGCCCTGAAGCGGAAAATGTGTCCGCGTGTCGTGATTGAAGGTTGAGGGCGCCCAGCGCTGCGAATCGTGGCAATCCGCGCACGGAGTCTTACCGCCTTTCGCAAATTGGGCCGCGTGGGCGTCTTTGTGGCAATCTTCACAAGTCTGCGACGTGCCCTTGAACTGCACCGCTTTTTGGCCCGCAGGCACTTTGTGACAAGCGGCGCAATTTACGGCCCGGTGAGCCCCGAGCAACAGGAACTTGGTCTTTGAATGGTCGAATCCGTTGATATCTGCCCAAGACCGCACATTGTGACAGGCTTCGCATCCCAAAGGGGTGCCGTCGGCGCGTCGTTGCGCCATGCGATCTTTGAATTCGCCGTGGTGCGGATCTGTGTGGCAGGCGGTGCAACTGCGATCTTCGAAGCGGAACGGCATAATTTTGTCCGTGCGGCCCGCCGCTCCCACCTTGTGACAATCGGCGCAGGGCACGGCGGCGTGCGCTCCGGCCAGAGCGAAGCGAGTGTTGCGATGCTGGGTGATGGTAAAGAGAGCGCGGTGAAAATCGCGCACGGTGTGGCAGTCCTCGCATTTGTTCAAATGCGGAGCCGCGGCGAACTGGCTGTCATGCGCGTCCTTGTGACAGTCCGTGCAAAGCGCGAATTTCACCTTGTAAATCGTGTCCTTGCCGGCAGGTAGATGGCACTTCGCGCATTCGACTGAAACGTGTTTGCCTTTCAGCGGATAAGCGGATGTGTCGTGCTCCTTTACGCCAAACAATGAGGGCTTCCATCCATCCAAGGTATGGCATTCGGCGCATTCGCCCTTTTTCGGACGGGCTTCGAATTGGCCTTTGTGTGGATCGGGTTTGTGGCAATCCATACAATTTGCGAAGGAAAGAGGCTTCTTGAAATCGCCATTGATGTGACAGGCGGAGCAGCTGACAGTGACGTGCTTGCCAATCAGGGGATACTTCGTCTCCGAGTGATCGAACGAAAAGGCCGGTAGAAGCTTTTTCCACCCGGCAGTCGTGTGGCAGTCCTCACAGCGTTGTTTGAAGGACCCTTTGTGCGGATCGATATGGCAGTCGATGCAGGCATGGAACTTCATGTCTTTGTAACGCGCCGGTCCGCCGGGCACGTCCGGCTTGTGACACTTTTCGCAAGCGACCTGGATGTGGAGGCCTATCAGAGGGTATCGAGTCTTGGAATGGTCAAACTGCTTTGCTGCTTTCCAATCCGTGAGGTTGTGGCAGGTCTGGCACTCATTTCCAAGTTGTCCCTTGTGCGGATCTTTGTGGCATGCAACGCAATTCTGTGACAGACCGAAAAAAGACTTCGAAACATCCTTCATCTTGATAAGTGCGTGCTCATCGGCAACCATGTAGCCGGGCATGTGGCACTTATCGCAAGCAACGTCAGCATGCTTGCCTTCCAGCTTGTAGCCAGCCAGCAGGTGATCGAACTTCTTCTGAGACGGCTCCCAGTGGATCAGGCTGAAGTCTTCTCCGTTGTGCTCCAGATGGCAGCGGACGCAATCCCTGCCGTTCGGATGCTTCATTCCCAGCCGGGCGTGGTAGCCATGATTGGCAGTAAGACTTTGCCCTATCTCTTTGTGACAATCGAGGCACTTGAAGGTTGGCGTGCTGGTCCCGAATTGATGGCAACTCGCGCATTGAGTGGTTCCGCTTAGAGACTGATGCGCTCTGGAGAGTGGGCCAGGAGAGATTTGTGCGTGTGTAAATCCCGCGGAGAGTAGAGAGAGCAGAGAGAAAAAAAGAAAATTCCACAGCCCAGCTGATCGACGACGCCCTTTGTTGATATCACGTCTGACAGCAGGCTCGCAGAAGACCAAGGGGTTCTCCGTCTCAGCGCTTCAAAGCAGAGAGTGTGGGCTCGGTTTTCCGAAAATAGCACGGTTGGAGGGCGCGTAGGTCGCAAACCCAGGAAGTGTGTCTAGTCTGAAAAGCCGGGAACGCAATCCCTGGCGTTCCATCGCGATGCGAGCAATGGAATTTCTGACGATATTCGACACGCCAGAGTTCCTGCGGACGAAGTCGCGGTGAAATGAGATCGAAGGGCGGATACGATGGAGTTCTCAAAATTGTTGTTGGAGTCCAGCTGCCAATACCCCTTCTGCACCGCAAACTGGTCCGCGCTTCGGCCATAACCTCGGAAACTCGCTCGAACAATCGTCCGCGAGTATCCATCCGGAAGTTTTGCAGTATTCACGTGGACCCGGACCGTCCCTCCCGTCCATTCCACTCTCTTGTTTCTTGAATCTCCCAGGGTACCGCGCAAGAGTTCGTCTTTGTCCAGTTCCATGGAGAACGTCCAGGAGTCTTCATTTACCCGGTCGTCGCTAATTTTCCACTGCTGAGTTCGCACGTACGATTGGAGATATTCCTGAATCTCCAGCGCTGAAAAAGCCAGGTCAATACACGCTCCCGTTTCCTTCTGCGTCTTTTTCTTGAAGTTTTTGGATCCATTTTTCTTCGTGTTTGAACCGGGTTCGTTCCAAGAACCGGCGCACGGCCTGACAACAGGCTTGGCGGCACTACTTTGTTGGGCCGGGGCCGCCGACAACCATGTAAGTGCACCCAACAGAAGAAAAATCATCTTGCAACGTAGTGTACCTAAGAACTGTCTACGGAACAGCTCTACTTTCAAAGCGAGCCTCTCGGCAATTTCCGCTGCAGCTCAGATGCCATTGCAGCATCGCCGAGCTTATCAAGGCTGGGCGCAGCTGCCGGCCTTGTCCAATTCGTGCAATTTCCGGATGGCGTCTGCGTTGCTCTTCTCTGAGGCCACCAGCAAAAGGACGCGAGCTTGATTGCAATTCACCGGCACTCCGTCACCCCGGATATAAAGATCAGCGAGCGCCACGGCAGCTTTTGTATTTCCTGCCTGAACGGAGGCCCAAAGCTGTTGCGGTGTGGCTGTCATCTTCTTTGCGCTTGCGGCCTTTGGATTTTCCGTCCCGGGTTGCGCTAATGTGGCGGTCAGCTGATTTCCGGAGGATCGCCGTCCAGATTGCATACGAGTTTGCGATGAGGCCGAGCCGAACGGGTCATCAGGACGAAGACCAGCCGACACTGAGCGCTGCACTTTCCCTGCTGCGGAGTTGGTCAGAGGTGCGTGCGCGGACTCTGACGAAGGGGCAGTCCGCGGCAGATCGAGTTGCGCACCGGGTTTCTCGGCGACTGTTGGACTGGGTGCTGCCGGTGACGCATTGATTTGCTTATGGCTGCCCGAGTATTTGAAGGCCGGTATGGCTACAGCGGCGGAGACCAGCATTCCCAGCAGAACCCCAAAGATAAATTGGCGTCGAGTGGCAGTAAGGAAACGCTCCAGCGGAACGAGGCGTGCACTGTAAAAGGAGCCT
>Ga0137397_10001328_pt1 | contig 17270 bp, 17 predicted proteins | sample czorhiz116metaG_FD_106658 | JGI IMG/M metagenome (GOLD analysis project Ga0137397, IMG submission 106658) | Vadose zone soil microbial communities from Angelo Coast Range Reserve, California, USA - czorhiz1.16 metaG | ecosystem: Environmental > Terrestrial > Soil > Vadose zone | place: USA... | reverse complement strand
TGGTCCGTCTTCAGCCGGCGCAGCGAGCCCTCGACAACCTCGCGGATGTGCTCGGGCCGGCTGTCCACACCCGCAATGGCGCCCTTCTCGTCGAACTTGAAGCCGAACTTGGTCGCGATGATCACGCGGTCGCGCTTTCCCTGGAGCGCGCGGGCGAGCAGCTCCTCATTCGTGTAGGGCCCGTACGCCTCGGCCGTGTCGAAGAAGGTCACGCCGAGCTCCATGGCGCGATGGATGGTGGCGATGGATTCGCGCTCGTCGCGCTCCTCCGGAGTGCCGTAGGCGAAGCTCATTCCCATACACCCGAGCCCGATGGCCGACACTTCCAGACCGCTCTTTCCCAGTTTGCGCTTCTGCATGGTCTCTTCTCCCTGCCTTGTGAACGTGGCTACGACTCCGAAAGCCCTACCGCAGATTGCGCTCCTCGAGCCTGACGAGGACCCTTCCCGTGTCGTCCATCAGATCGAGCGTCCTGCCCCGGATTCGGAAGAGCCGGGTCCGTTCGAGGGCGCGGGAAAAGGCGACCTCCGTCTCCATGGAAATACACGCCATCTTCGTCGAGACCAGGGGGCCGAAGCGCAAGCTGCCGCGCCCTACCTCGAACGTCCCGCTGAAGCGATTGCATCCACCGGACCCGGTGACCCGCATCGTGTGCGAATCGAGCTCCATCCACGGCTCGCGCTCCCGCCCGGACACCGTCACGTCCCGGTCGAGGATGCGAACCGGTACCCAGCGTGACTCCGTGAGGCCGGCCACGGTCCCGTCATCCGGCCGGCGTGGAGGCGGTACCGTTGCACCCCCACCGACTCGGCGCATCACGATGGTGACCTTGTCGCCGTGTCCGTGCGTGAGCACGGGGTTGTCTCTGACGCTCTTGTAGATGGGGCGCCCGCGCTCCAAGATCGTGGCGCGCACCAGGTACCTCGCGCGCTGGTGAATCTGACGAGGATCGTAGGAAATCGAGAACGCGATCGGGACCAGGCCGGGCCGATTCTTGCGGACGTGGGCGATCACCACAGCGGACCCGTCGGTCCGCGACACGTTCTCCAGTCTGGCTTCGAATACCGCGTCGGGCGGAAGCGCGATTCTCTCCCGATAGGTCGCGGTGCCGGTAACGCGCGCCTTCGGCGCCGCGGATGCCGTCGTGGCGATCATCGGCATCGAGAGAACCAGGAGGAAGCCCACACAGAATCGTAAGGCGCGGATCATCTCTTCCCTCGCTTTCACGGGTGGTCCGGAACCGTCACGCAGAGGAGTTGGCGCACGGCGTAGATATAGAACCCTAACGCTGCGTTCGAGTTGTTGTCCATCAGCGATATAGACTCGCGTCGTAATCCTTCGCGACCTCCCAGAGCAGCGATTCCCGGCCCGGCGCCGCGACCAGCTGCATCCCGACCGGCAGCCCCCGAACCATTCCGACCGGCACCGCGAGCACCGGAACGCCGGCGAGATTGAACGGAGCGGTCAGGCGGGACATCTCCCGTCCGAGGACGGCGCCCTCGCGATCTCCGATGACCGTGGCGGGCGTGGGTGTCGTGGGAACCGCGAGCACGGCACGATCGCCGAGGAGCATCGTCAGCTGCGCCCTCCACTCTCGTTGCTTCTCACGCGCGCGCGCGTAGTCGACGCCGCGGTACTGGAGCCCGAGCGCCAGGCGGCTCCCCACCGACTTGCCGAACCACTCCGGGTGTTTCTTCAGCCGGTCTTCGTGAAACGCGGCGGCATCCGAGAAGAGAATCGCGGTGTTCGCTTCGCGCACGGCGAGCACGTCCCCCAGGTCGACCTCTTCGGTTTCGCCGAGCCTTCTCGCCGCGGCGTGCACCCGCTCCACGATCTCGGGCTCGACGTCCTGGGCGAAGTAGCCGTCCGGTAGCAAGACGATGGGACGCGAGACGGGATGCCGGCGGAACTCCGAGATCCCTTCCAGGAACACGAACGCGTCCTCGACGGTTGTGGCCATGGGACCCGCGTGGTCCAGAGAGAAAGAGAGCGGCGTCACGCCACGCACGCTCACGAGACCATAGGTGGGCTTGATGCCCACGACGCCGCACAGCGCGGCGGGAGTGCGGATGGACCCGCCGGTGTCGGTCCCGAGCGCGAGCGCGGTAAGGCCTGCCGCCAGCGCCGCCGCCGAGCCGCCCGAGGATCCACCAGGGATGCGCTCGAGGTCGTAGGGGTTCCGCGTCGGGCCGAAATGCTCGTTGTTCGTGCTGAGCCCGAACGCCCACTCGTGCAGCGCCGCTTTACCCAGGATGACCGCCCCTGCCGCGCGGAGCCGCGAGATCACCTCGGCGTCGTTGACGGCCGGCGGAGGGCGAAATCCAAGGTGGGCCCCGGCGGTGGTCACCGAGCCCGCGACGTCGAAAATATCCTTCACCGCGACCGGGATGCCATGGAGGGGTCCGCGGTCCCGGCCTTCACGCAGCTCGCGCGTCGCGGTCGCGGCCGCGCGCCTGGCGTCGGCGTGGAATATCTCGTAGTAGGCGTTGAGGCGAGGATTCTCCTGTGCGATTCGCTCGAGCAGCTCCTCGGTCAGCTCCTCCGGGCTCTGGGAGCCCTCGCGGAACCGCCTTGCGGCCTCGACGGCGGAGATCATCATGGGGCGAATATACACGTCCCTCAATCCTGGCATCCTCGCGCGATCTCCGGACCTCCTAGGAGATCCCGTAGGGGTTCGCCCCACACCGGGTCGGAGAAATCCCTCGTTCGGGTGGGGCGCTCCCCCTCTTCCCGCCACATTTCGGGCTTCTTTTCGCGGAGTCCCGATTTACTTGTCGCTTTTCATCACAGGATAATCGTTCGTTCGCGGTGGAACGCCTCCGGCACGCGGCAGCGAGTCCACGACCGTTTTCCACCGGACACAGCGAGATCCCACTACGAAAGAGGACCGCGATGGAACCGAATGATCGTGATGAGCAGAACAGGAAGCGTCCGGATTTCTCCAACCTGCAGTCAGGCAGCTCCTCCACAGCGCCTTCACCGGGGTCCATGACGACGGCTCGGACCACGTACACCGTGAAGAAAGGGGACACCCTTTCCAAGATCGCGAGGGAGGTCTACGGAGACGCCGACGAGTGGCAGAGGATCTTCGACGCGAATGAGGACCAGATCGAAGATCCCGACGTGATCGAGCCGGGTCAGAAGCTCAAGATCCCCGCGTGACACTCATCGAGAAGCCGGATGGGCTGCCGCCGGGGCGTTACAAGGTGGTCGTCTCGCTCGACGGGAATCCGGTTCAGACGAAGGAATTCGAAGGGAAGTCGAGCTGAGAAGCATCGCCCCCAGAAACACGCACGGGTGAGCCGCGTAGGATCGCGCTCACCCGTGTTCTTTTGCGCTTCACCCGCCGGGTCTCAGCGTGAGGCGGCTTCTCGCTCGGCCTGCCGCCTCAAGGCGTCGCTCGCGTAGATCGCGACCTCGACGCGGCGGTTCTTCTGCCTGCCGTAGTCGGAGTCGTTCGAGGATACCGGCTCCCGCTCGCCCCGTCCCACGGTTCGGATCCCGGTCCGCACACCCTGAGACTCGATGTACCGGGCCGCGGAGTGCGAGCGACGCTCGGAAAGGCCCACGTTGTAGCTGTCCGTTCCGACGTCGTCCGTGTGCCCGACGATCAGGAGGTCGGTATCGGGATACTTGTCCAGGCTCCGCGCCAGCTCGTCCAGGTTCCTGCGAGCATCCCCCCGTATCCGGTCCGAGTCGAAATCGAAGAGAAGGCCCGAGGCGAACGTCACCTCGATTCCCTCCCCGACACGGCGCACCGTGGCGCCCGGAATACTCTGCTCCAGCTCCCGGGCCTGCTTGTCCATCCGGTGCCCGATGATGGCCCCCGCGGCCCCGCCGACAACCGCCCCGATGATGGCCCCACGAGCCGTCGAGCCGGTCTGGTTGCCGATGACGGCCCCGACCGCTCCACCGGCAGCCGCCCCGATGACGGCGTCTTTCTTCTCTTTGCTCCACGAGGAGCATCCGGCCATCCCCGACACGACCAGGAGCGCCGCGAGCGCGGCACGAAGCGCGAATGCCGATCGTCTGATGTGCATGATCCCTCCTCCAATAGGGTCCCTCACCCCCCATCATGCTACCCGACGGACCGCACCCCATGCCATAAAGCGTTCCCAACCCCGGAACCGCCAAGGGCTGCTATTCTCCCCGCTTCATGACACGCTCCCCGGCCCCACACCGGTTCCCGAAGTGGGTGCGAGCCGCGTGGCTCCCCGGTGCGATCCTGCTCGCCGCCCTCATCGGGGTGTCGCTCCACTACGGCGAGTCGGCCCGCTTCGCGGAACTGATCCAGCGCGCCGAGCCGATCTGGCTCCTGGTCGGCATCGTGTTGCAGCTGGGCACCTACTTCTGCGCCGCCCTGATCCTCAAGCTGGGGCTGAAGCACTCCCACACGAAGATCCGGATGCGCTCGCTCGTCCCGCTTGGTCTGGTGAAGCTCTTCATCGATCAGGTGGTCCCGACGGGAGGGATCGCGGGAACCGTGCTCGTCATCCGCGCGCTGGAGCGGCGCAAGGTTCCGGTCGCGGTCTCGACGGCCGCGGTGGTGGTGAGCCTGCTCGGGTTCTATCTCTCGTACGCGTTCTCGGTCCTGCTCTGCATCGGGATCCTCTGGTTCCGGAGCCATCTCAAGCCCGTGATCCTTTCCGCGGTCACCATCGTCTCGCTCATCACCGCCGTCATCCCGGTCACCTTGCTCTGGCTCACCCGGGGAGGCACGCGTGGGGTGCCCCACTGGATCCGGCGATTCCCCGGCTTGAAGCCGGTGCTCGAGGCGATCGAATCCGCGCCGAAGGAAGTGCTCCACGACCGGAAGCTCCTCCTGCGCGCGTCCGCGCTCCAGTTTGCGATCGTGGTACTGGACGCGGCGACGCTTCGCGCCATGCTCCTGGCGATCGGCGTCACGATCCACGCGGAGGTCGCGTTCGCCAGCTTCACCCTCGCGTCGATCGCCGCGACGGTATCGCTCCTGCCCGGAGGCGTCGGGCCCTTCGAAGCAGGCTCGGTGGGCACCCTGCGGCTCTTCGGAGTTCACCTGGAAGCCGCGGTCGCCGCCACGCTTCTTCTTCGCGGGCTCACGCTGTGGCTGCCGCTGATTCCGGGCCTCTGGCTGGCGCGGAGAGAAATGGTCAAGCAGTCGAAATGACGCCGCGCGAGCTCCTCCTGTACGGAATCGTGGCGCTGGTGCCGGCCGTGTTCTACCGCGGCACGACCGAGGTGTTCGAGTTCCCCAAGACCGAATTCCTGGCCACGGGCGCCCTGCTCCTCTTCGGGGCCTCCCTGGCTTGCGAGATCGAGCGCGCGCGCTCCCGAGGCGGCAGGGCGTGGCGGAGCGAGCTGGGCCCGCGGCTTGGGACTTGGATGAGGCTCGATCCCCTCGGCGCCTCCATCGTGATCTTTCTCGCGTCGGCCACTCTCTCCGCTTTGGCTTCCATCCGTCCCGACGCCGGCATCTTTGGCGCGCGGGAGAGCGAGGCCGGGCTCAAGACCGCGTACGCGACGGCCATCGTCTACTTCACCTCGCGCTCGCTGGCCTCGGAGGAGCGCCATTTCTCGCGGCTCCTCCGTGCCGCGGCGGCGGGTCTCGCCGTCGCGGTGTCGTACGCGGGGCTTCAGCTGGCCGGATGGGATCCCTATCCCTGGACCCGCAGCGCCACGCTCGGCGGGCTGCGACGAGTGCCCGGAACCCTGGGACACGCGAATCACCTCGGAGCGTACATCGCGATGATGCTTCCGCCGCTCGCGTGGCTCGTAACGGATATGGCGTCGCGCATGAGGCTTCTCTGGATCGCTCTCGCGCTGGCCTCCCTTCCGATCCTGGCCGCCACGCTCTCGCGCGGCGCCTGGGTGGCGTGCGCGACGGGCATCCTCGTCTATGGCGCGCTTGGGTGGAGGGCGGGACACGCGGGAGGGCGCGGCCGCCGCGTGGCGCTCGTGGCGATCCTTCTCCTTCTCGCCGCATTCCTGGTGCCTCTCGGGACCTCGTTTCGCCCCCAGCTTCTGCAGCGCCTCCGGCAGATCACCGATCTCAGCGCCCCATCGACGCAGTCCCGGGTTCATCTCTGGCGCGCCGGGATCCTCATGGCGGCGGCGCATCCGGTGCTGGGCGTGGGCACCGACGCGTACCTCACCGCGTTTCCGCGGTACCGGACGCCGGACTACTGGAAGATCGAGTGGAACGGAACGTCGGCCAAGGCGCACAACGAGCTGATCCAGATCGCGGCGACGCAAGGTGCATGGGGTGTGATGGCCGCGCTTCTCGTGATCCTCTTCGCCGCCCGCGCGGTCCTCGGACTCGTGCGTCATGGGGATCCCGGCACCCGCCGCCGCGCCGCGGCGGCAGGAGGCGCGCTCGCGGCGTTCGCGATCCAGGATCTGGCGAGCTTCACGGTCGCATCCACCGGAGTGCTGGCCGCGGCGCTTGCGGGATGGGCCGGCGGCGCATGGATGCGTCTGAGGACGGATGCCGCAACCAAAGCCGCCGCGGGAACTCCTCCCTTTCTCAATACCGCCGCGTGCGTGCGGCCCGGCCGGGGGGCGATCGCGATCGGGATGGGTGTGGCGGCGGTCCTCTGGACCGTCCTGGTGCTCCTGCCCTGGCTGGCGGACGCTGCGGCGGCGCGCGCGATGAAAGCTCCCGATGCTTCCGAGGAGCGTGTGTCGGGCCTCACCCGAGCGGCCACGCTCACTCCCTGGGATGCGCGGTACGCATCCGAACTGGGACGCGCCGTCCTGACCCAGGGATTCCAGGAATCGGGCACGGAACGGAAGCGAGACGCCCTCGATCGAGCGCTGGCGGCGTTCGAGCGCGCGACCTGGCTGTCCCCCCGGGACGGCGAGCTGCATGCGCTTCTCGGGCGAACCATGGCGGCACGTCACGCGGCCGATCCCGCCCGAGCCTCCGCCGATGCCGCGCGGTCCGAGTTCGAGAAGGCGCTGGCATTGGAGCCCGAGAATCCCAACGTGCTCGAGCTCGTCACGCAGGGTTATCTGGACATGGGGCTCACCCAGGAGGCTCGCCGGGCCGCGGTCCGCTGCGCGAAGCTCTTCCCCGACTACGCCCTTCCCATGGCGGATCTGGGCATCGCGGCGCTGCTCGAGGGACGGCCCGATGCGGCCGCGGACACCCTCACGATCGCGCTACGGAGGAACTGGCACGGACAGGACGCCGCGGAGATGGCCGCGAAGGAGAATTACGTCGCGGCGCTTCGGGAGATGCGGCTGAGGGATGCCCTGAAGAAGTAGCGCTCCGGCCGCCGAGGCTCAGTGCACCGAAGCCGACTCGGTCGCGTCGGCGTCGATGAGCTGGCGAAGCTTCATGAGCGCGCGCTGCTCCAATTGTCGAATTCGCTCGCGGGAGAGCCCGAACTGCTCGCCCGCCTCCGCCAGCGTGTGCATCTTGTCGTCGTAGAAACCGTACCGCAATCTCAAGATTGCCTCCTCGCGCCCGGAGAGTCTCTTCAAGAGTTCGTCCAGGTGCTGGTTTCGCATCTGCGTTTCGACCATCTCGTCGATCGAGGGCTGCTGATCCAGCGCCTCGCTCTCGATGAGGCCGTGATAGGCGTCCCCACCCAGATCGACGTCCAGCGTGCGGATGGCGTGGATGAGCGTGCGCAGGCGATTGGCGCGCATCAGGGGCAGGCCCAGCTCGCGCGCCACTTCGCCGACCTCGGGCCGGCGGCGGAGCTCCCGCTCCAGCCTGCGCTCGGTCGCGACGTAGCGGCGCATCATCTGGAGCACGTGAATCGGAATGCGCACGGTGCGCGCCTGGTTCGCCACGCCGCGCGCGAGCGCCTGGCGAATCCACCAGGTGGCGTACGTGCTGAAATGGACGCCCCGGTCCACGTCGAAGCGGTCCACGGCGGAGATGAGTCCCAGGTTCCCTTCCTCGATCAGGTCGAGGAACTCCACGCCGCGATTCCGGTAGCCCCGCGCGATCGCCACCACGAGCCGGAGGTAGGCCAGGATGATCGATTTGCGCGCGTTCTCGTCGCCGCGGCGCATCGCGGCCCAGAGCTCCTGCTCGTTCTCCCTCAGCAAGAGCGGATACCGCTGGATCTCGGCCAGGTAGCGCCGCTCGATGTCGGTGATGGCGTGGTCGACCGCGGCGGGCGCTTCCCCGTCGCTCGTCGCGGGGGCTTCGGGGAAATGCACGCCGCGCTCGCGGGCTTCGGCGAGGAACACGTCGAACGCGGCGGGATCGAAATCGGGAGCGTGAAGGAGAGTCTCGATCTCCTCGGCCTCAAGCAACCCCCGCTCCAGGCCGCGGCGCATCGCCTCGCTCAGCTCCGCGATGAACCCGTCTCGCTCCTCTGGCATGTTCCTCTCACGTCGGCAAGATGGTGAAGCGCGTCACGCCCTCCGGATTACCCCACTCCTCCGTCACGCGCGTCACACGCGCCGCCGGAGGACCTTCCCGGAGCTTTACGAGAAATCGGCCCAGGACGACCCTGGGACCTTCCGCCTCGACGCGCACGGAGCCGTCGCGGCAGTTTTGCACCGAGCCCACGATCCCGAGCTCCTGTGCGGAGTCGTAGACAAAGGCACGGTATCCGACACCCTGCACGCGACCATGCACGTGCGCCACGAAACGCTCCTGGCGAGTATGCATCATGGGTCGAGGGTCGAGAATAACGATCGGCCCCGAATCAGGTGGGCGGTCGCAAGGATATCGGGGCGAGAGGATTTGAACCTCCGACCCCCTGGTCCCGAACCAGGTGCTCTACCAGGCTGAGCCACGCCCCGACAGGACAACGACTGCTGACAGCGAGGGCCGGGAATCCCTCGGCCGGCAGTCTACCAACGCGCACTCCATGGGGTCAACCTGGCTGGTACTCGGACACTTAGCTGGGGTTGCCCGCAGACCATCCTTCTTTCCCGATCAGGGGCACGAAGGTGCAGGAGCAGAGCACCTCCTCGTGGAGTCCCGTGCCGGTGCGCGTGACCCGGACCAGGCTCTGATTCGTGGCGTCCCCCACCGGCACGATGCAGCACGCGCCCACGGCGAGCTGCTCCTCGAGGAACGGTGGAACCACCGGCGCGCCCGCGGTCACGATGATGCGGTCGTAGGGCGCGAACTCGCGCCATCCCACCGTTCCGTCCCCGATGCGATAGATGATGTTGGAATAGCCCATCCCCTGGAGCCGCTCGCGCGCAGCGATCCCGATCTCCGGAATCCGCTCGATGGTGAACACGCGCTCCGCAAGCTCCGCGAGCATCGCGGTCTGGTATCCGGAGCCGGTTCCGATCTCGAGCACCTTCTCGTGCCCCTCGAGCCCCAGCGCCTGGGTCATGAGCGCGACCATGTAAGGCTGGGAGATGGTCTGCTCCTGTCCGATGGGGAGCGCGTGGTCGCTGTACGCCTTTCCGGCGAAGGTGGGATCCACGAAGAGGTGCCGCGGAACGGCCGACATGAGCCGGAGCACCCGCATGTCGCGGATCCCGCGCTTCACCAGCTGCTCCTCCACCATGCGCCTTCGCGCCACCGCGTAATCAGGCTGTCCCGGCAAGCTTCAACCCCCAGGTCTCCATTTCCACGATCGCCTTGTAGTCCGTCAGCTCGAGCAGGAGCGGCGTCACCGACACGAAGCCTTCGTCCACTGCGTTGAAGTCGCTCAGCTCGTCCGGCTCCCAAGTCGGATCTTCGCCGCCGATCCAGTAATAGAGTTTACCTCGTGGGTCGGTCTTCTCCACGATCACGTCGCGGAACACGCGCTTTCCGAGCCTCGTGACGCGGATTCCCTTCATCTCCCTCCGGGCGATGGGGGGAATGTTCACGCTGATGCACATGCCGGGACGGATCCCGTGGCGGAGGAAGGTCTTCACCAGCTCGTGGGCGACGTCCCCCGCGGGCCCGAAATCCGCCGGCTCCCAGGTGGCGAGGGAGATCGCGACCGAGGGAATTCCCAGGAAGGTTCCTTCCACCGCGGCCGCCACCGTGCCGGAATAGCTCGTGTCGTTGCCCATGTTCGGGCCGTGATTGATGCCCGAGACGACCAGGTCCGGCTTCTGCTTCAGGAATCCATGGACTCCGAGGAGCACGCAGTCGGTGGGGGTGCCGTCGACGCTGAGCACTCCCTCGTCCACCTTCTTGATGCGCAGCGGGCGATGCAGCGTGAGCGCGTGGCTGGCGGCGCTCTGCTCGCGGTCGGGCGCGATGACGGTGACGTTGCCGAGCGGCCGGAGCGCCTTGGCGAGCGCCTTGAGCCCGTCGGCGTGGATCCCGTCGTCGTTCGTGACCAGGATCTCCATCAGCGGCGGAGCTGCCGCAGGACGAGCCGGATGAAGCGAGCGGTGTCCCGGACGGGATCGATGTGGCTCCCCGTGGCGTTGTAGAGCGTGGGGACGGGCACGGCCGCGATCGTGAATCCCTTCCGCCCGGCCTCGATCAGGAATTCCGATTCGTAGTCGAACCGGCTGCTCTTGGGGCGCACCGCGTTCAGAACGCTCGCGCGCATGGCCCGAAACCCCGACTGGGTATCCTCGATCTCCGTTCCGGCGAGCCTCGAGACGAGCCACGTCATGAAGGAGTTCGTCGCTCGGCGAATCCACGGCATGCCGCGCCGGTCCCGGTCGCGCGAGCCGATCACGATGTCGGAGCGGTCCAGCGCTTGGAGAAGCACCGGTGCGTAGGCGGGATCGTGCTGGCCGTCCGCGTCGAGCGTGAGGACCTGATCCACGCCGCGGCCGCAGGCCTCGTCGAAGCCGGTCTGCAGCGCGGCTCCCTTGCCGCGGTTCACGCCGTGACGGATCACGTCCGCGCCCGCTTCGCGAGCCCGCGCCGAGGTGGCATCGGCCGAGCCGTCGTCGATCACCAGGATGGAGAGACCGGGAAGGTTTCGCTTCAAGTCCCCCACGACGCCGGCGATCGTGGATTCGGCGTCGCGCGCGGGGATCACGGCGAGCGTGGTCACGTGCCGGGCGCGGGAGCGCCCAGGCCCGGGGTCGCGCCCCACTCGAACCACTGCGTCGGATGCGCGCGGACGTGCGCGTCGAAGAAGCGCTGAAGCCGGGCGATTCCCTGCGCCACATCGACCCCATCACGCCCGGGGCCGAGCGCGAAGGGCCGATCGAAGTCGATCTCGAGCGCCCCGTCCGCGGCGAAGGTGGAGACGCCGGGAAGCACCAGCGCATCGGCCCGGCGCGCGAGGAGAAGCGGGCCCCGGTCGATGGGCACGATTCCGCGCCGGCAACGCTGATATCGCCGGGGGCGGTCGGCAAGCGCCGCGATCCACCCGCCCGACTCGAGGCTTCGAAGCGCGCTCCGCACCGGGCGGCTGGAGCAGAGCGTGCGGACGCCGCCGCGCTCCCGCTGGCGCACGAAGAATCGATCCACCGCGGCGAGGCGGTGCCGGGCCGCGAGCGCCTCCACGCCACCCAGCTCCCCGGCGAGCCACTGGAGCGCCCGCTCCCACGGACCGAAGTGGGCGCTTACGAGCACGGCGCCACGCGAGGAGCGCCGTGCTTCCTCGAGCGCCGCGCGCGCGGAATCGGAGAGGCGCACGCTGGGTCCGCCGCTTCCGGGCTCCGGCGCGAGAAAGTCGCGGCACGCGCGCGCGAACGCGCGGTAGGTCTCGCGCGCCCGCGGTGGAGCGCCCTCAGATCCGGAGTCGCTCCAGATCCAGGCCAGGTTCTGATCCACGGCACGGGCCCGCCGAGGATGGGTGAGCACGTAACAGTCGGAGACCGCGTGCACGAAGGCGTCGGACGCGCGCCTGGGAAGGCGCCGGACGATCAAGGAGGCGAGGGTGTAGCCCAGCTCGGTCATGAATCCTCGGCACGGAGCGGGAACGAGAACGCCCCGAGGGTTTTTGCCACGGGGCGGGAACGAACGAACATCAAAATGGTCGGGGCGACAGGATTTGAACCTGCGACCACCTCCACCCCAAGGAGGTGCGCTACCGGGCTGCGCTACGCCCCGACCTCAGGGGTCGATGGAATTGATGGAGACGCCATGCTACACGATGCTCCGCGGCGGGGACAAGGCGATTCCCGCCTCGTGACCGGTCGGCCCCGCTACCCCGGGCTCACTTCCTCGCCCGCGCGCGCGAACCGTTCGGACCCTGCAGCATCGTGAGCAGACCTTCCAGATCCCGCCGCAGCGCCCGAAGCATCTCCTCGCGATCCGTGCGCGCGAACCCAAGCTCCATTTGTTCCTTGTTGCCGCGCTCTCCGCGGTCGTCCAGGAGCTTCCTCCGCGCTCCCGCGATCGTGAACCGATGATCGTAGAGAAGCTGCTTCACCTCGAAGAGGATCTCCACGTCCCGCTTCCGGTACATGCGCGCGCCGCCGCGTCCTTTCTTGGGACGCAGCATCTTGAACTGCGTCTCCCAGTAGCGAAGGACGTGCGGCTTCACGCCGATCATGTCGCTGACCTCGCTGATGGAATAGTAGAGCCGTCCCGTCGGTATCGTTCTCACGCGGTCACCTCCTGGTCAACGCTCGTGGCTCTGCCTTCAAATCCCGTGTCAACAGTTCCCGGATCGCCACGGTGGCGCTCTTCCCGTCGTAGAGAATCGCGCGCACCTGTTCCGCGATGGGAAGCTCGACCCCGTGACGCCGCGCCAGATCGACCGCGGCGTGGGCGGTGCCGACGCCTTCCACCACCATCTTGGAAGCGGCAAGCGCGTCCTCGAGCTTCATTCCCTTCCCGATCGCTTCGCCCAGGCGCCGGTTCCGGCTGTGCCGGCTCATGGCCGTCGCGATGAGGTCCCCCAATCCCGCCAGTCCGTAGAAGGTTGCGGGACGCGCGCCCAGCGCCTCGCCCAGCCTCGCGATCTCCACGAGACCGCGCGTGAGGAGAGCGCCCTTCGTCGAGTCCCCGAATCCCAGCCCGTCGCAGATTCCCGCCGCGATCGCGACGACGTTCTTGAGCGCGGCCGCGATCTCGACCCCGGCCACGTCGTCGTTCGTATAGATACGAAACCATTCGGTCGAGAATGCCTCCTGAACGAGCCCTGCCGACGCGGGATCGCTGGACGCGGCGACGACCGCGGTGGGCACCCGGCGGGAGACCTCCTCCGCGTGGCTGGGCCCCGTGAGGACCACGATGCTCTGGCGGTGCCTCTCCGGTAACACCTGCCCCAGGACCTCGCTCATGCGTAGCAGCGTCTTGGGCTCGAGCCCCTTGCTTCCGATCACGATCGCACGCGTCCCCTTGAGCTCCGGGCCCGCGTCCTCGAGAAGCCGCCGCGCCACGTCGCGCACGACACGGGAGGGCGTGGCGATCACGATCGCCTCGGCGCCCCGCACCCCTTCGCTCTGGGAGTTCGTGATCTCCACGCGGTCGGGAATGCGGACGCCTGGAAGAAAGGTCGCGTTCTCCCGCGTGCGGCGCATCCGCTCCACCTCGTCTGCCTCGTAGACCCAGAGACGCACCTCATGGTCCCGGGAGTCGAGCAGGATCGCGAGCGTGGTTCCCCACCCGCCGCCTCCGAGGATTCCAATCTTCACGATGCACCCGTCTTTCGCCCAAGAATCGGAGGCTCGGTTCCCTGGAGCAGCCGCTCGATGTTCGCCTTGTGGCGCAGGATCACGAGAAGGGAGACGAGGGCCGCGATGCCCACGAGGAGCGCCCGGTGGGAATCGTCACGAAGCAGGAGAAAAACCAGAAATGGGTACGCGAGGGCCGCGCCGATCGATCCGACCGAGACGCGGCGGCTCAGGAGCACGAGAAGGATCCAGAGCCCGAATGCGCAGAGCGTCGGGATGGGAGCGATGGCCAGGAAGACGCCGAGGCTCGTCGCGACGCCGCGTCCGCCGCGAAAACCGAGCCAGGGAGAGAAGACGTGCCCGAGAATGGCGGCCACGCCCGCGGCGATCCCCGCCACGAGAAGCCCGTCCGGGGATGCGGTGCGTCCGAAGGCCACCGCCAGAGGATGCGTCGCGCGAACGGCGAGGAAGCCTTTCGCGGCGTCGAGGAGGAAGACCAGGATTCCCCAGCGCGCGCCCAGCACGCGGTACGCATTCGTGGCTCCGATGTTCCGGCTGCCCGCCGTTCTGAGATCCACACCGCGAGCGCGGCCGATCCAGAGGCCGGAGGGAACCCCGCCGAGGAGAAATCCGATGACGATCGAGGTCAGGAGGAGTGGGATCGGGACCTCCGGCTGCGGGAGCGACGCTCCCGCCTACTGACTCCGCTTCCAGTCGAGCACGATGGGAATCCCCTGGAAGCCAAACCGCTCCCTCAAACCACGCTCCAGGTAACTTACATAATTCTTGAGACGATATCGAGGGTTGTTCACATACAAAGCGAAGGTCGGGGGCTTCGTCGAAGTCTGTGCCGCGTAATAGAATTTGAGCTGCTTTCCGGCCGGCGTCGCCGGCGGCCGGACCCGGTTCAGGATCTCCTGCACCGCCTTGTTCAGCTCCGGTGTCGGGATGAGGCGCGCGTATTCCCGGTACACGCGCTCGCTCGCGGGCAGGATCTTCGCGACGCCCGCGCCGCTCTTCGCCGAAACGTACAGCCGTGGCGCGTGCTCCAGAAAGGGATACAGCCTCGCGAACTCTTCCTCGATGGCCTTCCGCGTCCCGGTCTGATCCTCCACCAGATCCCACTTGTTGAAGACCACCACGATCGCCTTGGTGCGCTCTCCCGCGAGCGCTGCCAGCCGCGCTTCCTGGCGCGCCGGCTCGCGCGAGACGTCCACCACCAGGAGCACGATGTCGGCCCTGGAAATCGCTCTCAGAGCACGAGTAATCCCGTAAAACTCAACCGGATCATGAACTTTCGATTCCTTGCGCATCCCGGCCGTGTCCACGAGAACGAAGCTCTGGTCCCCGTGGCGGATCCTGGTGTCCACGGCGTCGCGCGTGGTGCCGGGCTCTGCGTCCACGACCATCCGCTCCTGGCCCAGGAGGCGATTCACGAGCGAGGATTTTCCCACGTTGGGCCGGCCCACGACGGCGATCCGGATCGCGTTGGGGTCGGCGGGCGGCGGCTCGATCTCGGGCAGCGCTCCGACGACGAGATCGAGAAGGTCCCCCGACTCGCGGCCGTGCAGGGCCGAGACCGGGAGCGGATCCCCGAGGCCCAGCGAGTAGAAATCGGCGAGCTCGGCTTCGGGGCGCGAGGTGTCCAGCTTGTTCACGACGAGGAGCGCGGGGCGGCCGTGCTTCCGGATCCGCTCGGCAACGTGAAGATCGAGCGGCGTGATCCCCTCCTTGAAATCGAGGACCAGGAGCGTCAGGTCCGCCTCCTCGATCGCGTAGTCGGTTTGCTTCACGATCTGGCGTTGGATGGGCAGGGCGCTGGAGGGATCGATGCCGCCGGTGTCGACGAGGAGGAAGGAGCGGCCGTTCCAGGTAGCCTCGGCGTAATGGCGGTCGCGGGTCAGCCCCGGAAGCTCATCCACGATCGCCTGGCGCTGGCCCAGGATGCGATTGAAGAGGGTGGACTTCCCCACGTTCGGTCGCCCGACGATCGCGACAATCGGCAGCATTTGGGTCAGGCGGCCTGGGGAGAATCGAAGCCGATCTGGATCGGCGCGCCGAGCGCGGTCTCGAGATCGCTCCGCGTGCGGTCGTCCAGGAATACCTCTTGTTCCTTGAGACAGTTCGGCGGCAGGAGCACCCGGTCGAAGGGCCCCATGGCCAGGACCGCGCGCTCGATGTCCTGGCCCACGAGGAGCCCGCTCACCGTGACCGTGTCGCCGAAGTAGTCGTTCCGCACCACGCAGAGCTTCGCCTCCACCGAATCGGGAGGGCGCTCGGCGAGCAGGCGCTCCAGGGTGGGGGCGGCGCTCGTGCCGGTCACGATGGCGACCCGCTCTCGCTTTCCGTTTCGCGCGCGCACCGTATCCTCGCCGTGAAGCCAGCGGTCGGTGGTCTGGCGCAGCATCCCGATCCCGTTCTCGAGCTGCGGGAATCCCTCGTAGGAGCGCGCGGCGGGAATCTCCGCCTCCGCGAGCGTGTACATCTCGTCCGCCGCGAACACGAGCCTCGTCTTGTGCCGGCGCGCGAACTCCTTCTGGAAGCGGTGCACCTCCGCGAGGGCGGCCGCCGCGTCCTCGCGCGTGAAGACGCGAAGCTGCGGGAGGCGCTCGCGGTGCTTCGTGAGCCCCACCGGGACCACCGCGATCGTCGCTACGTTTGGATGACGCTCGGCCAGCTCCTGGATGGATTTCGTGAGGATCGCACCGTCGTTCCAGCCCGGACAGATCACGAGCTGCGTATGCATCTCAATTCCCGCCGCGCCGAGCCGGTCCATCTGCTCGAGGATCTTCCCCGACTTGGGATTCTTCATCATCCGGACGCGCACCTCGGGGTCCGTGGCATGGACGGACACGTAGAGGGGCGAGAGTCTCTCGTCGATGATGCGCTGGAATTCCGGCTCGGAGAGGTTCGTCAGCGTGATGAAGTTGCCGTGGACGAAGGAGAAGACGTAGTCGTCGTCTTTGATGAGAAGCTCGCGCCGCACTCCCTTGGGGTGCTGGTACACGAAGCAGAAGACGCAGTTGTTGTGGCAGCGCTTGGGCTGGCGCGCCTCGAACTCGGCGCCGAAGGGAACCCCGTACTCCCGCCTTCCCTCCACCTCGCGCTCCACGCCCTTGGGGTCCAGGACGCGCACCCGGAGGACTTCCTCGGAGGACTGCGCCGCGAAGTCGATCTCGTCGTGCAGGAGCACGTCGTTGATGGCAAGGAGGCGCTCTCCACGCCGAATACCCAGCCGGAAGGCCAGGCCGTTCGGGTCGAGATTGGCCACGGTAAATGGATCACTGAGACCGATCACTGGGGGTTCCTCGGGAAACAATCTGGTGTGAGTAAGGACCGGTGATTCTATGGACTTCCCGCCCTCGAATCAAGTTCCGCGTGAATCAACCTGCGCCGGGGCACGTTACGCGATGGGAGAAGGAAGGATCGCCGGGGCAGAGAAAAATATGGAGCGGGCAACGGGATTTGAACCCGCGACCTTCAGCTTGGGAAGCTGACACTCTACCACTGAGTTATGCCCGCTCGCACGTAGGTCGGACGCTTGATGACCCTAGGGCCTCTCCCCCATACGGTCAAGGCGATCTTCGATTTCGCGGGCCGCCCGCGCGAAGTCCGACTCATCGTGGAGCGCGATCCAGTGAACCCCGGGCGTGGAGCGGAACCAGGTCTCCTGGCGTTTCGCGAGCTGGCGGGTCTTGAGGGCGATCCGCCGGCGCGCCTCCTCGAGTGAGTATTCGCCCCGGAGGTGCGGGATGCGCTCCCGATACCCCAGGGTCCTGGGACCCGGCGCGTCCTCGGGAAGGGGTGCTTGGATCAGGGCCCGGACCTCATCCAGGAAT
>Ga0137397_10001327_pt1 | contig 17270 bp, 25 predicted proteins | sample czorhiz116metaG_FD_106658 | JGI IMG/M metagenome (GOLD analysis project Ga0137397, IMG submission 106658) | Vadose zone soil microbial communities from Angelo Coast Range Reserve, California, USA - czorhiz1.16 metaG | ecosystem: Environmental > Terrestrial > Soil > Vadose zone | place: USA... | reverse complement strand
TCTCAGGTTCGCCCATTCACGCTCCTCGTGCCCAAGCACCCCCTCCGCTCGATCTGAGCCTATGGCTGGACGGCGATGACTTTGGTGCCAGACGAGCGAGGAGCACGTCCCCGCTCTCCCCGTCCTCTCCCATCACCGAAAGACCAAATCAGCAGGATCACAGACGCCGACCCACCCCAATCTCCACGGCCTATCCTCGCTCAAGGTCGCGCCCTCGGTCGCCACCCCCGAGTCCGGGTAGGCCTGGAACTCCTCCGCCGGTCCCACCTATCCCTACACACTTTTTGGGTGTGAGCCCCGGGAACAATCCTGTTCTTCAGCCGCGGTCGACGAACCGCCTCATTCCCACGGCCCGCATCCGCGACTTATCATCTTCTCAATCACGTTTATTACGGAAATCCAGGTCATCAGATGCGATGACATGTATTCGGCTCGTCGCCGTCCATGATGGCCAATAATTGCACCCTCGTATCACCGTCGAGCCTTTGGCCAGGTCGGACGGCCATGGTTGATTTGTCAGGCCCAAAATTGTAGCCCTTTCGATCTTCTACATTATGCATCAGACCCATTGTACACTTGTCCCCTTTTCACAAACCATTCCCCCCTGCTACTCATTCACGAAACTACCTCACTGTATACTTTTACCTAATTCTTAGCCTGCTGCCATTGCATTTTCACCTCTCAAACCATGTTTTTCCATTGCCCCATACTAGCTCGTCGTCACGTAGATTTACTACTGATTGAATCTGAAGATTGCATCAGACCTAAAGGAAAAAAAACTCGCGACGTTTCGGTTGTTGGAATTTTTGATCAGGCCGCCCATTGTCAGTTCCCGAAATTACCCTTTGACGGTTGACCGACCCGGAACTTGCAAACACCTGCAACGGATGACCTGATGAGTGCCCTTGGCGCTTTGTGATTTCGTCATGTTTTTACAGTAAATGGTCCGTGTCAGTACCGTGTACCGTGTACCGTAGTCGCGTGATTGCGGGCAACTCGACGGCGCCCGCGCATTGACTGACGCCCGCAGATCTGGCAAACGCGACTTTCCCGTGCGTCATCGCATTTACACAAGTAGCACCCGCGCAAGGTCCGACCGGAACGAACCAAGTCGCCCACGGTTACCTAGCGCCCTCGGCAGTTCACAAGTGGTTGCAAGAAACGCTGAGGCTGTGCGCACACACATGGAGTTCACGTGGCGCTCGACGCTCGCACGGCAAAACTGTTTGTGAATGAAGGGCGGAGTGGCGGCTAAAAATAAAATTAACGAGCCACGAGGGATGCGATTGCCTCTTTTCTTTTTGCTTCGGTTCCTGGTTCCCCCCATCGCCATCGGCGATTTGTAGCGTGTGCTTGACGCTCATTTCGGCGCGACGCTCCGTTTCGTGCTGTTATTTGACAGCTTGCGAGCCACCGCGTGATTTACGGCTCTCGAATTTCATTTCTCTCTTCGAAAAGTCGAGAGCGGCGGCGAGTCACGCTGGTCATAAACGTCGTCGGGTACCCCGAGTCATGAGTGAGTCTGAGTTCTTTTACTGTAAGGTTCTTACGAGTAGTGCGAGCCACGGCGACACAAAAACCTTTTTTAACTTACCGATGCCAGACGCCCAAAAAAAGAGCCGCGGTCTTGATCTGCCCCATCGAGAGAGAATGGATCATGAAACATATGAAACAATGGAAACGAGTGGCCGCACGCAACCATGACTCGTATCGCGTGAACCGCGACAGAGACTGCTTTGCCGTCGACTAAGCAACGCGCTCAGGCTGCACTCCGACTAGTACTGCAGTCACTCTATCCATTCAAACCAGACAATGGGACGGGCGCCTTCCCCCCTTTCGATGAATGTAATTAATTGATCAGCGTAGCCACACATGAATAAATAATGAAGATAATGAATAAAGGGGCCGTTGAGCGGTGTATGTGTATACTGTTATCAGACTTTGGCACCACGCGGCAGAAGAACGAAGTTATGTGGCGGCCATCCTTTTTGATTGACCCCTCTCGAAGAAGAAGCTTCGTTTTTGAAACGAACCTGCTGGCCGGCGGCACAAGTAAGAGTAAGGGGGGTGGGTGGGGAAGCGCGTGTGTAACATGTGCGATGTGCGAATCGCGGACGGGACAGACGGGACAGACGGACCAGCGACGGGGCGAGCGCACTTGCTGACAGAGGAAGGGACACAGTACGAAACACCAAGCGTGCGGGGGTTCATCGCGTTCATCGTTCATCCCGCGGATCACCGCGGCGCGAGAACGCCAGCAGCCGGGGGCGATGGAGGGGTTCGAGTCGTGGGGGTGAGTGAGTGAGGCTCGTACTTGAAGCGGGGGATGAGTCAAATGCGAATAACTAACCCTTGATCATGCACCCAGTTCACAAAGGTATTCCACTTGCCAAAAAAGGAAAACATCTGAGGATGGAAAGCGCCAGTTTGACAGTTATTTGGCACGGGCCACCGGCGCTTGAAACACCGGGGGCGTCGCCACGATTCTCGTCCCTTGCTTGCCTCCCCGTAAATTGCAAATACCAAAGAAGGAACAAGCACAGTGAAAGTAACGATGCCAAGAGGGGCCCATGCCCAGAGGCACTCTGACCCACAAATCGTTGCATTAACGAGCGCCCATGGCTCCGTTTTGGCACAAACAGTTCGTCTTTTAACAGGTGTTGTTGCCACGGAAATCACAGCGCCTTTACTGTACCGATCGGGCCCAGTCCGTCCCAAAAGTGCCTTGCACCAACCAAACAGGAACACCGCACTAGTCGATAGAGGGGCATATGAGCTCCATGACCTACGAGAGGCGGTGTGAGTAAGAGGGATATTGGGGCGCATCACTAACCTAATACACAGCAATGCCGATGGAGGTGCTGTACATTGTTGATAAAGATAGGGGGACGACGCAATTGGTGTTGAATATACACATTGGACAGCAACTCGACAACAAGGAAATTAATACAGACTACATAGCCATGCACACGAGTCCAAAAGGAAGATGGGTCAGCTAGGGCTACAATAGTGTGCATTGTGAGAATAAAAGGGGTCCGTACCGGATACACTATGTTGACTGGTCCATAAATGGCCGTGAGTTCATCCATGCAGGTCCGTTATTGATGCGAGAGAATATGTTAGAGTCCCATCCTCTCGGCCAATGTCCGGTCGCGATCGACTCCACTGTATCCGCTACCACCGCCCCCGCCCCCCGAACGGCCCTTACGGCCGTGCCCACCGCCACGTCGAGAAGTCCGGTCTCTATCTCTCTCTCGTTCCCGAGGACGGTCCCGCTCACGATCGTGGTCGCGCTCCTTGTTTCGTTCGCGCTCTCGAGGCTCGCGTTGAGCTGCGGGAGATCGATGACGAGACCGTCGCTCGGATTCGCGTTCCTTTTCGCGGCTCCGACCTCGTTCTCGGTCTCGATCGCGGTCACGGTCCCGTCCATGGTCACGCACCCGCTCTGGTTCCTCATCCATGGCCATTTCCACCTTCCCACCGGGAGCCTTCCGGGTGTCCGGAGACTGCAGTGGTGAGTTTTCAGGCGAGTCCATGTGACGGGACGAGGAGCGACCGCGTGTCTGTGTTTGGATACGTGGGAGAGCATTACTAGAGGTAGCAGGGGACGCGCGCGCCTCGGATAGACGCGGCTTTTTATGTGCACGAGGTGCGGTAGGAGGGAGCTTGTTAACGGTTCCGCCCCCACCGCCGCTCCCATGTCCGTTTCCATTGGGATTGCCGCTAGTTGGTGTTTGCACATGCGGAGCTACTTGATGCGTATGACGAGACGACGCGTTCACTGGACGGGTGGGTGGTTTTACAATCTCGTAGGATTTGTCTAGCTCGTCTCTGGAACACGTGTGAGCTCTCTGGAGCCAAGGAAGCAGATGAGACTTACGATAGCGACCGAATGACCTGGTGGGACTCTGCGGACGTGCCCAAGGCATAATGTCAATCTTAACATCGGGGTCCACGTTATTGCACGCTTCACATACCTCGGAGCGCCGTCTCCAGCTTGCTGACTGCTCGTCTTAAACCGCGCACTTCCTCCTTTAGTTTTCCAGTCTCGCTACTCTTCAGCAACTCATAAAGCTCATCATTTTCCTCTTGCAGAAGCTTGGCACGCTGCGCAAGGGCGGTATTGACGGTACTGGATGATGACCTAAAGCCGGTTTCCGCCGAGGCGGCATCAATGTGAGTCAGGAGCAGGGATATGAGTGCGTGTGGCAAAGACAAGGGCTCGGTAAGAGAGGGATTAGGCTGAGTCGAGAGATACTGGCGGAGGGTGTTGACCTCGTCCTACGTACGCACCGCCAGACGACAGGGTGATTAGTGAACATGATAATAGACGCCAGACAAGGGAACATACGGTCAAGTCCGCGAGCTGAGAGTCTTTTTTGCGCAAGAGGGCCTCCAGCTCCAGCTCGCGGGACGACGGGAGGTCCATGATGGTGGCAAATGACCGTGACAGAGGCGCGTCTTGACGTTGTTTGACACATCGCTCCGGATGACGTAAGCGAATCGTTTTCCATCCCATGCTTATTTGTTCGTCTGTCTGTTTGCTATCTCTGCTTTGTATAGTACAACTTATACAGTATAAATCATATTGTCAATTGAGAGAAATACAACGCGACATTTTCTACGACCTTATCAAGGAGGGCATTGACTAGTGGAATACATAGAGTCACTTTGTCCATTCGAAGCACGTGCAGCTGCAATAATAAATGCAAATACGGCAAGACCTTTTTCTTCGACCCGCTCTTGCGTCGTATGCAGAAAACTCGGGCTGAGGCCGTGCCCCAAATCGTGCAACTGTGTTTTCCAAGGTGAGAAACTATAAATCATACTACACACTTCTTTCATTCCTTTCGGCATATACACCCTGATGACAATCATATTCACACTGTACGAACGGCAACGGGCCACGTCTGGCCCCTGCTGTCGTGACTGTTTCTTCTACAACGGTAACTGAGCACAACGTACACCCCTCTACTCTTCTCATTGTGCTTCCCATTGGTTCCTTGCTGATCCATATTGCGCTAGATGTGAATCATTTGACAGCCCCATGGAACCCGAAATTCAACTAACGGCCCCCGTCCTTTATATCAATGTGCCTGCAATTGTATTGTCTTATAGCTATATATTCAAGTTTTACTCGTGAATTGCATCTGGTTGTGCGGATTTATCCGATGTTGTATCGAGAGGTTCTTCGTCATGGAAGGCATCAGGGGGCAGCTGTCCTTGTACTTGGGTCAAAGCGCCTTTGAAGATATACAAGAACGGTCCGGCTGCTGCTGGAGGAGGATTAGGTTGATACGCCACAGGTAGCATGCATCTAGGGCATTGAAATCTATATTGCCGTTCATGTCCACCTCGTGACCTTGACAAGGTCAGTCAGTGTGAACAAGCAAGGACAGGGACGAACCTTTCGATGAGTATGGGCTCGCAAGGCTTCGCATTCAGCTTGAAAGCTTTTGCCTTGGCACCATCCTTGTCTTGAGAGCGGACTATGGTTGCATCGTCTGTCTGCCGTCGTGGTAGCGATGACAGGGCAGCATCAATTACGAGCTGGGATTGACCATGAGTACTGTACAGATCGTTCCAAGGAGACACTTGCTATGAATTCGCCGCATATGCAGTCTGCGGTGTCTCGGTGAGCACGACTCAAGTGAGATTAAAGGGCCGACCCACAATACACTTTCAACGCGGCCGCCGAGGATGCCGTTGGCAGGGCTAGAAGGAGTGAGAAAAAAAATGTTATTTGAAGGAAAGTTGGGGGACAGTACCATCGGCAGAAGTTGAGACTGCAGATCTCGAGATGACTTTGGGCATTTGGACAAACCGGGACAATTGCGTGTGGCGAATGACAGAAACGATACAAAGCCTATCACGTGATTCTAATTAGGCATCACTGGAGCAGACCTGATGGGATGCCCGCGAGCGCTGTTGTTGATTATTCTCCACCTGTTCTCATCAAGACCACGTCATGGCCGAAAGAGACACCAGCGCACGCCTAAGAAAGGCCGTCAGAGGTAGTTTCTTGACCATTTCCCCCCGTATCATGTTGACATTGGTGTAGAAAACAACCTCTTTCTCGTCAAGCGTCTTATCCAACGCATTGATATGCGAAACCCTGATCCTGGCCCGAAACGGTACACATCATTGGCGTGGGCTGCGGCGGAGGGTAATGAGGAAATGTTCGAATTTTTGCTCGATGCCGGGCACGACGACGACGAGCTTAGCAGGGTACGACCGACAATATTCACCCTTCTATAACTCTCTCTCACGTCAGCTCTTTATAGGATTCAGAGAACAGCACGATCCTCATTCTACTTGCGGACCTGAAGCCACCTCTGGCTCTAATATACGGTCCTTCAGACCTTGATTTTATGGGCGCTGCCCTTCGGATGGCAAGGTTGTATCACAACCGATACCCGTTCATACTAGACTGGTCAGATTCGTCGGGGAAAACCGCGTTGCACGTCGTAGCTTCGAAAGGCAATGAGGAGTTGTGTCAGGTGTGTCTTTGTGTCGTTTTCCTCTTATTCGTCCTTCAACATTCTGTCCCTAGATGCTCTGCGATCTAGGGGCTGACTTCGACTTGTCCGACAACGACGGAAATACGCCACTGCATCAGTACGTCTTGAATGCGTTCAAACGTGAGGTTTTAGTGACACTGTGATCAAGTGCAAGCGCTTGGGGACACATTCCTGTGCGTAACAATATCATTATCTCACCTGGGATGCGTTATCGACGTTCGACCATGACATAGATCGTGCAATTGTTGATCGAACGAGGGTGCCAATTCGCCGCAAAGAACAATCAGGGATACTCGCCCTCAGATTACGCATACTCGTATGTTATCACATTTTGCCACTGTCTCCATCTGAAAATGCGATTCTGTTTCTGTGGGAACAGCTACAGTATCCGTGACACGCTCGAAAGTACTGCTCGAGCACAAGTGGAGCACAACAAGAAGGCTCGACGCGTATTTGCCCAGGCAGCTGCCCGTGCAGCGGAATTGGATGGCTTCGATCCACAGATGAAGTCATTGGGAGTGGGACTTGCCATGCGGAATCGTAGTGGTTCCGCTGCGAGCCGCACCACCGCCACTTCAGATAGTGGAGATGTCGAAAGCTTGCCATCGGGACATTCGTACACCAGTGGCATTTCGTCTACCTCCCCTCAAAACACATATCGTTCTGGCGCTTCCTCATCGGGCAGCGCGAGTACATTCTCGGCCTCACCTACCCCTGGCTTTTCACATTCAAGCAGCGCGCTCTTATCGTCCGCTTCTAACCCGGCCTCTGCGCTATCGCCGATTGCATCACGGGTGCTGGAGCAGGACGCAAGCGCCATGGAAGCTTACCTTCGTCGGAATCGAAGTGGCAGCGGTTCCACGGACGTCAGGACGACGGAAACACCTGTCACTTCACCCCTTGGGAGTACACCAGTTTCGACTGGACCATCGCTGACTGGGGATAACCTTCCTTCGTTGCCCGATGTGAGCGGGTCGGTTGCCGCAAGACGTCACTTACGTCCCTCGTTTTCTGCTGCCCAGCTTCGCAGAGCACCTTTTATCGTGACAACACACACCTCTTCACAGGACATGACATCAAGGAATCGAGCAGGTACCAACCCGACCTCGACGACATCAAGTTCGGCGCGATCGCCACTGTCGGACACTTTTGGACCGACGATTTCTGGCCTTCGGGCACCACCATCGCGTAATAGTTCTCTTAATGCACTTTCGAATATGAACGACGGCCCGGAGCCCGAAAAACTTACGGGGCCGCCAAGTGAATACGCCGTCTTCCCTGACCCTCCAGAAGACAATTCGACTTTGAATGCGACGCCGACAGCGACGAATACGCCCACGCCGACACGTCGATTGCCGTTCAACCTGCTGTCGAAACCTTTACCTAGCCTCGATCTTCACCACGGACACGGACATCGAAGAGGGGCATCTATCCAATCTCTGCGTTGATGTTGTAGTATAGGCTGTATGGTATGATACCGTAGTACTGTTGTGTTGTTGTGTGTGTACGCTGTACGCTACAAAGGGACAATCTCAGATCTCGGGAATGAGCGGCTCCGCGGATCATCCGGCTTGTCCATATTTAGCGTCATTTGCCGCTCGTCCGCTGCTGTTCCGCCTCGCCACCTCGTTCTCCCTCTCGTCCTTACTGCAGCCATATCATCCTCTCGTCTCCCCCAGAGAGAAAGTATGACTCTTCCATCCATCTCCGGTGTCGACCCTGACCCCACAACTCAAATCCCTTGGCCCGGCGCTCGTAAGCGGTCAGATCGTGAGCTCAATGCGCCAGGGGCCACCACTCCCCCACTCAATTCCAGGAATGCATCACGGCACGGGTCTGAGGTCTCTAGGGCAGAAATAAATGGGAAACATCGTCGACTCTCGACATCCGATCTATTCAACCTCAGTATATCCATGGCAGGTGCCCAGATCGCCTGGACGATCGAGCTGGGGTAAACTAACCTTTGCACCTTCAATCTCGGGCATTATTCTAACCCCAGCCACGCTAGATACGGCACACCCTTCTTGCTTTCCCTCGGCATCTCGGAGCAACTCACTAGCCTCGTGTGGCTGGCTGGTCCGATCTCTGGTTTGATTGCGCAACCAGTCATTGGTGAGCCCAAGGCATGCTTGACCTTCCACGTCGCATTCACAAAGTGATACCCCTCTAGGTGCAATCTCTGACTCGTCCACGTCCAAGTATCGTCGGCGGTATTGGGTCGCACTGTCAACCGCTGCTCTCGTGGCGTCGACTCTGACCCTGGCGTATTGCGAGGATATCGCCGCTCTATGGGCGGATATGCTCCGAATCGGCGGGGGCGACTGGGATTCGAGGCAACATGAGAAGGTACAATCCGATAGCGTACACAATCAACTCATTTTTACATCACTGACACGTAAGCAGGCTTCCACCTTTGCCATCGTGCTTGCTGTCATTTCGTTCTACGTCCTGGACTTTGCTCTCAATGCCCTGCAGGCGTCCCTTCGTAATCTTCTACTCGACGTCACCCCTTCTGAACAACTCAGCGCAGGAAACGCCTGGCATAGCAGGATGACTCAGGCAGGAAACATCGTCGGGTATGGCTTTGGTTTCCTGCCTCTCGCAAGCCTTCCGATCATTCGTTTGCTCGGTGGCGATCAGTTCAGGAAATTCTGTGTCATTGCGATAGTCGTCCTCGTGGTCACTGTCTGGATTACCTGTTATACCCAGACAGAGGAGGAGCGCATTCTCCAAAAGCCCTCCGAAGGGTACGCAATCCTTCGCCTCGCAGTTCTACAAGCTCTTCACAACGTACAGGACATTCCGGGAAATTTGGGACAACATTTACATCGCTATCGTCGCGCTTCCAAAGCCTGTGCGACGAGTATGCTATGTACAGGTCTTCGCCTTCATGGGTTGGTACGTATTCGACGCGAGTCCCGCCCTAGACATTCGCTAATTTAGCGTCTTCGAGGTTCCCTTTCTTATTCTATTCGTGAGCAATGAGGTATAATCGCCCTCTGTGGCTGTGCTCATGTCCGCGTTGCATAGCACCACCTACGTCGGTCAAATCATGGCGCAACAATACGACAAGGAGCCGGACAAGGACCTGGCCACTCGTACTGGCGCTCTAGCGATGCTTATCCATAGCATTGGTACGAACCATGCGCTTAACGCAACAAAATTCAAAGCTAACCTTTGACGATCCTAATAGTCGCCGTGCTTGCCGGGATAGTTCTCCCTTACCTGGCTCGGCGAGATGTTCGCTTGCTCGCTCAAAGCGACGATGAGGACGAGGACGCCGAGCTTACGCGCCTCAGAGACACAGTCAGACAATGGCAGGCAGAGGCTGCTCGCAAAGGCAAACCATTGCGTCTGCCTATAATGCCGTTTTTGCTGCGCAATATCTGGATGGGAGCCATGTTGTTATTCAGCCTCATCACCATGTCCACCTTCTTCATCACCAAAGTCTGGCAGGTAGGATTTCCGATCCTTTCGGTTTACCCCGCATCTTTGCAAACGGGCGTTGACTTCTTTTAGGCCATCTTAGCTGTTAGCTTGATCGGTATCTGCTGGGCGGTCGCTTGTTGGGTACCCTTCGCCATCATAATGGAGGTCTGTGGCCACATACCAATAGCCGTATACGCTTGGCGCTTACTCTTTTACATTTCTCCAGTTCCTTAAAGAGTTAGACCGACCTGCACCTGCACCCCAACGAACTGTACGCTATGTTGATCGCCGCACTTCACATACTAGGGCCGCATCATCTCCAAATCTTCTTAGGACTGTTCTTCTCAACGAACGCCAGCCATTACTCACGCGGCGCCGTTCATTCGAAGATCAAGCGGATAACAACGCTCAAAAACCCACCCGTGTTGCTGGAGGGACAATCCTCGGTATCCATAATCTGGCCATTGTCTTCCCTCAATTTCTTGTGAGTCTGTACCTCATACTGTCCTTTCCAGAACCTTACGACTTTCGATACTCTCAAAGACTGCAATCGCATCAAGTGCAATCTTTAGATGGGCCGATGCGGCAGCTCATAACGATCCGATGAACACCGGTGCGTTCTATGGGAAGAATGGTGTTGCCTGGGTCCTTCGCTACGGCGGACTTTGCACTCTGGTACGTCGCTCTCTGTACCCATGCCCTGTATGCCGACGTTGTTTTTGGCAGTTCGGAGCTGCCCTGTGCCGTATGGTGCCTCTCACTCACACGGAGAAAGAGATGAGACGTCGTCTGGGAGAGATGAGGGTGCTCAAGAAGGAGCAAACGCCCTAAGTCCATGCCTCGGTTTATTCTATCTTGATTCAATTGCCCATCTAATGTCGTTGCAAGCACGTTGTCTGGATCTCAAGTATCTCAATCCTGCCTGGTATCTCAACTCAATAAATGTCTTTCATGCACTGAGAATACATAATGCATAATCCCAATTTTTTTGATCCCGCGTGTGGATACAATGGCAGGGAACAGGTGTAATCGCCGGACTGCTCAAATGAAAAAGACTCCGGATCTGGGGGAGCTCTGCTTTCGAAGTCAGAAACGATCCTGTCAACTCTCTGAAAAATGCCGCGTCCCCCACCTGCTGTAGTGGTGACATTGTAAAACAGCCGCACTGATAGGGCATGCCTGAGCCTGCCTTCGAGGTGAGCTACAGCCTTGAGGCGATGAGAGACGTTCTCCCAGTTCGAACTACCTCTGCCGCAAATCACCGCGGCAGAAGCTGTGGAATGCTCCAGATGCGATACTTCGCATCGCACGTCCGTGTCGCCTTCGGAGAATGCTTCTGTGGCACATCATCCAAATCAGATAAGACCTGATTTTGATGGAACGATCAATGATGATACCTGTCCCATATACAGGAAGGCAGGACACCGGAGTAGTATCACCTTCATCATCTGCTGCGGAGAATCCTCGACCCGTATGATATAGAACCTGTTTCTCCACGAGGGCACCTTTGGGAAGAGCCCTCACAGACAAGAAGAGCGTAGGCGTGGCGTCTCGCTGTCAAAAGCGGTAAAACAAGGAACAAGGGGTTATTTTTGGCTTTGGTGGCCAGATACCACAGACTCACGTCCAAGCGTTGCGCCGCGGCTATTGCGAGCGAGATGTGGGGTTCTTGGACGACCCAATACAAGATGAGCTGCGCGTGACCGGTGTCCCATCCGCCGCCGGCGCCCGCATTGCCCGACAGTGCCTTCACGATGCGATCGGAGTGCTGCGATGCGAGAGGGATCTCGGTGGCGAGATTTTGCGGTGTCAGGATGCCAAGGGAACTGGGAACGAGACCGATCTGGCCCGAGACGAAGACGCGTTCGTCTACCTGGATGGGATAAAGATAGGGGGGATAGGCGCGTCAGTCAACGGCTCGGTTTTTTTGTTTTTTTCGCGATCGAGGGATGCTGGGTAAAAGTTTGGTTCTTACGAGGATTGCTTGGGAGTACGGACCGATGTTTGCTGGTGCCCAGTAGCTCAGACCTTGGACGTGTAACGCCTTCCGATCGCACGCTTTCTGCTCGGCATATGCGACGCAGTCGAGCATCAGCCGCAGGGGATGAGGAAGGTCTACCGCCACGCAGGCGCGCGCTGGCGGACTGACGCCGAAATGGGTCGCATAGACAGCATTGATAGAAGCAAAGTCTTCTATTGATGAAATGAAGACGTTCATGTGAGCGATATGACTCAGTGATAACGAGTGTTCCGAGAGACATCCTTATGACATAAAGTTAGCTAACCGGCTGGCCCGACGCACATCGGACTCTTACTTTGTAGGATATGGAAGCATTCTTGGACTTCGTGTTCTAGCGACACATCTGATGCACTACGAAGGTCTCTATGGACATTACCGATGGAAATCCAACTACCGAGAGACCTAGATGTAGGTCCCAATAGTTGGATACTTAAAGCTCTGTTGGAAATAATTGGCCCTGTGGTTTGCTCGTTGTTCGGCAAGCTGGCTCGAAGATATTCTGCGACCTGGCGATAAGGTAGATCAAGTAGGGCCGGAACGGTGAGCTCGGGGACGTGGTCTGGTTTTGAATCAAGAGAAGCATGTCGGATGCGTAAGAATGCAACGGTGGCGAAACCGCTGTCCGAATGGATGACGGTCTCTGTATCATGTCTAGCAAACGGTTAACATGATGGATGACTAGTACGTATCAAGGACCTCACATCGTGATGCGCCGCTTGAAGAGTGGACAGTCGAGTGTCAATGTCTCGTATTCCCCTCCCTCGCCGCAAATATGCGAACCATACAAGGTATTCTATGACAGTCGGTCGGATCACCATCGGGAAGTGATCAAAGAAACGCCACCCACCAATGTCACTAACGTACTCCGCATTTCGGATAGAGTCTTTCCGAGGTGTCGAGTGGTCAGCCCAATTCCCGCGACTTTGATGAGAACAGCATGCATTCCCGCCGCAATCATCTCTGATAGAAGCTCTGCTTGATCTCTCTGCCACAAGTAGCTCAATGGAGTAAGAGACAGCCTTTGACAGCTAGACATACGCCAGTGTGAATGAAATCACGAAAGGGCGATCTGAGAGAGGGTACTCACACGTGTTCTACGCGGACGCGCTGGTAGTTTGAAAGGATAGCCCCGACAGAGACACCCTTTGCGTCGGGATGTTGAGACTGAAGCATAATGTATGCTCGATGAGCGAATAGGGGTGCATCGACAGAGTCTGCGTTACTTTGACATCGGCGAGCAAAGCATACAGGTCCTCTGTCTCGTCTCCGTCGACCCCTCCGCGTTCCTTTGCGTCCCGTCCACCATACTCTGAGTCTTGCACGAGCGCCGTGCCGTTGATTATTCTCCGATAAAGAGGAACGTCCAAAGCGCGAGCGACGAATTCGATGGCGTCTTGTCCCACAGTCTGGTAGAGGTAGGAGTCCAACTCGTCTGCGGTCGGCCCACGGCATAATGAGAAACGAATGCCGAGGTGCAAAAAAATGAGGGCGTCACGCGCCTTTTCCAGGCTCTGGTCGCAGAGAAGCTGCTGCGACCAATTCATGGCCATTTTTGTAACAGTGTAAGAGGTTGTAGCAGCTGTCCTTCCCGCCGCTGAGGAGAGCGATGTACTTCATTGATAAGATGCGACCGGGCCGTAGCAGCGACTGATGAGTCCGAGTCAGCGGTTGACACAAATCTAAATCTCGTCTCGAGTTTACGATGCCGACAGTCTCAGTGGATAAGGAGGACCTCTGGGAACGACTTGAACGGAAATACTGTATGTATGCAATGTTCCTCATGGTGTTTCGCTATCGCCTGGACTAAGCACTCGCGCGCAACAGCATCGGAAGAATTTGACAAGCTCTGTTTTGAGTTTGGCATCGAGCTCGATGAAGACGTCAGTGTTGCACATCTCAAAGATTTTCTCATCTCTCAACTCATTACCATGCGTGGACTTAGACTACGGAAGAGGTTGAGACCGCGATCAAGCAGGGCCTGCCTGCTGGACGCCCGGTACGTGCTTTCACGAGTGACCGAGACTGTGCTCACTTCAATCCCTAGCAATTGAAAATAGAAATACCAGCAAATAGGTGTGCAACGCGTAACATCCAACTACTCTGGCCGCTGACCGTGTCTCTAGATATGACCTACTTTGCATAGAAGGCATTGCGCGCGCGTTGCGCGTATTCTTAGGCAAAGGGAAGACACCAGAATATAGATTGGTATACCCACCCGGAGGGGAGAAGGACCTCATAGAGGTTACCGTAGGTCCAGCAGTAAGTCGGGTTTCTCAGTTTGTTTCCGCCCCCTCACGGCATCTTAGACTGCCCAAGTTCGCCCCTACTTCGGTTCTGCCGTCCTTCGAAATGTCAAGTTTACGCAACGCTCGTACGAGTCGTTCCTAGACTTACAGGACAAGCTACACCAGAACATCTGTCGGAAGCGACAGTTCGCTGCCATTGGCACGCACGATTTGGATACCATCACGGCGCCATTCCGCTACGATGCCAAGCTTCCCAAGGACATAAAGTTCGTCCCACTGAACAAGACGCAAGCGTACACTGCTGAAGAGCTGATGACGGTCTACGAAGTAAGCGGATCTGAGAGTGATAGGACTCATTCGTTGACTCGGACGCCGGTCCACACAGTCTGATCGTCATCTGGGAAAATACCTGCCCATCATCCGCAATTCTCCTGTGTACCCTATCATCTATGACAAGGAAGATCGTGTGCTTTCCTTCCCTCCCATCATAAATTCGGAGCATAGCAAGATAACGGTCAACACCCGAAACATCTTCATTGACTTGACGGCGACGGACCAGACGAAGCTAAGCATCGTGACAAACATTGTGGCGACAATGTTTTCCGAGTATTGCGAGGCGCCGTTCACGTGCGTACCATTCCTATCGTCGATGCGTTCTACTTGACCGAAATCCCCCTACCCAGCATCGAGCCCGTCAAAATAATCTACCCAGATGGTCGGGTCGTGATCTCTCCCGATCTCTCCTCGCGACAGACTCAGACACATGCCTCATACATCAACGCTTGCACAGGGCTGAATCTCTCCGCACCACAAGTCAGAGACCTCCTCGAGCGCATGTCATTGCGGACAGAGCTCTCGCCTGGGGACGCCGATGCGCTCAACGTCAGTATCCCCCCAACGAGGCCCGACATCCTGCATGAATGCGACATCATGGAGGATGCGGCGATCGCCTACGGGTACAATAGATTGCCGGATATATTCCCGGCGACGAGCACAGTAGCGCAGCCGCTTGCTGTCAACAAGCTCAGCGACATCATCCGGCACGAATGGGCATACGCCGGCTGGGTCGAGGTTCTTCCACTCATTCTCGTAAGTCATCTGTCCCCCCCCCCTTCTCACCCGGTGCTGGTGCCTCACTAACGAGTTTCCCCGCTTCGCCATCGTAGTGCTCTCACGAGGAAAACTTTGCTTGGCTCAACACGGCCGACGACGGTCAAACGGCGGTCAAGATCGCGAACCCGAAGACGCTCGAGTTCCAGGTGGTGCGCACCTCGCTCCTGCCGGGCCTGCTCAAGACGATTCGAGAGAACCGCTCGCACGCGCTGCCGATACGCATCTTCGAGGCGTCCGACGTCGTGCTCAAGGACGCCGGGCGCGAGCGCCAAGCGCGCAACGAGCGGCACGCCGCCGCGGTGTGGTGCAACAAGACCGCAGGATTCGAGACCGTGCACGGCCTGCTCGACCGCGCCATGGCGATGCTCGAGGTGCCGCATATTCCCGGGGGGGGTGGTTCCAGTTCTGGCGATGAACCTGCCGCTCCGACGTGGGGGTACTACATCAAAGAGCGAGACGGTGCGTCGCGTTTCTCTTTCGGCGATGCTTTTCGCATGCATGAACACGAGGTCGCTATTTTTCTCATTTCTCATGCTTTCGCGTTGTGTGTGTGTGTGTGTTTGGGTACTTCTCTTTTCCCCCACCTTCCCACATAAATGCAGACCCGACGTTCTTCACCGGTCGCGCCGCAATGATCTACTACCGCGCACGACCCACCGAAGCGTTGGCAAGTGCGCCAAAACAAAAGGCCAATCGGACGCGGACCGCGTTCGAGGCGGGCGGCGCGAGCGGAGGCCAGAAGGACGTGCTCATAGGAAGGCTGGGCATCTTGCACCCGAGTGTGCTGGAGAAGTTCGAAATCGGGTACCCCTGCTCTGCGCTCGAGTTCTCGCTCGAGCCGTTCAAGGGCGAGGTGCCGGTCATGTGGACAAACGATGATATCTAGCATGGTGCTATGATTGGTGTCGCGCTAGTGGAGAGTAAATAAAGTAGGAAGCAGAGAGGTCGTTGGGTGTACTTTGGTCTTATAAAGGGAGCAAAATAAATGGAAAGGGATTGCTGCGATCCACGTTGAAGGGACCACACTTATGAGGCAACACGAGTCAAGCATCCGAGGACCTTTCTAAGGTTGACGATGATGATATGCAATACATAAAAACTGTAGAGCCAATATCGAGGGCTGAAAAACACAAAAATAAAAACACAAGCAAAGAAAAGTCCCAAATTCCAATTCCGGTCAGAGCATCCCTGCAGCGCGCATATCTGCCATCAGCTGGTCGTCGTCCCGGAAAGTTTGTATGATCTGTCGCTGTCGTTCAGGATCGTGCGCATACATCGCTATGATCAACTCGCGCCGCGCCGACTCTTCCCCGGCCATGGGCCTCAGGGGCGTCATCGGGACCGCCCTGCCACCCTCCACGACGTCCGCGTCGTGATCGCCGCCCTCCGCATCCCCGCGAGAGCGCCGGGAGAAGCCAAGTCCAGTGCGGACGAGCGAGCTCACTTCGCGCACGGGCATGCCGACGAAACGATGCAAATGCGTGGAGAGTGCGTGCGACTGGCCGGCGGCATCGCGGCCGGAAACGGTCGTTTCGCGTTGCGAGGCTAGGATGTTGCGTTCCCAGCGCTTGACGCGCCAAAAGCCGAGCAACGATGTGAGGAGGATAAACCAACCTGAGATGATCAAAATAGGAAAACGAAGCGTACGGCCATCAGTTTTACTATAAAGACAAAAAAGGCTAAGAAAAAACAACAACGTACCGACGGTCATGAGAAAAAACGATACCCAGTCCGTCGTTGCTTCGTTTGCGACGTTCAGGTCGTCCAGGGTCGCCCCCGGGATAGTTCCAGATGGCATCCCGTTGACCATGGTGATGTTTAGTTTCCGGTAATACTCCTCGGCTTCCTCTTTTGTGCCGAACGTCGGCTTGGCGGGCGCCGCCTCATCCCCCTGCCCCCCGTTGCCATACGGACCGCCGCCGACGCCCCACCAGTTACTTG
>Ga0137397_10001326_pt1 | contig 17270 bp, 15 predicted proteins | sample czorhiz116metaG_FD_106658 | JGI IMG/M metagenome (GOLD analysis project Ga0137397, IMG submission 106658) | Vadose zone soil microbial communities from Angelo Coast Range Reserve, California, USA - czorhiz1.16 metaG | ecosystem: Environmental > Terrestrial > Soil > Vadose zone | place: USA... | reverse complement strand
GGCGCACTGAATGTCTTGGCGCGGGGATACCGCGTGACAGCCTGTGGAGAGGAAGGCGCTGGTTCCGGTCAGAAGACCAGAACGAAACCGTCCTCTGTGAAGCAGGAACCCACCGAAGCGACTATGCGTGAGGCTGATCATGCGTAGCGCCGTAGGAATCCGTTGCCTTCAGGCAGGGGAGGATGTCAAAGACTTCATATGCACGTTTCTGTCTGTGGCTGAATCCGGAGCCTATATGGTGACTCGGCCCAAACCCGGCGCAATGTGATCTATCTCCCGATACCGATCGCACTTCCGCCTCTGTGAAGCGCGCATGGGAGTCATTGTCGCCGCGCGGAGACGAGGTCCGGAGGCAGACCTCATGTGTGACACGGATTAACACTCAGAGTGACAATTAGTGTCAGGGCGCGTCGCACGCCCTCGCCGAACACCCCAGCGCCGACCAGCACAGTGTCGTACTCATGGCGGACTATGGGCGTCCGCCACCAGCGCCGAGCAGTTGGCGTCTTTCGCGAGACCAGGATCGACAAATGCAATAATCGCCGCGACGGGCGTCAACAATGTCCCCAATACGGTCCCCGTACCGGCCTGCAGCAGCGCTTTCTCGGGTTTGATGCCGATCTGCGGTTTCGACAGGCTGCCGCCCACGCGAATAGGCGAACGCAACCGCAACAGACGCACCTTTTTTGGATCTCCCTGCAATGACAAGTCTAGTCGTTCGGTCGCCAAATTGACGCCTCCGCGTCCGATGATCAATACATTGGTGGTATCGATGACCATGGTCTTGGCGTTCAATTGTCCTTGTTCTGCTTGAAATTTCGCCACGCCGCAGCGCAACTCCACTTGCTCTTGATTCCGCGTCAACATCAGGCCGAGAGCTCGACCTACGTCGATACCGGTGAGCTCGGCAAAAAGCGCGCGAATCTCGCCTCGCGGAATCACCATGCCTAAGACACCATCGGCGCTGGACGCGAATTTGTGTACGGAGCTTCCCTTGCCATGCAATTGGACGCGCCCCGCTAGCATTCCTTCCATGGGAGGATCCGTCGCGGAGGCAGGCTTGAACTGCGCCAAATCGACATTCTCGATATTCATGTCGATATCGGATTGCGGCACGTCCTTGGAAGCGTCGATTTGCACGCGGCCGGCCAATTGACCTTGCGGCAGCGTGAACGACAGAGGATCGAGCCGCAAAACGCCGGCATCCAACAGCAAATGAAACTGGACGTGCCGCAGCGGAATTTTCGAAGATACTACCGACTGTGCCTTGAAGGTGACGTCTCCGTCCATCCCGCGCACCCGATTCGCCTGTAAATCGGCGTCCGGCAACAGAAAGCCGCTGGCGGATTGAGGTTCGGTGCCTGGCGGCCAAACAGGCGCGTGATCGGCGACACTCTGACTGCCCCGTGGAGGAACGCGGGTTCCTAGGGCGGGGGCAAGATCGGCAAGATTCAAATGCGTGGACGTCAGCTGGGCGGTCAATTTCGGACGCTTCTCGCGGAGGCTCACCGACACAGTGCCCGCAATGTCGCTCGATCCCACCTGACCGTGAACATCATCGATTTGAAACTGGTTTCCTCGATGCTTCAGGGTGCCGTCGATCTTATATCGGGACGAATTGGGGAGCGCCAAACCGGTAAGATAGTAGGCGTCCGCCAGGTCATTGCCGCTGACCGTAAAAGCGGCATCATATGCCGTCAAATCAAATGGCTTCGGAATGGTCGCGTGCGTATCCAGCGAAATATCGGCTGCGGTCATGTGGACTGCGAAACGATACGGCGTGTTGGGATCGACATTGATCAGCGGTCCCCCGTCGGCGTGCAGCTTAAATGCTCGGCCGTTCAGAGAGCCCGCGCAGTGCAATTGAAAGGCCGACTCGTCTTGGGCATGCGCCTGTTCATTGGCTGCCAGGGTGCCGCTGAAGATCAAGCGGCGAATTCTGTCCACCACATGAATCGTGCCATCTTGAATGACGAGCCGCTGGATTGCCGGCAAACGGAGTGATGCGCCGGCGGGCGGTTGCGAGCTGGATGCCGCTTCCCAGCTAGCGTGTCCAGACGCGTTGCGCTCTAAATTGAGGGCGGGGGCCCACACCTCGACGCGTGGCAGGACCAGCTCGCCGGTCAGCAAATCCCTAAGGCTGATTTGAACGACCGCTTTCCGGACGCTCAGCATGCGATCTCGTTCGGCCCAGGGAGGATTTTGAACATTGACATCCTCGGCCGTCACCGTGGGATTCCACGACCATAGCTGTACGGACAGATTTCCATCGATGGACGTAGGGCGTCCCGTTTTCGCCGACATGACTCGCCCAATGGGGCGCCGCAAGGCATTCCAATCAGCCATTGAAGCGGCGATAACGATCGCCGCAAGCAGACCGATGACCGACAGCCCAGTCCACTTGAAAACCGGGTGTTTACGCCAGAACGCACTCATGTCACTCACAAGATCCGGAAGGCGTTGCCGTACGTGTATCACGAAACCGCCCGCGATCAACGGTGTGGCAATGCCTATCTCGAGTCGGTGGCATCCGACAGGCGCATTCGAGAGTGTCTAGGTTCTCAAGCCGAATGTCCGGCAATTCTGACTCGTCGATGGGCCACGCGCCTATGTCGATCTCTGCGGCCGTTGGTGAATATACGACCCATCATCGAATGTACGGAGTGATCATGAAGCATTCTGCTAAGAGGGCACGCAGTGACGCCTTTTTCGATGACCTGGTCGAGAGCGTCGATGATCTGCTGAAGCGAATTTCCGACATCGACAGTCCTGATATCAATAAAATTCGATCCAAAGTTCAAATCGCTCTCAGCGCGGCCAAGAGCGCTTGGCAAGACACGGCCCACTATGCGAACGAGCGGGTGACGAATTCGCTGCGCTGGCCCGGCGAACGTATGCGCGAGTCGCCGTGGCGTACGGTCGGCATTGCGGCGGTGGTGGGCATCGGCATCGCAGCTCTGCTCACAAGATCACGCAGCGACTAGGCTTGTGGGAAGGCACCCGTGGATTGCGCCGACGGCCCACGAGCGGTCAGCGCGATCGGGGAGGAGTCCTTGCATGATCCGCAAACTCAGCACCGGCGAGTATCGTTTGTACTCTCGGAAGCTCGATCCGAAGACCAAGCGCCGCCGCAATCTGGGGACATTCCCAACGCGAGCTGCTGCCGAAAAGCACGAGCGTGCGGTGCAGTATTTCAAGCGGCACTAGTGAAAATCCTGGAGCCCAGGCCGGAAGAAGCAAATGAGCAGCGCGCGTAAGCGAAAATCCAAAAGCGCCCACCGGAGTACACGTCAGCGTCGTTGGTCCGGGGCGGTCAATCGACAGAGTGATGCGCTCGATTTAGAACAGTCGATTTTCAAATCCGAAAGCGCCGATCGGATTGCGCGATCGTTGAAGCGTTCGGTCGAGGCGAGCACGCGGCGCAAAGGCTCGCCTTACCAGTCGGCCATGTCAATGCTGAATTTCTATATCAATCGCGGCGGCGTCAATTTGTCGAAACGGCGCAGGAACGTGTTGGAGCGCGCCAAGGATGCACTGCGCAAGGCCTTTCATCGCGAAGTCTAGGTCCGCCTGCGCCGCGAACTGTCGGATAGGTTGCCTATCCCGACAAGTCCGACGACATATCCGAGTCTAGTCACGATAGCATGCGAGCCGAGCGCAGCGCGCCGCCCGTTGGGCGCGCTGCGATTCCGATCACTCGGCGCTCTGATCACACGCGCCCGGTGAAGACCAAGATCAAGAGAACGATGAACAGCAGGCCCAGCCCGCCGCTGGGATAGTATCCCCAGCCGGTGCTGTATGGCCACGCCGGCAGCGCCCCCAGCAACAGAAGGACTAGGACTATTAGCAGTATGGTTCCTAGAGACATTGAAAATCTCCCCTCGACATTGATGGAGCCCATTTTATTGCCGGGTCAATGCTGAAGCAGTCGGGCGGCTTCGTTAGCATGCGTAGGGTACCGCTTACCGAATGCGCTTTCGGCTTGGCGGGACACGGCTCGGTTGGGAAGCCGGTTGCTCGGTTCGCTAATTCGGAGGCGTGCTGGTTGGCGCAGGCGTGCTGTCTTGCGCAGGCGTGCCGTTTGTCGAGACGGGAACGCTCGGATGGTCTTGCAGGGTTTGCAATTGATTTTGGCAAGTTTTACGCATTGCTTTGTCGCTCATGTCGGGATGCGCCGCACGCTGCTTTGCCATGCAATCGTGCATCTGTGCCTTCGTCGTCTTGACGGGCTTGGCGGCGGGCGCATCGTCTGCCATGGCCGGACCAAAGGCTGCAACAAGGGCGGTCAGAACCACGATCTTTACTGAAGTATTCATAGAATATCTCCTGGAGAAGTACATGGTGGTCACGTGTAAGTTTGCCGCGTTGACGCGCGGTGGCTATCGACGACTCACGCAGACTATTGCCGGCGCGCTCCTACACGCGTAGCGGTACCGAGCGAGGCGGCGTAGTGGCGGAACTGACCGAGGTGCATATAAAGATCCGGACGGCTGTAGGGATCGGACTACGCCGTCTCGCTCCAAAGTCGGACAACTGCGGCGCCCGGCGGGCTACGTCCGGATCTATCTCGGAGGCGGCTTAGCCTATATCCTTGGAATGGCAAGGGAGCGAAGCAGGCGTTGGTTCATCACTGAAATGACGTCGGTCCTTAGTTAGACCGAGTTGACCTGCGCGGCGACTAATTATATGAGCGAGCCATGATGGAACCGAGTGCACTGAAGCGATCGCGGAGGGGGCCGGACGCGGAAGCCTTTCGAGTCCTCATCGACAACACTCGGGATTATGCCATCCTGATGTTGGACCCCGAAGGACACGTAATATCCTGGAATGAGGGCGCCGAGGCGATCAAGGGATACACGGCGGACGAGATCATCGGCTCGCATTTCTCATGCTTCTACCCTGCGGACGCCATTGAGCGCGATCTGCCCCAGAAACAACTAGCTGAGGCGGCTGCCACCGGAAGCCTTACAGACGAGGGCTGGCGGCTACGCAAGGGCGGGTCGGCCTACTGGGCCCATGTCGTGATCGCACGCATGCTGGACGGCCAAGGTCGATTGATGGGGTTTTCAATGATTGCGCGCGATTCGACGGCGCGACGGGAGCAAGAACTGTTGCTCCGGCAAAGCGAAGCGCGATTTCGTCTATTGGTCGCAGGCGTCAAGGACTACGCGATCTTCATGCTCAATCCGCAGGGAATCGTACAAACGTGGAATGCGGGTGCGGCGCATATCAAAGGGTATTCCGCCGAAGAGATCATTGGCTCTCATTTTTCTCGTTTCTATCCGCCGGACGCCATCAAACGGGGATTGCCCGAGACGGAGCTGCACGGAGCAACGATGCAAGGCCGCTTTGAGGATGAAGGCTGGCGCATCCGGAAAGACGGCTCGCGTTTCTGGGCCAATGTCATCATCACGGCGGTACGAAATGAAGCGGGACATCTCATCGGCTTTTCGAAGATCACCCGGGATCTCACCGAGCGGCGCCGCCACGAAGATGAACTTCGAAAGAGCGAGGAGCGCTTCCGGCTGCTGGTCGACGGCGTGACTGAGTACGCCATCATGATGCTCGACTCGGAAGGTTTTGTGACCAGTTGGAACGTCGGCGCCGAGCGAATCAAGGGTTACAAGAGTCGGGAGGTTCTGGGAAAGCACGTGTCCTATTTCTATCCATCCGAGGCGGTCCTCGCGAACACGCCGTGGGAGCACTTGCGCATCGCGCGCGACAAGGGACGCGTGATGGAGGAAGGTTGGCGTCTTCGCAAGGATGGCACGCTGTTCTGGGCGAATAGCGTCATTACGTCGTTGCGTGACCAGGACGGCCGGCCGTACGGATTTGCAAAGGTCACGCAAGACTTGACCCAGCGACGCCATGCGGAGGCGCTCGCGGACACGGCGCAGCGCATGCATGAATTCATCGCGATGTTGGCGCACGAGTTGCGAAATCCACTCGCGCCGATTCGAAATGCGGTCGCCCTGATGGGCCGGAAAGGCCTGAAGGACCCGAAACTCGAGTCGATGCGTCAGACGATCGATCGCCAGAGCATGCTGATGAAGCGCCTCCTCGATGACCTGCTCGACGTCAACCGGATCGCCCGCGGGCAATTCTCGATCGAACGCGAACCCGTGGACGTGCGTGACGTATTGGCGCGAGCGGTCGAAACCAGCCGTCCGCTGATCGACTCGCGAAGGCATCGCCTGGAAGTTCACGTTCCCGACCAGCCGGCGCGCGTTTTGGGCGATGCGCTGCGACTGACTCAGGCCTTCGTCAACCTGCTGAACAACGCCGCAAAGTACACGCCGGAAGGCGGCAGTATCAAGGTGAGTGCCTCGGTGCGCGGCGCTGAGATCGAGGTGCGCGTTATGGACAACGGCGCCGGAATCGAGAGCGACATGCTCGAGAAGGTGTTCGATCTTTTCGTGCAGGTCGATTCGACGGTCAAGAATTCCCTGGGCGGCCTCGGTGTAGGCCTGGCGCTGGTGCGGCGCGTGGTCGAATTGCACGGAGGCAATGTCCATGCGCGCAGTGAAGGCAAAGCGCACGGGGCGGAATTCATCGTGCGACTGCCGCTGTCGATCGAACAAAATCAAGTCATCGGCAGCACCCGAGAGCGCCAAGCGCCGGGTTCAATTCCCGTCTTGCGGGTTCTCATCGTGGACGACAACAGGGACGCAGCAGATAGCCTGAACTTGTTGCTGGTGTCGATGGGACAAAAGGTGTGCGTGGCCTACGATGGTCAATGTGCCGTCTCGGCAGCCAAAACCTTCAAACCCGACGTCGTGCTGCTGGACATCGGCATGCCGGAAATGAGCGGGTACGAGGTCGCACGCGCGCTCCGGACGGATGCGTCCACCGCAGAAGCGGCTTTGGTTGCGGTAACGGGTTGGGGCCAAGAGGCCGACAGAGAGCGCGCCAAGGAAGCGGGATTTACGCATCACTTCGTCAAACCGATCAGCGAGGAAACCCTGCGGTTGATTCTGACCGAAGTCTCCGCGGCACAGACCCACTGAGAGTGGGCGGCGCAAGAAATCCGTTGATGTAAAAACGAAATGGTTGATGTAAAAACTCCCCTCAGGGCGCCGGGAAGGACGGCCCAAGGGGAGCGATACGCCGTCGGGTGAGGGCAGCGTTGGGTATATGTTGCTCCAGCGCTGACTTTGGGTCTGTCCGCATTTTCCGTATAACTCTGTCAGACAAAGCCTTGGGCGAGCGCGAAAAGAAAAGAAGTGTCAAGACAAAGAGTCGTTTCAACATTGCCGAAGGACCCCATTGCCGAAAGACCCTCCAAAATTGAGGGCAGCAAGGTTTCATTCGCCGCTATTTTCCACGAATCTCAATGTGTCGAAGCGCCTTGCTTCGGCCTCGCCCAGCTTCTTCTGTGCGCGGATCTCGTTCACCAGTTCGAGCGCACTCTTCGGGCACGGCGGCAGTTCGGCGTCGCTCAGGCGGAGCGGCGTCATGCGCTGACCCCAGCGAATCAAATGCGCCGACAGCGTGAGTCCGCCTCCAAACGCCGGGATCAGAACGAGGCCGCCGGGCGGCACTCGGCCTTCCTCCACGGCCTCCACCAGTGCGACCGGTGCCGTGGCGGAACTCATATTGCCGTACTTCCGCACCGTCAGATACAGCTTGTCCGGGCCTGCGCCGGCGCGCTTGGCAACCGCGTCGATGATGCGCAGATTTGCCTGATGCGGCACGACCAATGCGATGTCGCTCATCGTCACGCCGGCGCGGCGCATCACGTCGAGGCTGGCCTCGCTCATGCCTTGCACAGCCTTGCGAAAAATTTCCTGGCCGTCGAAGTCCCACCGAGTCTGTCCGAACTGCACGCCCAGATTGGCGTACATGGTACCCATGCCGCGCACCCGCAGGATCTGCCGCGAGTCCGCATAGCACTGGAGCTTCTCGGCGATGACACCCGTCTCCTCCTCCGACGCCTTCACTACCATGGCTGCCGCGCCGTCGCCGAACAGCACCGCCACGTTGCGATTGTCCCAGTCCATGTACTGGGAGATCAGTTCGACGCCTATCACCAGGGCGTTCTTGACGATGCCGCTCTTGATCATCGATGACCCGATGGATAGCCCGTACATGAAGCTGGTGCACGCGGTATTGACGTCGAATGCCGCTGCGTGAGTCGCACGGATGCGCTGCTGCACGCCGGAGGCGCTGTTGGGCACCGTCTCGTCATTGCTGCAGCTGCCGTAGATGACGAGCTCGATGTCCTCGCCGCGCATGCCGGCGCAGGCGATGGCACGGTGCGCCGCGGTGATCGCGAGCTCGATGCCGGGCACGTGAGAGATGCGCCTCTCCTTCATGCCGGTGCGTGCCGTGATCCATTCGTCGTCCGTGGGCAGGAATGTGGATAGGTCGTGATTCGTCAGGACTGACGGGGGCAGGCACTTGCCCCAGCCGACGATTGCAGCGTGAGTCACTGGAACTCCCCCCAAGTGCTACTTTGTTGTCCGAACATTGTCACCCATATGGACGCAACTCGCACGTTTCGTGCCGTTCGCCGCCTGAAGGACGGGGCTTGACGCGCATCCTGGTCAAATATGCGGCGCCCGCGCCGGCCGCGTTCTTGTCTCGCGCACCATTTGGCGTCTGACAAGGGGTGCCGCACAATGGCAGATGCATGGTCGACAAGGGGCTTATCAGTGTCTAGTGCCGAGATGAGCAGGAGCGCATGGGTGGATTGGGATCTGCCGGCACCCTACCTTGCGTTGCTTGACGTCGCTCGGGCGGACATCGACGCCTACGATCACGTCAACAACGCGGTCTACATGACTTGGTTCGACCGGGCCGCTTGGCAGCATTCCGCGGCGCTTGGTCTGCCGATCGAGAAATGTCTGCAACTCGATCGAGGCATGGCGGTCCTTCGCAGCGTGATCGCGTACCTGCGGCCCGCCGTGCTGGGCGACACGATTCGTGTGGCGACCTGGCTCCTGCCGGCCGACGGAAAATTGCGCGTTCGCCGGCGTTTCCAGGTGAGACGCGAAGCGGACGGCGCGACGCTCGCCCGCGCCGAGATCGAATACGCATGCATCGAATTGTCGAGCGGGCGTCCGGCGCGTTGGCCGCCGGAGTTTCGCGAGCGCTACGTCGCGCTCGACGAGGTCATGCGCGCGGGCGACGCGCTGGCGCCGATCTGACGGCGGTGCCTCGCTATCGCATGCCGCTCAGCAGCTGCGCCAATGCGGCTGTGGATTGTGCCGCTTCTTCCGGCGAGAGGCTTCCGAGCAGTCCGCGCCGCTCACGCGCGATATGCGCGGCCGGATCGCCGTGGATTTGAAAGACGTAGTGATCGAAGAAAGTCTTCCACACCTCTCGCTGCGGGTTCGGCAAGTTCGCGATCGCAATCGCGCCATGAAGAAGGCAGAGGAACGGCGCACTCAAGGGTCGACGTGCATTGTTCCACCAATAGTTGATCAGCATGTTGAACGGCGCCAAGGATCGAACCGAGTGCCACCACATATAGGGAATGAATAGGGCATCGCCTGCCTCGAGTTCAGCGACTTGAGCCGCAGCGGCGGCCCGCTCGAAGCGCGGATAGCGTGCGAGGTCGGGATTGTGGACATCGACCAGGCTGATCGGCACACCTTGCGGGGTGAATTCGAGGGGTCCGACGTAGAGATTTTCCACCTGTTCCGGCGGAAACAGCATGAATCGGCGGCGCCCCGACACGACGCAGGCGATGTTGTCGTTGAAGTCGAAATGCGCGGCAACCGTCAATGCATTGCCGATCCACGCCGTCGCCTGCGTACCCGGCGGCGGCAAATCAAGCCGGTGCTGCAGATCCAGCTGCGGCAAGTGGACCCACATCGGCAACGCCTGAAGAGCCAGCGCCGGCGGCGCCGAATCCGCGAGGTGTCTCGACAGCAGAGTCAGTGCGTCGCCGAATGTCCCCCGAACACGGCGGAAATTCATGCCGTTCATCGCGTCATTATAAAAAAAGCGGCCGTTTATCCGCGGATCGCCGGCTATCCATTCGACCTGCGTAGCCGGGTTGAAGCTTTTCAGGTAATCGATGATCGCAGCCGGTGAATCTGTCCGCCGTTGCACCAACGGCCAGGTGTCGACGGCTCCTTTGAATACCGCCGGTCTGCCGGCCGGCAGGATCTGGGTCTCAAAGAGGTGTCGGTCGACATTGCGCCACTCGGGAATGTCCATGGGCATGAGGTGGGTTTCCTTATTTCCCAGACTAGTCGACCATTGCGATCAGCGGTTTTGGGGGTGGGCGATAACCCGCCAAATCGAAGCGAAGTTCCTTCAGGCCATAGTCGATCGACACTCTCCCGAATTGCCGCAGGAGGTTCATCCCGATCAACAGTGCCGGGCGCTGACGCAGTCCCCAAACATCGAAGACTAGAAAATCGGCAATCACCAAGGGGCAGTCGATGAATGTCAGTGCTGCCGTCAATTGGATCTTATTGACCATCGCCACCTTTCCTAAGATCTCGCCACCGGTGATGTCGATCAACCGAATGGTGCCAATCTCGCCGAAGGCCGGATTGCGCCTCGCCAAGGCAGCAAGCAGAGGAGCATTGGCGGCTGACACTTCGGCGCCGGAATCAACGAAGGCAGTCGCGGGGATGCCGTCTACCATGCAATCGAGCGCCTGCAAATGCCCCGACGACCCCGACGCGCGAATGCGCGCCTCATTCTCTCGCGTCCAGTTCGCGCTGAATCTGGCACGTGGTTCGCTCACCTGCAGGACGTGATTTTTGAAATCGAAGGTCACGCGGTGACCATCGAGGCAGTCGAGACCCAGATACCCGTCAGCGTCCAGCAGGGAACGGGACAACGTCGGCACAACCAAGTGTCTGCACGTGATCGACCCAAACGACAATGTGCGGATCGACACGGTGTCGGCAAAGACGGCGCGGACAACCCCTTGCAACTTTGCCTTTTCGCCGTGGAATAGACCCAATTCGTCGGCGACTTCAGTGGCCAAAACGGTGCGGTCGGCACCGGTATCGACGACGAAGTGATACGGTCCATTGCCATCGATGCGCACTGCGACCGTCAGGTGACTTGCGACGTCGGTTGCGGCGGCGATCCGCGATGTGTCCCGGTCCGGCGCGGCTGTGGCCGCCGATTCCATCCCGCCGAGCGTCGGGGACCTCCCCCGTGCTTTTGCCATGATCGACGCAAAAGCCAACGAGGAGGCGCCGTATTTCACGAATCGCCGTCGCGAGAGTTTTTGGAGTGCTACCAATGGGGTGCCTCAGCTTAGGGCATAAGTACCATATCGCGCCAACGGGGTCCAAGGGTGCCGGTCAACGGGCGCCTGCACAGCGGAGGCTCAGCAGCCGTTCGCACTCGTGCCGTCAAACCCGTTGTTCGATCCCTTCCAATCCAACAGGAACGCGCCGCATGTCCGCACCGCTGGATCTAGGACACCGGTTGCATCGACCCCTGAAAGGGTTGCGCTTCCGTCCGCGCGCAGCTCGATCAGGCTTCCCCCGGCGCGATCGACCCGCAGTCCATTCACGGCCAATCCATCGATGCGCTTGCCGATGAGCAGTATCGCTTCCTGGCTGCTGTCCAATAGGGTCGTGGTCCGCAGATCGATTTGTGCCTTGATCGGCGCATCCAATGCGTAAAGCCAGACAGCGCCGACTCCGATATGCCAGCGGGGATCGACACTGCCCCCTCGCACCACCATATTGCCCTTCAAAGAAATCTTGCCCGAGAGCGGTACTGCGCTGAAGCGGTTGCCCAAATGTAGTCCGCCTCCCTCGGTGAGAGTGTCGGCGATCAGATTGTCGGACACCGAAATGTCATGGCCGCCGTAAATCGCCACACCGTTCGCCAGGACGGGTGCGACTACTGTGTTATGACGAATTATGATGTCGTGATTGGCCAGTTTCTCAGCCCACGAAGCAATGCCGTCGTCGCCATTGTTGCGAAAGAAGCTCTCCTCGACGGTCACATTCGAAACGCCGCGGTGTAGATTGAGTCCGTCCGCGGTGGTGTCCAGCACACGTACGTGCTTGACCAGCAAACCGTCAAAGGGGCCATCGAGCCACAGTCCAACCTTGACGTGCTGAATGAACAAGTCATGGATGCGGCTGCCGCCGCCCAGCGCGCCGCCGATTCCAGCCAAGGGCTTGTGATCATCGCGTTCGTCGACTTCTCCGATGATCGCCAAGCCGTGAATGTCGACCGCCTGTGAGGGGTTTGGCGCATCATGTCCATAAAGCCCCACACCGTCGCCATGCAGAATGGAATACCACGGTCCGGCACCGGCAATTTCGACGCGGTCCACCTGGACATGGCCATCGAGGCGAAAATGTCCCGGCGGAACCCACAGCGGCCGCGCGCTGCTCGAGGCCGCTGCGATCGCTCTGGAGAACGCTTCTCTGGAGTCCGATTTGCCGTAGGGATCGGCGCCGAAGTCCACTACCGACAACGAGCGCGGCGGTCGCCCGAGCGGCGCAGGCACCAGTTCAAAGTCGACCAGATCAATCGCGCGCCACGACGGCTGGGTTCCGGGGCCGCTCGTCAGCCGCACGACCGTGCCGGCCGGCAGCACTTGATCAAGCAAGATCCTCGCGTGATCGAAGAAGTGGTGACCGTTGCCGTCAGCGGCATGCTTGGTGAAAGGGTAGCGGCCGTAGTAGCAACAGTAACGAGAGGTCACCGCGAGATCGGCTATCCGATGGCCATGTGCATACACGCCGAGCCTCGCATTGACAGGCCTGCCCTCAGGACCGTCGGGCACGGCATAACGGACAGTCAGGGCATTGGCCGGTGCGGAAAGCGTGAACTCGACATAATCCCCCTGGCCTTCGAGCAAGACCGCCCGCCGGCCGGATGCTTCAGAAGCGAGTGTCGTAAAGGTACGGTCGGGCCCGACGATGCGGCCATTGGTGGCGCCGTTCTCCGCCTCATACTCCACGAATTCGAGCGGTGAGCCGACGCCGGCAGTGATGCCGGGGTCCAAGGCCGCGACGGTTGCAGCCGATGGCAGCTCGCTCAACGCTACCGTCGAGAGGGACGGTACGATCAACAAGACCGCAATCAAGCGCCTCATTGGGTCAGACCGGAGCGGAATCACCTTAAAGCCAGTGCCTCTTGGGTTAAAAGTGGCCGACATGCATGCGTGCGGTGGATCGGATGATCCGCGATGCGTACGACACTTGAGTGGACCAAAACCCCCATTCGACTTGCGAGAGTTGCCGGATGGCCCCTGATAGGCGTAGCGTAGATCCAACGGATATAACACGGCAATGCCGACAACCTCTGAGTCCCGCACCGAGATTTTCACCAAGCTCTTCGCTGAGAGCCGCCACGCGTTGCACCGCTACATTCAACGCTTCGTCGGGTCGAGTGAAACGGCGAAAGAAATCGTGCAGGAAGCGTTTCTTCGTACCTATCGGCAGCGCGATTCGGTGACGACGCTCAGAGCGTTTCTTTTTTCGACGGCGCGCAATCTTGCTGCGAACGAATACCGTCATCGGCGGGTCATGGAGAGAGGCGCATTGGGGCATTTCGGCGATTCGCGGGTCAAAACTGAGCACGAGTCGCTGGAGACCGAAGTGCTCAGAGATGAACGGAATCGGCTCATACAAGAGGCCATCGACCGGTTGCCTCCGCAATGCCGTGCGGCATTCGCGCTGCGGGTATTTCATGAGTGTTCCTACAAGGAGGTTGCGGACCGCCTCGGTATCTCCGCCAAGACGGTTGAAAAACATATCGCGCGCGGCCTGCGTGAGACTCACAGCTATATCAACAGACGCTATAGCGCCACGAGGCGGGACCATGGGTGACGTTCACAGGCTGCCGAACAGCGACGACACCGAGCGCGAGGCAAGCGCATGGTTTGCCCGCATGAACGCCGATGATGTCACCGCTGACGATCGCACCCGCTTTGAAGCGTGGCTCCGCACTCAGTCATGCAATGCGAAGGCCTATACAGAGGTATCGGCCACGTGGCAGGAACTCGTGAAATCCGGTCCCCTCGTTCGGGCTGTCTATTTCGGCCAAGTGATGAACGCGGCCTTGGCGCCGCCTGCGTCGCGTCGACGCTGGGCGGCTGCCGCCGTGGCCGCGGGTATCGGGGCGATCGTTCTCGGCGCAGTCTGGAATCTCTACAAGCAAAAGGAAGAGACCCGCTTTCAAACGGCGATCGGTGAGCAGGTCGCGGTGGCATTGCCTGACGGCTCTTCGTTCGACCTCAATACCGACAGCCGGATATGGGTCGACTACAGCCAGCGCCGGCGTGTCATTCGTCTCGAACGCGGCGAGGCCTATTTCAAAGTAGCCCATGATACGCAGCGGCCGTTTTGGGTGCGCGCCGGCGACTATTGGGTGCGCGCCGTGGGTACGGCGTTCAATGTCTACTTGAGGCCAACCGGGGTAGAAGTGACGGTGAGCGAGGGCACGGTCAGCGTCGTCAAAGCGACGGCGAATGAGTCCCCTCCATCCGATCCTGCGATTACCGGCTCTGCAGCCGCCGTGACCGCAGGTGAACAGGCCGACGTTCACGGCCGCGCTGAGGTGATCCACGAACTCAATTCGGCGCAGCTGACGCGCCTGCTGGCCTGGAGAAAGAGCAGCCTCTACTTCCAGGATCAGCCGCTGGGTGATGTCGTCAATGAGCTGATGCGATACACCACACTGAAGATCGAGTTCGACGATGACGCCCTGCGCCAGGTGCCCGTCGGAGGCACGTTTCAGACGAGCCCTGAAGGGGCGGAAGCGCTGCTGACGATGCTGCGCGACGGATTTGGCACGAACATCCGGCGGGATGGCGAAGGCCACGTCCACATCGAAAGTCCCGCCAAGTAGTGCCTAGGAGCCTGTCTGACTAATGATCGCCGTCGCGAGGGCGATCATTAGTCAGACAGGCTCCTAGATCAATCCCTGACCCCGCCCCACGCTTCGCTGCATGATAATTCGGCGACTTCGGTAAATAGACCGGGGGTTTTTTTCCCCTCGAGGGTCGTAGTATCAGACGGCTCATCAAGAGCCGCAGCACTAGAACAATGAATGGGGGAGTTCATGAAAACGAATAACGGCTCGGTTCGGCTGGCGGTGTTGCAGGCGCTGGCATGCGCATCGGGGCTGATTCTAGCCACGCCCGGCAAGGCGAACGCCGACCCGGCGCGATTCGACATTGCCGCACAACCGCTGCCCAACGCGCTCAAGAACTTTGCCGCACAGGCAAAGATGCAGCTGCTGTACCGATACGATGTGGTCAGCCATGCGACGGCAAGCCCGGTGACCGGACAACTCGAGAAACACGCTGCCCTGGAGCTGTTGTTGCGAGGGACGGGACTGGAGGCGGTTTACAGTAGCGACAATACCGCGACCATTCGTTCCATTTCCGCGGGAGATAAAGCAGGCCCCGGCACCAAGGCCGCAACCGGCGATAAGGTTGGCCCGGCCAATGCACCTCCGACAACCTCGACGGCGGCAGAACAGAATCCGGGATATCTCAGGGTTGCTCAAGTCAACACGAGCGCGCAGCCGGATCAAGGCGTCGCTGCAAATAACGCCTCGGAGCCGGCCACGGCACCGGAAATCGTCGTCGTCGGCGTGAGACAGGCACTGGCGACGTCGCAGGAAATCAAGAAGGATGCCATGACCTTCGTCGATTCGATCACGGCGACCGACATTGGTGCGTTCCCCGACAAGTCGGCGTCCGACGCGCTCCAGCGCCTGCCGGGCATCACCGTCAATCGCCTGCAGTCGAACGACGACAGCACGCACCCCTCGGGCGAACCTACGAATATTCTCATTCGCGGCCTGACCCAGGTGCGCACTGAACTGAATGGGCGCGACACCTTTTCGGCCGACTCCGGCCGAGGATTGAACTTCAACGACATCTCGCCGGAATTGCTCAGCCGCGCCGATGCCTACAAGAACCAGACCGCCGATATGATCGAGGGCGGCATCGCCGGTACCGTGGATCTGCGAACCCGACTGCCCTTCGATCAAAATGGTCCCGTCATCGTCGGCGCCTTCCAAGGCGACTACGGTGACCGGTCGAATCAGCTGACCCCTGCCTATTCGGTTCTGGCCAGCGACTCCATGACCACGGACTTCGGCCGGTTTGGATTGCTCGTGGATTACGCGCGCTCGCACGTCGTCACACGAACCGAAAGCGTGATCATGGACAAGATCGATACGTATTGCTCGTCCGGATATGGGACAGCGGCACACGCAATCGTCAATCCCGACGGCAGTATCCCTTGCACCGGCAACGTATTTGGCGGCTCGGGCTGGGCCTTCGCTCCCGACGGTATCCGTTATTCGCAGGTCGATTACGACCGCGATCGGATCGGCAGCACCATCGCGACTCAATACGAGAGCAATTCGAAGTCCCTGCTCGCCACGGTTCAATACACGGATTCGAGCTACCACAATAAATGGCTCGAGGACGCCAGCCACGCGATACTCGACGGCTCGTATTATGGAACACCCGCCTTCAACCCGCGCGGAGCATCGAACCTGGCCGGCTCATCGCCGCTCGTGTTCGGCTCGAACGGTATGCTGCAGTCGGGACTCCTGACGCAAGCTCACGGCAGCTGGCGCGGAAGTAACTCGGCCAACCCGCAGGATGCGATCGACACCGGTTCGGCCGTGCCAGGCATGCCATTCGTCAATAATTGCCTCCCCGGAGCCACGTGCGGGCGGGACGGCCTGTACTTCCAGAATGAATCCCGGGATTTCAACCACACCGAGGGCACGAAGGAAGTCTCGGCACACATCAAGTGGAACATCGTTCCGCGGCTCCACACCGATTTCGACGCTCAGTACATCGATGCGAAGGTCGACAACCATGACATCCTGGTGGCCACGGGTTCGATGGCCAACTATCAGTACAGCCTGGGCAACAACGGAGTCCCGCAGGTCCAATACTTGCCGGGTTCCAACGTCAATTATGCGCCGGGGGATCTGTCGAATCCGCACAATTACTGGATCCCTTTCATTCAGGGGCATGAAGAGAAAGACCGCGGCAGGGAATCCGCGTTTGCCATGGATGCGAAATACGACATCAGCGAGGGCGGCTGGCTGGATTCTCTGAAAGCCGGCGTTCGCTATGCGGACCGAAACCAAACCGTGCGCTATTCGACCTTCAATTGGACGCCGATCGCTGCGAGCTGGAACTGCAATGGTCCCGGCTTCAATGTCGACAACACGACGCCGGCCGCCTATCCGGCCTGTGCGCAGCCCCATGCCGATTTCAAGGGCTACGGCGCGGGAATCTGGGGCACCACGAATTTCAATAATTTCTACGACAAGGGTGTCTATCCGAACGG
>Ga0137397_10001324_pt1 | contig 17284 bp, 11 predicted proteins | sample czorhiz116metaG_FD_106658 | JGI IMG/M metagenome (GOLD analysis project Ga0137397, IMG submission 106658) | Vadose zone soil microbial communities from Angelo Coast Range Reserve, California, USA - czorhiz1.16 metaG | ecosystem: Environmental > Terrestrial > Soil > Vadose zone | place: USA... | reverse complement strand
CGAGTCTTTCGAGATCGCTGATATCGGTGCGGCAGCCGACGAGATGCGCAAGCGCAGGCACTCGGGTAACATTGTCACCTACATCATTGACCGCAACATCAACTACACGAATGTCTGCAACGTTGTTTGTACGTTCTGTGCGTTCTATCGGAGGCCTGGCGCCCCCGACACTTACGTCCGCACGCTGGACGAGATTTGCACAAAGATCGACGAAACAATTGCATTAGGTGGAACTGGCGTGTTGATGCAGGGTGGATTGCATCCTGACTTTGGCATCGAGTGGTATGAAGATCTGCTGCGAGCGCTTCATCAAAAGTATCCGACGTTTCAGCTTCATTGTTTTTCTCCGCCTGAAATTCACAACATTCACTTAATCTCCGTACTTGACTACGAGACGATCATGCGGCGGCTGAAGGATGCGGGACTCTATAGTTTGCCGGGAGGCGGCGGTGAGATACTGGATGACGAAGTACGCAAGCGCGTCTCGACCAAGTGTACGACTGATGAGTGGCTGGCAGTGATGAGAGCTGTTCACCGTGTAGGGTTACGATCCACCGCGACCATGATGTTTGGGATCGGCGACACGGTGGAGCATCGGGTTCGACATTTGCAGCGAGTGCGCGAGCTACAGGATGAAACCGGCGGCTTTACCGCGTTTATTTCGTGGACGTTTCAACGCGAAAACACTGCGCTGGGCCGGCGAATCAAGGACGAACCCACCGGCATCGACTACTTGAAAATGCTTTCAGTGTCACGACTGTTTTTCGACAACATCGACAACCTCCAGTCGTCCTGGTTAACCCAGGGACTCAAACTTGGCCAGGTAGCTCTTCGCTTCGGCGCCAATGATATGGGCTCAATAATGATTGAAGAGAATGTTGTGTCGGCAGCTGGAGCCCACAATCGAGCTGATGAGCGAATGCTACGCTACCTGATCCGCGAGGCCGGATTTATCCCTCAACAACGAGACATCCTTTACCGCCAGGTGAATCGCGACGATGCGTCGGCCGGCGATGCATCCCAATCAGCGCCGCTTCGCGAACTGACAGTGGCGATTGCCGATTAACCACCCTGCTCTCAGCACAGCATGGGCGGATGTTCGTTCTGTTTAGAGCAAGTCTCCCATAGAGTAATCTAATCATTCCTCGTTCCAGGAAAACTGTTTATGTCTCACCGATCATTTTTCGTCACTGTGACTGTCGTGATTACGATTGGCTTCTCTTCAGCGCGATCACAGGAACCCAGCCCTGCCGCAGGCTCGGATAGTAGCGCTGCAGCTGTAATGAGGAAGAAGGCAATTGGGTTGCTGGAGTCGGTGGCCGAACAATTGGGAAGCTTACGCTCCGCTGAAAACCGGGCACGAATCGGATCAAACGTAGCTGACTCGCTCTGGGATTATGATCAAAAGCGTTCACGCAGCATTTTTACGGCGATTGAAGAAGATATTAAGGCAGGGTTCAACGATACGGATTCGGATTATTCTGGCCACATGCGAACGCTGATGGTTTTCGCGCAGTTGCGAAGCGAAATTATTGACCGGATCGCCAAACGGGACCCCGAGTTGGCCCTGGAATTCCTGCAAGCGACAGTGATGCCGGTGGAACCGGAACTGCCGTACGAAATGAGGCAGTATGAGAACAAGCTTGCTTTACGTTTGGCTCGGCAAAGCGCCGCGAGGAATCCTCAGCTCGCTCTAAAACTGGGCCGCCAGATGCTGGCGAAGGGCCTTTCCGCGGATCTCTTGCCTGTTCTTTATCAACTTCAGCGAACGGATGATAGTACATCCCGCACCTTTCATAGAGACATCGTTGACAAAATAAAGAGTACCAACCTGATGCGAAACTGGATGGATTTGGACTTGGCTGTACTGCTGGTCCGATCCTTTCAGCCGCCGCAAGCTGATGAGGAAGTTTACCGAGATCTGATTGACGTCGTGTTGACAACTGCGTTGGCTGACGGTTGTGGCAATGCCGAACGTAATGACGGACAGCGGCTTTGTTACGCTGTTGGTTCGGTGTTTTCCAGGATAGAAAAGTATTATCCGGTTCGCGCAGCGATTCTGAAGCGATGGGCGGGAGATGGGCAAGGCTTTTATGCCGAGGAAGGATGGGCCCAGGTGAATGAAGCAATGGAGAATAGTTCGGTCGACGAGATTCTTTCACTCAGGACAAAATATCCGGCTTTGCAGGTCCAGATTTACTGGAGCGCCATGATGAAGGCTTTAAACTCGGGCGAAGTCCCCAGGGCTCGCCAAATCGCTTCCGATGTTTCAGATCCGGAGTCTCGCCGGCAAATGCTTGCGCAAATAGATCGCACGCAAATGCGGGCATCAGTAGATGCGGAGAGGCTAGCTTCGATTCAACAAGAACTCGGCCGCATGCGTAGAGACGAGGAACGAATACAATTATTGTTTTATGTCGCGAGTTCGATCGGGGCAAGCGATCGCAAGGCAGCGTTGGGGCTTGTCAATCAGGCCGCCGAAATCATCAATTCAATGAAGCCAGGAAGGATTCAACTCGAAGCACAGCTTGCGCTGGCCACAGTGTATTGCTCACTGAATAGTGACCGTGGCTTCACCATTATGGAATCACTGCTGCCGCGCCTCAATGAGCTTGTGGCGGCCGCGACGACGCTGGATCGAGTGGAGAACAACTATTTCAGTGATGGTGAATGGAATATGAGTAGTAACGGTGCCCTGGGCGCGCTGTTGACACGACTCGCGCACAACGCAGGGTCCTTTGCCAGTATGGACTTTGATCGCTCGGTAGCTTTGTCTAATCAATTCGAAAGGTATGAGATCCGGTTGATGGCGCAACTAGAGATCGCGCAGTCTGTGATCGGCGAGCAACCAAAGCAGACCCTGACTTACCCCCCGGGGCGGATAGAACGCATGCACTAATTCTCCGTCGCTTGCTTGACTCTGTTCATGACCACTTCAACACAATCAATCACCACAATGCTGTTCGATTGGGATGGAACTGTGGTTGATTCCGCCCAACTTGGTCTGACCGCTTACGAAAAGTCATTCGCGGAGTTGGGGATTCCTTTTGATCACGAAACCTATCGTGCGGTCTATTCACCGAATTGGCTTTCGGTTTACGAAGGCTTGGGGTTGCCGAAAGAGCAGTGGCAGCGGGCCGATGAACTCTGGACGCAGCACTATGGTGAGCAAAGCGTCGAATTGATTAAAGGCGCCGGCGAGACAGTCGCAGAGCTACGACAAAAGAAGTACCGGCTGGGCGTAGTAAGTAGTGGAAATGATTGTCGCGTTAATCGTGAAATAGAGGAACTAGGGCTGGCCGGGTTTTTTGAAGTGGTCATTTGCCACGAACAGATCAGGAATCGGAAACCTCACCCCGAAGGTCTGGAAACAGCAATGCGATTGATGAATTGTTCGCAAGAAGAGTCGTGCTATATCGGCGACACTCCCGAAGATATTGAAATGGGCAAACGCGCAGGACTATTTACAGTGGGAGTGCGCAGCGCTTATCCCACGAATTGGAAATTGGAAGCGTCGAGTCCCGACATCTTTATTCAATCATTGTCCGAACTCTTAGACCATTTTTAATGCGGTCATTCAAAACGTGCGGCAGCCCGGTGACAGGTTCTGCCAACTAGAGCGTTGACAGGGCAGTGCACTCCAAACGGGATCAAGGAATGAAGCTCATCTTCCTTCATGGTATGCCGGGCGTCGGAAAATTGACGGTCGCGCGTCACTTAGAGACGTTAACCGGCTTCAAACTGTTTCACAATCAACTGACAGTTGATCTTGTCGGATCGGTTTTCGATTTTGGGAGTCAACAATTCGTTGAGTTGAGAGAAAAGATATGGCTTGAAGTGTTCTCGCAAGCTGCCCAGGCCCGGCTTGATGGGCTGATCTTCACCTTTGCTTACGACCGTTCTGTTCGCAGAAGTTTTATCGAGAATGTCCGCAACGACTTTGGGTCCAATGGCGGCGAAGTTCTTTTTGTTGAATTGAAGTGCTCACCAGAGGAACTCGAAAGACGTATCAGTCATCCCTCTCGTCAAAGATTTGGTAAGATCGTCTCTCTGGAACAGTTTCGTGAGTTGAACGCGGCGGGCTCGTTTATTGATCCCGGAATTCCGGTGGAACGGTGGGTATTGGATACGACCCACTTGAGTCCAGCCGTGGCCGCAGCCACGATTTTAAGCCGATTAGAATCGGCGTTAACTCCTGAAAACAGATCATAACGGCGATAGAACCAATTTCTAAAATGAACATTTCCTGGGAGGCAGCAACCAATGCTTTGGAGGGGGTCTACGTCAAAGTGACAATATTTTATGAGCAGCTATTCGGCAGGAACCACAAAAAGCTTCTCATCCAACTTCGTCGGTCAATACCCGGGCTACTGGAACGTATCTTTACGTTACGCTGCCGACGGAGAATTCTCGCGAGTTTTGGTTTTCAGTTCGTAGATCGACGCTAATAGCGCGGAGCGGATCTCGGTGGGTAGCGAACCTCTGACTGCCAGGTTGCGAAACGCAGGAATGATTTCGGGCAGGTTACAAAAAGTTAGCAGCTTAATAACAGACAACTTCACCGTAGTATTCGGATGCATCTCGATCGTGTGCAGAATCGATTGAAACTCCCCGGCTTTCGCCATCAAACACAGAATTGAGAATGCGTCATACGTTTTTTCTTGACTTTCGCTCGCCAGGTTATCAATCGCTTCGGCTGCCAGGCCCGAACCAACCAGGGCTTTGGTAATTTGACGGCGACGTTCGGTAGACGCTTCGCGGAGTGCACACGTGAACGTGTCGGTGCGATTTGGTCTAAGTTCATAGAGAGCGCGTGCTGCGGTGTTTCTAACTTCTGCGGAGCTATCGTCAAACAGACTCGTAATCAAACTAAAAGCATCATCATCGTTCAACCGAGCGAGCTGTTGTAATGCGTCGGCGCGTTCAGCCGGTTCACCAGTCCTTATGCTTTCGGCTAATGAGGAGACGATTGACGTTTCGTGGCTTGTTAGGTGGATATTTCCCTTTGATTGAAGGGGCTCGAGAGGCTTGGCAGAATCTTCGGTTGAAGTTTGCTCAAAGGTCTCCAGGGACTCTACGACCGATGATGCGAACTCATCCTTGCTCGCTAACGGGACTTCCACTTCCGCGCTCGCGTCAGCCTGTTTGCTTTCCGCAGTGCAGGTCCCGATCGGGAAGTCGTTCGAAAGCGGTTGCGTATCATCATTGAGGTCCCTGACGGCGGTTCGCTGGTAGCTTTCTTCGTCACCGATTTCCTCACCCACCCCGGCCTGCAGTCCATCTGGTCGCATCTGATGCAAATGCGTTTCAGCTTCTTGAATGCGCTGCGACTGATCTACTTCGGATCTCCGAAGGGCCTCGACTTCAGCATCGGGACGTTGGATTGTCTCTGAGCGCTGCTTTGGTGTCATTTCAGCAGCGCCCCGGACGATCTCCAATTGAGCTATCGTCTTTTCCTCTTCCCGGGCCATTTCTTCAGCCTGCGGCTCGGCCGAACCAAACCGTTCCTCGGCGACCTGGCGACGTGCTGCTGTTTCGGTTAATCGGATTGCATCGTGTTCAGATTTCTGACGGGCGTCTTCATCAAACTGAAGTGCTTTCCTCGCAGCCTCGCGGAGATCGGCTTCGGTCCTCTCAATTCGTTTGACCTGTTCGGCCGCCGCCTCACCGAAAGCCAACAGCTGAGAGTTGAGAAGCCGCTCTTTTTCGGCCCGCTCATGGCTCGATGCTTCGGCCCTGCGGCGGATTGTTTCCAAGTGTTCAATTCTTTGCTCTTCCTCTTTGGCAAGTCGACGTGCCGCCTCTTCAGCCAGTTCGAGTGCTTCCGCAGCCGCACGCTGGCGAGTTTGCGCTTCTGCTTCGGCCTCTTTGATACGTTTAAGCTGTGCTGCTTCGGTTCGACGCAGGGCCTCGATCTCAGCTTGGAGCCGGATCTCGCGATCGGCACGTTGGTACACCATCGTTTCTGCGTGATGACGGATCTGCTCCAGGAGAGTTAGACGAGTGCTAGCTTGTTCCATGCGGTCGATCTGCTCCGTTGCCACTTTGCTGAGGGTCCTAATCTCAGCGCTGAGTTGCTGGTTTTCCGCTGCCGGCAGTTCGAGCCCCGATTCGGCGGCACATTCGATGACGTCTGGCTGCGCCAGAGGCATTTCCTCTTTCTCGGAAAGCACTCGTTCCCCCGTCTCATTGTGTATCCCGAAGGTCGACAGATCACGCGGGCGCAACATTTCCGCCGAGTCACCGATGTGACCCAACGACTCCGTAGGTTCGAGATCTCTCAGATGGCGCAAGTAAAAATCGTCTCCCTTGCAACTAAAGTTGTGGTTAAAGGCTGAACCTGACTCTAAGGCAGTCTCTACTGGACGGTTGCGACTGGCGTGTATTAATCGACCGGTTCGGGAATTGGTGAGAGGGAACTTACTAACTGCGGAGCTTCAACCCCGGACGTTGTTTCGTCTTGGGCTCTTCGATTCTCGTTGATTTTGGCCCTTAGGTCAACAGATTTTGTCTGATTTGTCTGATTCAGGGGTCTAAAGTCTAGAATGATTCGGAACCGGCAGCCGCGGAGCGCGCGAGAAAAGTATCCTGCACCAGGGCGTTAAACTTTTCCGGGTGCTCTTGCTCCGGCATCATGCGACAGTAGTCGAACACTTCCAAAGTGGCATGAGGATTTAGCTGCAATAACGAAAACCCTTTTTCCAGGGGTGTAGTCGGGTCCTGTTTACCCCAGACCAAAACCGTGCGCTGAGTGAGACGTGAGAAAGGCGAACGCGTATCAGTATTGAGATACCCGGAAAGGAAGGCGGCAATAGCGTGCTGAGCGCCTGGCTGGTGACTGGTGGCGTAAAGATTAGTCACGAGCCGATCCGTAACGCGATGCTGGTCGTAAAACAAATGGTCGCGAGCGTACTCCCTAATGCTGCGCTCGCTTGCCATGACGTTGTAGAAAGATGTACCGAGCACAGGTGACTGTAACAGTCCATAAAACGCAGCTCCCGCCATCCCGGGCCGACGGTTCAGCATTTCAGATCCGGTCGGGCCGTTAAGCACCATCGCATCGATCAGTTCGGGATGTTCATCCGCGACGCGAATGGCATAGGCAGCACCCAGCGAACTTGCGATCACATTTGATGGATCACCCGACACTTCGCGAATGAAGTCGCTGATTAATTCAACATAGAGATCAGCGGAATAGGGAGCAGCCGAGGGCTTGTCAGAAAAGCCGAAGCCAAGAAGATCAATCGCATAAACGCGGAAGTGCTTTGCCAACTCGTCAAAGTTTTTTCGCCACATGAAGCTGGAAGAACCAGCACCAATACCATGGATGAAAACCAACGGCAATCCCGAATTCTCCGAGCCGGACGCCTTGTAGAATACGCGCCCATGTTTCCAGCGAAAGAAGTTTGCATCGCCGCCAAGGGCGCTGTCGTCCGGCTCGCTGGCATTGCGCTGAATGAACGCGTTGAGCGCGGCCAGCGCAGCAACGCCCGCGCCGCCGGCGAGCATGGTCTTCCAGATGTTTTCTAGTTTGCCCATGAGCAATAGAGGTCAGCGGTCAGGGGTCAGAGATCAGCCGCCTACGTCGATTACACGTCAGTCTTTTTTTACGACATCCCTGATTCTGGTTTCTGACCGACTCTGACTGCTGATCTCTGACTTCTGTCCTTTAGATAAACGCAAAATCAAACTGTTCCTGATGCACTGCCGGGTCGCTGTTGATATCGACCGGGCCCAGGTACTCCTCGATTTCGTTCAACACGTCTCGCTCCGTGCTGCGCAACGCGCGTGCTACTTCCGGGTGAATACGCAATGTCGCCTGCTTATTAGCTTTATCTCCATTCATCGCCTTTCCGAGCGTACGCGCTTGCTCGAGCAACTCGTAACAGACGGTCTGGGGAGATTTAATCAAACCGGCTCCCTGGCAATACTGGCACGGTGCACACAGAGTTCGCTCCAATGACTGCTTCACGCGCTTCCGGGTCATGATCACCAGCCCGAAATCGTTGAACGATAAAACCTTGGTCGGCGACTTATCACCGCGCAACGCGTCTTGCAATGCGCCCATCACCCGCGTGCGGTTGCGGCGATCTTCCATGTCGATTAAATCAAGGACTATGATGCCGCCGAGATCCCGCAGTCGAATTTGTCGAACAATCTCATCTACTGCCTCGAGATTCGTTCGCGTAATCGTATCTTCCAAACGGCCACTACCGCGGCCGACAAACTTTCCAGTATTGACATCGATCGCCACTAGCGCCTCAGTCTGATTTATAACCAGATAGCCACCCGACCTGAGCCAAACTCGGGGCTTGATCGCTTTATCGATCTCGGCTTGCACGCCATAGCTTTCGAGAATTGGTTGGTCGCGAGTGTAGAGCTTGACGCGCTTTACCATGCGCGGCTGTATGCGATTCACAAATTCAACTATGTTCTGGTACTCCTCCTCCGAATCGACACGAATGGCGGAAAACTCTTCTGACAACTGATCGCGGAGAATGCGCTGAACGAGATCGAGATCTTTATGGACCAGCGTTGCCGGCTTCGTCTTCTCGGCACTGGCGCGGATATCGAGCCACGTTCGAACCAAATAGCGAACGTCTTCGCGTAAATCTGCTTCGCTAATTCCCACACCGGCGGTGCGGACGATGAAGCCGCCAGACGGAATGTCCTCGCTTCCGCGGATTTGTGTGATTAGTTTACGGAGACGTTGGCGCTCGCTATCGGATTCGATTTTCCTGGAAACCCCGACATGCTCCACCGTCGGCATGTAAACCAAAAAGCGACCGGGCAACGCGATGTGGGAAGTGATGCGCGCGCCTTTTTTCGCAATCGGTTCCTTGGCAATCTGAACCAGAATCTCCTGTCCTTCGCGCAGCAAATCCGTGATTGTCGGCTGATGACGATCCCGCGAAGAACCTCTTTGGCCACGACCGCCGCGCCCTCTATCCCGAGGGTCGCGAGAGTCACGCGAGTCTCGTGTTTCGCGCGAGGGTGGGGGGGGAGGGGCAGAAACGGTCGGAGCTTCAACGGTCTTCTCAATGGGGGCTCTCTCCGGAACAGCTTCAGGCTCATGGTCCTCGCCATTTGAAGGTATCGCGTCTTCGTCAGATGCATCGGCAGCGGACGCGTCAGCAGGGCCTTGTTTACTTGGGCGTCGTCGTCTCCTTCCGCCTCGCCGCGTCGCAAACTCTGCGCGTGAGCGACCTTCATCCAGACGAGCCTCGGCATCCGCATAACGATCCTCTGCGCCAACCTCGTCCGCGCCAGTGGGCGACTCACCTTCATCCGGCGCAACTGCCTTTGCCGGCTTCTTAGTGGACGAGCGCTTGCTCGCTGCCCTCTTCTTTGCACCCAAACTGCTCAGAAGTTTCCCCATTTTGGATTTCTTTGAGCTTGAACGTTCTGGAGTTTGCTTTGGCAACTCTTCAGTTGAGGTAGTGACGATGTCTTCGCTTTCCGCCTCATCATCGCTCACGCGTTGAAAACTACCGCTTTGAAGTGTGGTTTCGTCCACGTCGTCGACGAAACTTTCGATGTGGGCTGCCACAGGCTTGTGGGTGCGTGATCCTGGTCTTTCGCCTGGTTCGGTTACCTCGCCATCGTCAACGCGCTGAAACGACCCATCGCGGTAATCAACGGTAGAGATCACCGAGCCAACTTCCGCCGTCCGAAAGTCGTCTTCGAGGTTGAATTCGACTGCATGGATTTGATCGAAAAGCCGCTCCTGCAGCCGGGCATCCTTAAACATTTCGCCGTTGGCTGCGGTCTCCTCTTCGTCGACTATTCTTTGAATCGAAGGATCTGCCGCAACAAATGGGGTGTCAATTTCCTCTGGCTTTATCCGCGTGCCGCTTGAAGTGGACGCGTCAGCGTATTCATCATGGCCCTCTGTACTGCGGCCACGACGACGTCCGCGCCTGCTTCGTCGCTTACCGGCATCTCCGGTCTCAGTGGATTGTTCTGCTGGTAGTGCAGCTTCGATCGTGCTCTCAGCAGTCTCGGGTTGTTCCATTTCACTCAGGGGCTCAACACGTTCCTGCGTGGCTTCGATATGCCGCTCGCGTTCGACACGCCCGAGAGCGATTTGCTCGGCCGCCAATCTTTGGGCCTCGGCCACGTCGCCTTTCTGCGACTTGTCAATCACGATTCGCTCAAACTCTTCTTCCTCGTCGAAAAAGTCGGATACATACAAAAACGCGTCGCGCTCGAGACCGATGTCTACAAACGCAGACTGCATACCGGGTAGTACCCGCATTACACGCCCTTTGTAAATGTTGCCGACGATGCCCGAATTGCCCTCACCGCGCTCGATGTAAAACTCGGTCACCTTTTCGTTCTCGATGATCGCGATCTTCTTTTCACGTCCATTGACGCTTACGATTAATTCTTTTGCCATTGTCTGGTTGATGTCTCCCGAAACGTGTGCGACGAGCTTAGAGATCCGGCGCTGGGGTGGAAAGGCTTCAAAGCCCTCAGCTCTACACAGCGAATGATTGGATCTTTAGTCTGGCGACAGACGTTTCTCAAAATTGTGGATTGGCCGAGCTGCGCTTCAAGCTTGAAAGCGAGGCGTGCCGGCCGTGGATTGGCGAGACGATTGCTCATCTGACCGTGAATTGATTGGATGGTAATCACCGGCCGACGGTGAGACCGGGGCGGGAATAGTTCGCCCTCTGGCCGGTTATGAATAAGTTGTCGGTCGCGTGCCGTTTGAGTTGAGTCTGGATCCAATTCGTCCAGAACGCGACGGTCGCTAGAGCTAATCAAAAAGGAACCTAACTAGCCGCTTTGGGCATCCACCAGGAAAACTTGAAACAGGGAGCGCCCCCCATTTGAAATGAGGCACTAGAACACCGAACTTCGGATGTGCTCGCGACCTGTTTGCGCTTTCGTTTGGATGTCAATAGAACTCAAAGTTCCAACGCGCTCATCTTCGGGCCTGTCGGCTACTGCGCGGCTTACTGTAAAAGGTGATAAAGGTCGTCATGCATAGACGGCCTCAAAAATTCTGACTCGCTTGTCGGGAGCACGGTGCTCTAAGTCGAGCTTCCGTCGTGCTGCTTGTTTGTTTCAAGACGTTTGGCGGTTGAAACGAAAAAACTCCGCAGGGGCGAGCTGGAGTGAGTATAAACCGAAGCCCGTACAAACGCGAAACGAACTGAAGAAGGGTGGAGATCACAGTCTTTACGTTGATGAACAGAAAGACGCAACCAAAAGCTTCTACTGTCAATCATCACTAGTTTACGAATCTTCTTAGCTGCACGCTGATTGCGAAACCGATGGCTATGAAGGTGGCTATGAGGGAAGCCAGGCCGGCGCTCATCAGCGGCAGCGGCACCCCAATGACCGGCAAGATACCCAGCTCCATGCCGATGTTGATGAAGACCTGACACGTTAGCCCGCCCACAATGGCCATGATTACCAGCATGCCCATCCGATCTGGTGCGCGTTTCGCTCCGGCGATCAGCCTGAAAAGCAGGATGGCATAGGCAACGAGGACAAACATGCAGCCGACAAAGCCGGCATGGCCTGCGGTTACTGCGAAAATGAAATCAGTATGAGGCTCCGGCAGAAACTTCAGGCTGCTTTGAGAGTGCCCTTGTGAAGTGTCGGCGCCAAGAAGGCCGCCTTCTCCCACAGTCAGAATCGACTGCCAGGTGTTGTAACCAAAGCCGCGGCGATCCGCGTTTTCGGGATCAAGGATAACGTTAATGCGTTCCTGCTGGTAGTTTTTCACCAGGTGTGTCTTTACCCCAACCCAGTAAGCAAAGGGCAGAAGCACGATTCCTAGAACCCCGGCGGCGACTACATAACGTATTCGTATCCCTGAGAGGAAGAGAACGATAACCAGTATCGGCAGGTAAGTAATAACCGATCCGACGTCATGTTCAAGCAGAATAAGCACGATAGGAAGAGCGAGAATCAGCCCACCGACGGCTATCTCTGTGATAGTCAAGGTTCCTACGCGGTGCCTGCCGAAGTAGCGGGCAAGCATCATAGCGGTGGTTACTTTGACGAACTCAGATGGTTGAAATTGTCCGATCCCGGGAACTTTGATCCAGGCTCGCTGGCCGTTAATTTTTAAGCCGATACCCGGAATGAGTACGATGACCAGAAGTAGAAGACCAAAGATATAGAACGCCGGCGCGATATTGATGAGTTTTCGATAGTCATTGAACGCGACCGCCAGCATTGCTACAACCGCAATCGCAAGGCCGATGAGCTGCTTCACCCAGTAGTTTTGAGTAGGTTGCGCATAACGAATCTGGAGCGTGCCAAAACACACAATGCCAACGGCCAGCAATGCCAGCAACCAGTCGAAATCGCGGAGTCCTCTTTTTGGAATTCTTGCAACCATGTTTTCCTAGTTCTAAGTCCTGAGTCCTGAGTCCTGAGTAATTGAACTTAGCTTGCTATTTGATTCTAATCACTCAGCACTCAGTACTCAGCACCTCTTATTGGACCCGCGCTATGACGGTGTTCGGTTTCTTTGGTTTGGGTGTATCCGGCTTCGCTGTCTTCGCAACTGGTAACGCTCCCGGCGGTTGCTCATTTCGAGTCTTGCGATAATAAACGTCGTACACCGCGCGTACTGACGGCGCTCCAAAGCGTGAGCCCAAGCCGGCGTTTTCGATGAGAGCAACAACGGAAATTTCTGGCTTAAAGGCAGGAGCATAAGAAACAAACCAGGAATGGTCCTTGTGCTCGCCAACATCCTTGCCGAGGCTCACGACCTGAGCCGTGCCGGTTTTGCCGGCGATGTCGAATCCAACCATTTTTATGCCGGTTGCAGTGCCGGATTCGTTAACTACCGCCCACATGGCTTTCACGACCGTCTCGCTTTGGTCCTTGGGAATAGGAAGCACTTTTGGTTCAGGCCGGTCGAAGTTTCTTGCGGGACGAGCCGGCCGGTAGTCGGGACTACTTGGGTCGCTCCCCACCTCGGTGACTGGACGCAGTTCTTTCAAGAGGTGTGGCACATACATTTTTCCGGCCATACCGATAGCTGAATGGGCGCGCAAAAGAGCGATCGGCGTCAACACGTCCATTCCCTGGCCAAACGATGAATAAACCGTATCAATGTCCTTCCATTCGGGATCACCCGGAAAAGATTTCGCCTTTTGTTCGCGGGATGGAGTTGTGCTGATCACTTCCTGGGGCAGATCGATTCCGGTCCGCTTGTTTAAATCAAACTCTTCAACCATCGCCTGAATACCTTCAAGTTTCATTTTCAAACCCAGGCGATAGAAGTAGCCGTCACAGGACTTCATGATGGCGAAATGGATATTGGGAGATCCGTGATTGCCTCCCATGCAACGGGTGAATTTGTTGCCGATTGTTATACCGCCCCCGCACACCAGATTTGAATCATCAATCGAAATGGCGCCCTGTTGTAATCCAGCAGTGGCCATCAACGGTTTCCAGGTGGAGCCGGGCGGAAAACGCCCCTGGATAGCACGGTTGATAAGCGGTTTCTTAGGATCGTTTAGCAACGCCGCGTATTCGGCACGGCCCTCTTTGGTTGTGATTCGTTGCGAGAACAGATTGGGATCAAACGTCGGATAAGAAGCGAGGGCCAGGATCTCGCCATTATTGGGATCCATTGCAATGACGACGCCCCGTCCTTGTGGTGATTTTCGCAATTGATCTTCAGCCGCCAGCTGAAGATCCAAATCGATTGTAGAAACAAGGTCCTGACCTGGTTGAGGCAGGACCGTCTCGATCTCATCCTGGATTCGGCCACGACTATCGACTACAACTTTTCGGTAGCCGTCCTTGCCTCGCAGATAGTCATCGTAGGTTTGCTCGAGTCCGCTCTGCCCGATCAGATCGCCGGGCTTGAGGCCTTTGTCCTTGTAGGAAGTTTGCTTCAACTGCTCGGGTCCGACCTCAGCCACATAGCCAAGCACGTGAGCCAACAAACCGTCAGGAGGGTAGCGACGCTGTGGCTGTTGTTCGACGCGCAATTCCGGGAACTCCAATTGATGTGCTTCAACCCAGGCGATGTCTCCGGGAGTAGCGTCTTGCTTCACCAGGATAGATTCAAAAGCGGGCTGGGAACTTATCTGGTCAAAGCGGTCGCGAAGTATGTCGACATCAACTGCCAGTGCCTCGGTGAATGGATTGACGAGGGAAAGGAGATCGCGACCCTTCAAGTCTTCGCGGGAGAGGATGATGTTATAGATCGGACGAGAGTCGACCAGCGGATGTCCATTGCGATCGAATATCACTCCTCGCGGTGCGGTAATAGGTAAAAGCCTAATGCGTTGATTTTGTGCGATCTCTGCGTAGTGTTGACCGCGCACGAGTTGAAGGTAATAAAGCCTGACTCCCAGGACCGCAAGCAAGAGTACGATGAAGATCTGAACGACCCAGAGTCTACTGCGGAGGTTTTGCGAGGTGTCTTCGAATTTCATAAAAGCAAAGAGTAACCAGCAATTAGCAGTTAGTGTGCATCACTCGAACTCAGAACTCAAAGCTCAGGACTTGTCTCCGGGGTCATCTTCTTGACCTCGGTCCGCGCCGTGCGCCTTTTCGGCGCGATGCAAAGCTTCGGCGTTGACGAGCCCGTTCGGTAAAGAGTGAATCGAGCACGTAAAGGGCAAAGGTTCCCATGACTGTAGTCCCTATCAGCCTGTAAGACATCGTCTGCACAAAAGGCACGCTGGGCGAATATCCCAGTGATCGATGCCAGAATACATAAATCGCAGAATCGAGCACAGTAGCAGCGGCCAATACGGGAATCCTCATGAGCGCGTTTTCAAGATTAACTCGAGTGGCAGCAAAGTAAATCAAGTAAGCGGTCAAGGTCTTGGAAAACCCACCGGCGCCAATAAGTCCGCCGCTCGTGGCATCGATTGCAAGGCCGGCGACAGTGCCCACAAACAGCGCATGCCAGGCATGACGCTGCAAAGCGATATAAACGACCACAACGAGGGGAAAGTCGATATAGGAGAGGGGAGGCCAAACAGCCCTTAACGACAATTGCAGGATTATGGCACAAAGGAGGACGACTGCAATCTTAAGCTGAGGCATGAACGATTTTCGATTTCCAATTGCCGATTGCCGATTTAAGACTTCTCCAGTTTTTCATTGCCGAGAGTGCGACGCGCAAGTCCAAATTGGAAACTGGCAATTGGAAATCGGCAATGACTTACTTCTTAGTCTTGTCAACGTTTGGTAAAGACTGGTCGGGTGCCGACCGCTGCGGCGGACGGTAAAACAACACCGCAACTTCCTCCAGCTGATCTAATTTCGCGCCGGGCCTGATGAATATCTGATGAGCTTGTGTCGCGGTTCCATGCTTCACCTGAACAACTTCACCTATGTTCAAACCCGGTGGATAAATGCCATCCTGACCCGTCGTCAAAATATAATCACCGACTTCAACTTTCTGTAAACCGGAAACGTACCGCATCTCAATAAGATCGGTATCACCCAGACCGGTCACTGAGCCGAGCGCTCCTGATCCGCTGAGTTGACCCACGATCCCACCGGCCGCGGCCTTTTCGTCGGTGACCATCATCACCTGGGCTGTCCACGGGCTCACCGCGATCACACGACCGACTATTCCGCCTGCCGTTACTACGGGCATGTTTAGACCTACACCCGACGAACTACCACGATTAATAGTGATGGTGTTGAACCAAACAGATGCGTCACGGGCGATAACGCGAGCAGCGACCTGATCGTAACCAGTTTGTTCCTTGAGATTGAGCAGACCCTTAAGCCGCTCGTTCTCTTCGGTTGATTGAAGGGCGTTTTTGAGCTCCAGCTCTTTCTGCGACAGCTGTTGTTTCAAAAGCTCATTTTCAATAGCAGTGCTGCGAAAGCCAACAATCTGCCTTATCAAGTTTGTTCCGGCGCCGCCCGCTTTGGAAGATATGCTTTGCGCCGGCGCAGCCGCGGCCTGAATCCAAACCCTGAACAGACGCTGCCTGGTTGTGCTGTCGCGGGCGTCAAAAGCCATGATTATGAGATTCGCAAACAGCAACATTCCAAGCCAGATAGGAGCGCGCTGGCGAATCTCTTTTTGTGTGCGAATGGCTGCCATGAGATGGTAAATACTGAATGGTAAAAGGTGATTGTTCGAGTAATTAAAGTTTTTCTAGTTTGCTATTTCACACTCACAGCGTTTTCCCTACATTCCGCTGGTCATCGTGTTTTCCCACTTCACCCGCTTGAGCAGATCAAAGTCGGAAAGCATTTTGCCGGTTCCCAGCACCACTGACGCGAGCGGATCATCAGCCAGTGACACTGGCAAGCCGGTTTCAATCGTAAGGCGCTTGTCCAGATTCTTTAGCAAGGCGCCGCCGCCTGTTAACACAATGCCGCGCTCGACAATATCCGCGGAAAGCTCCGGCGGAGTTCGTTCCAGCGCCACCCGTACCGCATTAATGATCGTGGAGATGGAGTCAGCGAGCGCTTCGCGAACTTCTTCATCGGTCATCGTAATTGTTTTCGGTATGCCTTCGATTAGATTTCGCCCGCGAACCTCGTAGGACAATGGCTCGTCCAGCGGATAGGCCGAGCCTAACTCGATCTTTATTGCTTCTGCAGTTCTTTCTCCGATGAGCAGATTATACTTTCGCTTGATATAGGAGATGATCGCTTCGTCCATTTCGTTACCGGCAACGCGCACGGCACGCGAGTAAACGATGCCGCTCAAACTGATGACCGCGATGTCGGTCGTCCCACCACCGATATCCACAACCATGTTGCCATGTGGTTCAGTAATAGGGAGGCCGGCTCCAATTGCCGCCGCCATTGCTTCCTCAACCAGATAAACTTCGGAAGCCTTCGCCCGATAAGCCGAGTCTTCCACAGCTCGTCGTTCGACCTGTGTGATTTCAGAAGGTATGCCGATGACAACTCGAGGGCTGACCCAAGTTTTCCCATTGTGTGCTTTGCGAATGAAGTGCTGAAGCATCTTCTCAGTCACCTCAAAGTTTGCGATCACGCCATCCTTCATTGGCCGAATCGCAACGATATTTCCGGGTGTTCGTCCCAGCATCTCCTTGGCATCCCGTCCCACTGCCTCAACCTGATTGGTAATCTTGTTGATTGCCACTATCGAAGGTTCTGAAACAACTATGCCTCGCCCCTTCGCATAGACAAGTGTGTTTGCCGTACCCAGGTCTATGGCTAGATCACTGGAAAACAGGCTAAAAATTGATTTAAAAGCCATTTAAGTTATCTCTTCTCTGAATGTAAAGATGAGTGCATCGCCGGGTGGGTCACTAAATCGGAGCCACTACGCGGGCAGCCCGCACCGGGTGGT
>Ga0137397_10001323_pt1 | contig 17286 bp, 13 predicted proteins | sample czorhiz116metaG_FD_106658 | JGI IMG/M metagenome (GOLD analysis project Ga0137397, IMG submission 106658) | Vadose zone soil microbial communities from Angelo Coast Range Reserve, California, USA - czorhiz1.16 metaG | ecosystem: Environmental > Terrestrial > Soil > Vadose zone | place: USA... | reverse complement strand
TTCATTTGGGGCACCATGACCATGCTCTGCGGCCTGGCGCATTCCTACGTGCAACTGGCCGCGGCGCGCATGGGAGTGGCGCTCGGCGAAGCCGGATCGAATCCGGCCTCACATTCGACGATCGCCGACCTCTATCCGCTGGGGCGTCGCGGCGCTGCATTGGGAATGTTCAATGCCGCCGCATCGATCGGCATTGGCGTCGGTCTGTTTTTCGGCGGATGGTTGAACACGCATTTCAATTGGCGCACGGTGTTCATCATTGCCGGAGCGCCTTGCCTCATCATCGCCCTCGTCATTCGCATTGCGATGCCCGAGGCTCCACGCGGAATGTCGGAAAGCCGTGCTGCTTCGCACCAGCCGCCGCCGTTGCTCGAAACATTGGCGCGGCTGGCGAAGCTGCGAACGTTTCGTTACCTGGCGCTTTCCGCGATGACCTGCGCATTCGTCAACTACGGCCTGCAGATCTGGGCGGCGACGTTCTTCATCCGCGTACACGGAATGAGCGCGAAGGAAGTGGGGATGAAGCTCGGTATTGCCTCGGCCGTCGGCCTGTTCATCGGTACCATCGGCTCCGGAACATTGGCCGACCGCTTCGGCCGGCTGGATATCCGCTGGTATATGCGCGTTACCGGAGCCGGCATGCTGCTGGCCATGCCGTTCGGCTTGTTGGCCTTGATGAACTCCACTGCGAACGCGTCGTTCGTCTACTACTGTCTCGCCGTTGGATTCGTATCGAGTTGGGCATCGCCCATCCATGCAATGACGCAGACCATCACGGCGGCGCGCATGCGCGGGATGGCCTCCGCCATCATAGGCTTTTGCTTGAATCTGGTCGGATACGGCTTGGGACCGTTGTTCGTCGGCGCCCTGAACGACCACCTTCGACCCACCCTGGGTGTCGAGTCGGTGCGCTATTCGCTGATGATATTGCTGTCCGGCTGTCTCATCGCAGCCTGGGTCAGCTTCTCGGCCAATCGAACCATTGTGCTCGATATGATCCATTCCACGCATTGACGAGGAGACGCGCATGAATGCAACTACCGAGTTTTCAGGCCGTTCGGCCTTCGTGACCGGGGCCGGAACCGGCATCGGTGCCGCCACCGCCGCCGAGCTGGCCGCGCGAGGTGCGAAGGTCGCCATGATGGGACGCCGCGCCGGGAAGCTCGAAGAGGCCGCCGCCGCCATTCGCGCGGCGGGCGGCGACGTGCTGATCCTGATCGGCGATGTGGCCAAGGCAAAGGATGTGGCCGACGCCGTCGACAAGACCGTTGCAGCATTCGGTGGACTGCACCTGGCTGTCAACAACGCCGGCGTCGATGGCGGAACACAGAAGCTCGCCGACCTGTCGGTGGATAGCTGGAACGACACCATCGGCATCAATTTGAGCGGTGTATTTTTCGGTCTCAAGTATCAGATCCCGGCCATCATCGCCTCGGGCGGCGGCGCCATCGTCAATGTCTCCTCGGTGTTCAGCGATCGCGGCCTGCCGCAACACGCCGCCTATGCCGCGAGCAAGCATGGCGTGCATGGTCTCACGCGCACCGCCGCGCACGACTATGCCGGCGACAAGGTGCGTATCAACGAACTGCTCCCGGGCGTCATCGACACGCCGATGCTCGATTCCAATCGCGCCATGGTGGATCAGATGACGGCATTCATTCCACAGCGGCGCTTGGGCCAGCCCGCGGAGGTCGCGCGTGCCATCTGTTTTCTGCTCGGAGAAAGCGCCTCGTACATGACCGGGGCACGAGTGGCGGTCGATGGCGGATTTTTGATCTGATCGAACCGAAGGGTGTGGCGACAGGCACGTACGAGCGCCCGTCAGCGATTCAGCGGCCATGGACCGCTCGCTCCAGGGAATCGCGGAACTGCGGATCGGCAATCGCCAACATCCGCGGTATGCGCTCTGATAGCGACAATCCCCGCAAATCCACCATACCGTGCTCTGTGACGATGACTCCGGCATCACAGCGGGCTGTACTCACCGGCCCCTTCAGCGTTTGGACGATCCGGCTGACACGCTCGTCGCCGAATCCCGCGGTGGACGGCAATGCCACGATCGGAATGCCGCCATTTGAATGCTGCGCTCCGCGGAGAAAGTCCCCGGCGCCGCCCACGGCACCGACGTATACGCCGGCGGCCACCTCCGCATTGATCTGTCCCGTCAGATCCACCTCGACGGCGGAGTTGATGGCCACGAAACGATCGATACCCGCCAGCGTCTGGGCTGAATGCGTGTAGTCCACCGAGCGGAATGACACACTGGCGTTTCTATGGACGTAATCGCTCAGCGTGCGTCCTCCCATGGCCACACCGGCGACGGTAACGCCCGAATCGATGCGCTTACGCGCATTGGTGATGACACCGGCCTGCGCCAGCCGTGCGGCGGCATCCAGCAGCGCGCCGCTGTGCACGCCCAGATCGCGACGATCGCCCAGCTGCGACAAGATGGCCTCCGGTATGCCCCCGAGGCCGAACTGCAGGGTCGCGCCGTCCTCGATCAACAACGAGGCGCGTACCGCAACCGCGCGCTCAATGCCGGTGGCCGGCGTCGCGGGGGGTGCGGCCGGCGCACGCGATGTGTGGACCACCAAATCGAGATCCGCCGCGCCGAGAGATCGCTCGCCGAAGGTCCAGGGCGCTTGGTCGTTCACTTCGGCCAGTACGACACGGGCAGCGACGATTGCAGGGACCAGATATTCATGCGCCAGCGAAAGACTGTACCTTCCATCGGCGTCCGCCGGTGCCAACTGCAACATCAGCACATCGACCTTGAGCTGACCGGTGCGAATCATGGCTCCCAACTGCGAGTAGTTGCACGGTAGTATGTCCAGGCAACCGGCTTTCGCCAGGCGCCGGTTGGCAGCGGTGCCACAGTAGGAGCGAAACCGTACGCAGTCGGCGAACGCCGGGTCGGCGGTCTGCGACCAGGTAGCGCCAATGAAAGCCTCGATTCCGCCGATGGCATGCCGTTGGCGCATCAGGGCGCTCGTGAGTGCAGTGGGCTCAGCCGCCGCCTGCCCCCACATCAACGCATCTCCGCGCCGGATGAATGCGGTCAAGTCCACGCCATCCGGGTCGGCAACTATCATGATCCAGAAACCGGCGCCGGATCGATCGTGGCCTAGGACGGCCTGACGTTGACCGGTATCGCAGATTGGTGCGGCATGAAGCTGATCGTGGAAAGATCACGGGGATCGATGGAAACCAGATTGGCCGTGTGTCCGTCGCGCGCGCCCTCGACCGCCGCCCAATGATGCGTCATCGACACCACGCCACGACGAAGCGTCGGATCTCGCGCAACCAGCCCGACAATTTTTCCGTGCGTCGACTGAATTTCCACTGCCTGACCGTCTCCCAGATCCGCCGCCGCCATATCATCCGGATTCATGAACAGGCGATTCGCCTTGTAACGAGCCTTGACGCGTTCATTCAGGCGGAAAGAGCTATTCATGATCTCGAGCAAGCGCCGTGAACAAAGCAAGTAGCCGTAACCAGGTTCACCAGCCTTCAGTAGATAGCCCTGAAGCTCTTGCGCGACATCGGAGGGCATCAAATCCAACCGAGCGGAACTTTGCGGGTCTGCAGCGCGAACGATAGTGGGAGCGACGTCCGGCGAAATGGCCCCCGCATGCCGCTTCAACTCGGCATAGTTGATGGGCGCCCTGCTGTATGCCCAGGAAAAGAACTCGTCCGCGTCGGGTTTATTCTGCATATCGACCTTTAGGCCGCCGGGGATGGATGCATACTCAGCGCCATATGCTCCCGCCTTCAATGTCAGTTGCACGCCAAGCCGCTTCGCAAGTCCCCAAACGAACTCCCAGTCCTCGATCACGCCTTTCGGCTTGGGAAGAACCGCCGGGGTGTATTGCATGAACGGCACGATTCCCCACGATTCCGTCAGCGCCGCGATGTCCGGCTTCTCGTACGGCAATGCCGGTGCAATGACATAGTCAGAGAGCTCGCTGGTCTCGGTCATGCGCGGATCGACGGTTACCAGGAGATCGAGATGTTCCAGCGCGGCGCGCGTCTTCTTTGGATCCGAGATACTGACCGCCGGGTTTGCACCGACGACGATCAGCGCCGTGATCTGGCCTTCGAATATCGCCTGCGGGAGCAAGGCCGCCGGGAATTCGCCCATCAGGCGCCCCGCTCTTTCAGAGGAAAAGCGCGGGCCGTTCTGCTCCCAGGTCCGCGACGGCGGATAGACGCCCTCGACTGCGCAATTGACGTTGACAAAACCGGCGGCGGCTTGTTCTCCGGCACGCCTGTACCCGGCGCAAATGGCGTTCAGTGCTTCGGTGAGGTGCTCCGATAGATTGCAGTTCGAAGCCATGTTGTGGCCCGTACCCGATCCGATGCTGACCTTCTTTGCGTGACGCAACACTTGCGCGGTCTCTTCGATCAGATGCGCGGGAAGACCCGTCCGCCGCGCGACACTTTGCAAGTCGAATGCGGCAACCGCCCGATGCAGTTCATCCAAGTGAGCAACGAACCGGCCGCAAAATTCCTTATCGTGCCAGCCGTGGTCGAGGAGGATCTTGATCAGCCCCGCCATCAGTGCAGCGTCCTCGCCGGGAATGATCTGCAGATGGATATCGGCCATTCTCGCGGTTTCCGTATTGCGGGGATCCACCACGATCAGTTTCGTACCGCCGCGCTTGGCATCGCGCAATGCCTTGCCGGGATTCCAACCACTGGCGGAGTTCAGCGGTGTGCCCTGGTGAGAGATCACGGGATTGGTGCCGAGCAGCATCAACGCATCGAGGTCTTGCGAGATGAATCTCTTGCCCGTGGCGAATGCCCCCATCCGCAGCATCGTGACCCATTTCGCGGATTGATCGAGGGTCATGGCAGAGATCAGATGCGGAGTTCCGATCTCCGACATCAGCGACTTGAGCATGCTCTGTGTCGTCAGCATTCCAGCGCCCATATAGCTGGTTGTGCCGGTCCAGACCGCCAGACTCTCCGGCCCATGGGCCGCTATGATTTCGCGTAATCGCAGGGCGATTTCGTCCAGGGCGGCCTCGGCATCGATATCGACGAAGCTGCCGTCGGCAAGCTGTTTCTTGGACATTTTAAGACGATGATCCGCGCCGTCGCCATTGTGCAGGTCGACGCTGGCCATACCCTTGACGCAGAAATAGCCCTTGGTCAACGGATGTTCCTTGTCTCCGCGGGCCTTGACGATGCGCCCGTCCTCCACGTCGAATTCCATGCCGCAGTGACCCGCGCAGCTGCGACAGAACGACTTGACCGTTTTGACCGTCATGGCACGCTCCAGTGTATTCCCGCGCTTTCGATGACTAGAATCAACTATAACTGATGATATGCCAGTTTTTATTATTATACTATATCTATTAACTAATTGATTATACTACCTATATCGTGATATTGTATTTTATATTAATTGGCATTTAGTTATTTATAGAGAGGCTTCGGGCCTCGGTCGAAGCCTCGAACAGGAGTCGCGGACGTGAGAAGAGCAGCGGTGGTGTCGCCTTTGCGCACGGCAGTCGGTTCCTTCGGAGGCACGTTGAAGCCGCTCACCGCCGACCTGCTGGCCGTTGCGGTCATTCAGGCCGTCATGCAGCGCTCCGGACTCGCCGGCGGAGAAATAGACGAAGTCATCGTGGCGCAATCCTATCAATCGAGCGAAGCACCCTGCGTGGGACGCTATGCCGCCTTGGCTGCCGGCCTGCCGCTGGAGGTTCCGGGCTACACCTTGGATCGGCGATGTGGTTCCGGTCTGCAAGCCGTCATCGACGCGGCAATGATGGTGCAGACCGGGGCGGCCGATGTGGTGCTGGTGGCCGGCGTCGAAAGCATGAGCAATATCGAGTACTACACCACCGATATGCGTTGGGGAACACGTGCCGGCTCGGTGACCCTGCATGATCGCCTGCAGCGCGGCCGCGAGCGCTCTCAGCCGCCCGAGCGTTTCGGCCATATTTCGGGCATGCCGCAAACCGCCGAGAATCTGGCGCGCGAGTATGGCATTACCCGCGGGGATTCCGATGCGTTTGCGGTGCGCAGCCACCAACGGGCCGCGGCGGCGTGGCGCAACGGCAAATTTGCGGCCGAGGTCGTTGCCGTGAGCGTGCCGCAGAAGAATGGACCACCCTTGGTATTTGCACAGGACGAAGGTATTCGCAGCAACTCCAGCGTCGAATCGTTGGCGCAACTCAAACCGGTATTGCCCGGCGGGACCGTCACGGCCGGGAATGCCAGCCAGCAAAACGACGCGGCAGCCGCATGCCTAGTCGTTGCCGAAGACAAACTAGCGACCCTGCGGCTTCAGCCTCTCGCCTATTTGGTTGGCTGGGCCGCCGTCGGCTGTCATCCAGCGACGATGGGCATCGGCCCCGTACCCTCGGTCTCCAAGCTCATGGCGCGCACCGGCCTCTCGCTTGACCAGATGGATCTGGTGGAACTCAACGAGGCATTCGCCGCCCAGGTGCTCGCCGTATTGAAGGCATGGAACTGGACGGACGACGATCGGCTGAACGTCAACGGCGGCGGCATTTCGCTGGGACATCCCATCGGCGCCACCGGCGTGCGGCTCCTGACGACGCTGCTGCACGAATTGGACCGGCGCAAAGGGCGATACGGGCTCGAGACGATGTGTGTCGGCGGAGGTCAGGGACTGGCCGCGATTTTCGAGAGGGCGGATGCGTAGGAGAGAGAGAGAGAGAGAGAGAGAGTGATTCGTCGTGCAAACTTCACTCCGGCGCGAACAGCGGTAACCACACATCCTCGCAATGCTCGAACAGCACGCGCACGCGCATTCCGATGCGTACCTCCTCGATTGTGCAATTGATGATATTCGTCGTCAGCCGCAAACCAGGCTGCTCGTCGATGCCGACGATGGCGATGACATAGGGCGCCTCGAGTCCCTCCTCCCATACCTGCCGATTGACGGTAAAGGTCAGCACGGTCCCCATGCCCGACACCGGTTCGTCGCGCACCTCTCGCGATTTGCACACCGGGCAGATCGGCAGCGGCGGATGCACAAAGTGGCCGCAGGCCTGGCAGCGGTTGAACCGCAGTGTCCCGGTTGCGCCGGCTCGCCAAAAAAAAGCATTCTCGGGGGTGATCTCCGGCAGATGATTGCGCGGCATCGATCCTGCGGAAATGACGCCGGCACCGGTCCCGCGCTGGTTCATCGCAATGCCTCAGCCTTGGGTAAAGGACAGCGCACGACGCAGGTGTGCCCGGCAATCATGAGTGATGCGCTCGACGAGTTCGGCGCTGAATAGAATGGTCTCGTAGGTTCATGCTTGGTCTCAATCCGGAAATGGCGCCGCCAGCATTTGCCGGCGCTGTTGCCGGGTGTCGCCCCAGAACTGCTCTATCACATGCGACCGCTTGAGGAATAGATGCGCGTCGGCCTCGGCCGTGAAGCCGATGGCACCGTGCACCTGGATGTTTTGCGCCGCATTTTTCAGCGCCGCATCCACGGACACCAGCTTGGCGGCAATGCTGTGAAACTCCTGTCCCGCGCGCTGCTCGGACTGCACCACCGCGGCGAAGATCACCTGGCACAGCGCGGCTTCCGCGCGGATGGCCATGTCGGCACAGAGATGTTTGATGGCCTGAAAAGCGCCGATGGGCTTACCGAACTGCTGTCGGTTCTTCGCGTATTCAACGGCCATATCACGCGTGGCCTCGGCAATTCCCACCGCATAGGCGGCGAGGAGGAGCTGCGCGCGATGATACATGTCGTCGCGATCGCGCTCGATCCACAGAGCCGGTCGAACGCCGGCTAGTACCGCCCTCTCGAGCCCGAGCACGTGGTCGGTGCCTCGAACGGTGCTCACCGCGCTGAAAGCCTCACGGCGCAACAGCGCCGCACCGGTCTCGTCGCACGCGAGCACCCACGTGGCACCTTTGCCGTCGAACAAATGAAATTCACCGCTGCACTCGGCCCCCAGCTTGGCAGGGCCGCGCGGATTCGCAAGCGCAACGTGTACTCGCCCCTGCAGGACGCCGCCGAGAAAGTCCTTGCCGGCGCCGGCTGCCAGGCGCGCGCCTAACGTCATGCCGAGAACGCCCGGCGAAAGTAAGTGGCGGCCGAATTCCCGATACGCCAGCATCTCCTCCGCCGCCGTAAATCCAATGCCACCCTGCTCCTCCGGGATCGATATGCCGAGAAATCCCAGTTCAGCGAGTTGCGGCCAGTATTCATGATCGGTGTTGCCGATTTGCGGCGCCGGCGGCCGGAAGCGCGATACCGGAGCCCGGTCGCGAAGAAACACCTTCAGGGAGTCGACAATTTGGGTTTGCTCATCGGACAGCAACAAATTCATGAGCGCACCAGTTAACGAGGCAGGCCGAGCACGCGTTCGCCGATGATATTGCGCTGAATCTGCGCGGTACCGGCCGCAATGGTGATCGAAAACGACCGCAGATAGAAATACACCCAGTCGTCATCCTCGGGATTCTCCAAGGCATAAGGGCCGAGAATGTCGAGGGCCAGCCGCCGTGCGCGCTGCTGCGTCTCGCCCACCATCGCCCGCATCAAGGAACTCTGCGAGTCTTGAATCCCGGCCTGTGCCCGCGACATCACCATGTAGGTCATCGCCCGAGCCGCTGCCATATCCGCACGCAATTGGGCCAAACGTGCACCGATCTCATCGTTGGATAAGGGCGAGTCGCTGCCGAAGCGCCTGTGCGCTTCGCGGATCATCTTTTCGACCAGGTAGGCGTACCGGATTTGATCGCGAATCTGCGCCGTTCCGCGTTCAAAGCCCAGCGTGGACATCGCGACGTTCCAGCCGTCATTGATTTGGCCGACGATATTCCCGAGCGGAATGCGCACCTCGTCGTAGAAGCACTGCACGAAGTGCACCTGATTCGGCGAGGTCATGATCTCGATGGGGCGCAAGGTGATGCCCGGCGATTTCATATCGCAAATGACCCAACTGATGCCCTTGTGCTTGGGCGCAGCGGGATCGGTGCGCACCAGCAGTTCCTGCCAATCCGATAAATGCCCGTGGCTGGTCCAGATCTTCGAGCCGTTGACGACGAGATGATCGCCCTCCACACGCGCCTGGGTGCGTAGGCTCGCCAGATCCGAGCCTGAATTCGGCTCGGAGAAGCCCTGGCACCAGATCACCTCGCCTTTGAGAATCTTCGGCAAATGCAAGCGCTTCTGATCCTCCGAGCCGCTGGCGATGAGGGTGGGGCCCGCGTGATTGAGCGCGACGAAGCACAGGTGATTGTCGGGCGCGTCGGCGCGCGCGTACTCCTCGTGCCAGATCAATTGGCGGGTGAGCGACAGCCCCAATCCGCCATATTCCGTGGGCCACGAAACGCCCGCCCAGCCGCCCTCGAACTGCTTGCGCTGCCATGCAAGATCGAAGCTGCGCATGGCCTCGCCGGAATGCGGTCGGCGTTCCCGGATCAGATTATCGCGCAGCCATATGCGGGCCTGATCGCGGAAGATCATGTCCTCTCGCGAGAAATGCAGGTCCATTACCCCTCCGTCTCCAGGCGGTCCGGAACGTCGAATGAACGACATCGTTATGATTGTGGAAATGATACATCGTCACTTACGATGTACGCAATCGAAACCTCCGCCGGACCCGGCCGGGGTGCCGTACTATCTGCAAAAATATGCGCGGACGGAGGGTGGTTCGCAAGGTAGTTTCAAAACTGACTGATTGTGAGTTATTATTCGAGGACGGCGGACAGACTGGGCTGCCTCAGGGTACGGTGGTGCTCGCATCTCGCAACGTGCGGAACTGAACAACATGTCATCAGGTAGAGTCGAGAGCCTGGGAGAGCGCATCCGCGCTGTGTTTGCGCTCGATCCGGAGGCGATCGCCGTCGAGGCCGGTGCGGACCGTTCACGATGGGCTGATCTCACCGCTGCGGCCGAGCGTCTCGAACAGGCGCTGCAACAGGGGGGCATCGCGCCCGCCATGCCGGTGGGCTGGGTGGCCAGCAACCGCGCAGGAGCCATCGCAGCCTTCGCCAGCCTGGTGATGAACGGCCGCATGGTCGTGCCATTGCGACCCCGGCAGACCTCGGCCAGCTTTCCCGATGAGCTCGCGGCACAAAAGCTGCAAGCGGTGGTCGGGGATATCGATGATTGGGCCGACGAAGGTGCCATTGCCGCGGCCACCAGGGCCGGCAGCCTGGGGATTGCCCTCGTCGGTACCTCGAGTTTCGACGTGCGGGTGGTCCCGGAACTAAGCCGTGCCGGAGCGGGTCCGCACCGTTCACCCATGCCGGGGTATGTGCTGGAACGCCTGACCAGCGGCACCACCGGCGCACCGAAGCGCATCCCGGTTCTTGAAAGCGTGTTGATACCGTCCTTGCAATCCGCCGAGCAAAATGGGGCTCGGACGGAATCGCGCGCCCTACAATTGAAAACCTCGCCGAGCTTTCTGCTCAAACCTTTCAGCCATGCCGGGGGCCTGTTTGGCTTGCTGCTCGCGTTGTATCAGGCGCGGCCGATGGTCCTATTTCAGAAATTCGTGCCGGAAGAATGGGCGCTCGCGGTGAGCCGCTACCGCCCGAAGTCGGCAAGCTTAGTGCCGGCCATGATCCAAATGCTCATCGAAGCACGCATCGCGCCCGAACTGTTGCGCAGCCTGAAGGCGATCCGCGCGGGCACGGCGCCGCTCGACCCGCAGATGCAGGTTCATTTCGAAGAGCACTACGGCATACCCATTCTCGTCGACTATGGTGCGGCCGAGTTTATCGGCGGAGTCGCCGGTTGGACACTGGCCGACCATCGGCAATTCTCGGCCACCAAGCGCGGCAGCGTCGGTCGTCCGCGTCCCGACGTACATCTCAAAATCACCTCGCAGGACGGCAGTATTGAACTGCCGACCGGGCAGAGCGGCATCTTGCACATCAAATGCGATCGCTTCGGACCCGACTGGTTCCGCACCAATGACCTGGCGTCCATCGATCCCGATGGATTCGTGTACCTGCAAGGGCGTGCCGACGATGCCATCAATCGCGGCGGGTTCAAGATCCTGCCGGAAGAGGTGGCTGCCGTGCTGCGGCGCTACCCGGGCGTGCGCGATGCCGCCGTCGTCGGCAAGCCGGATGCACGGCTCGGACAGGTACCCATAGCCGCCATCGAGATGGCCCCCGGTACCCCACCGCCGCCGCCGGCAACGATCGAAGCCTTCGCGCGAGAGCATCTGACCGCCTACATGGTTCCCAAGGAATTCCGGTTCGTCGATACGCTGCCGCGGACGGCCTCGTTGAAGATCAACCGGCCCGAACTCAAGATCATCTTGGGTCTATGAGCGATGCAGCCCATGTGCAGAGTGCCACCGACATGAACTATTCGACCCTGCTCGTGGAAATCAACGACGGCATCGCAACCATCACGCTGAACCGTCCCGAGCGCCTGAATTGCTTCAATCGCACCATGGTCCTGGAGTTTCGCGATTTGTGGGTCAAGCTTCGCGTCGATCCGGACGTACGCGTAATGGTGTTGCGTGCTGCCCCGGGGCGTGCATTTTGCTCCGGCGTGGACGTCAAGGAAGGCTGGCGCGCCCCCGGCGAGGATCGGACACCGTTCGACCAGGAAGATCCCGGCGAGTGGCTCGGACCCAAGAGCAACAAGGTGTGGAAGCCTTTTATCGTCGCCGTGCACGGCATGGCCGCGGGAGGTGCGTTCTACTGGCTCAACGAGGCGGATATCGTCATCTGTACAGAGGATGCTACGTTTTTCGATCCGCATTTGAAATTCGGCAAGATCTCGGCGGTGGAGCCTATCGGCGCAATGGGCCGCATTCCGCTGCAGGAAATCACCCGCATGGTCTTGCTGGCCGATGCCGAACGCATCGGCGCGGCGACCGCGCTGCGCATCAGCCTGGTCACGGAGGTGACCACGGCGCAAGCATTGTGGCCACGGGCGCAAGAACTTGCGGCAATGATTGCACAGCGCCATCCGGTTGCCGTGCAGGGGTCGCTTCGTGCCATCTGGGAGGCACAGAGCCTGCCGCGCGCGCAGGCTCTTACCAATGCATTGCGTTACATCCAAGTCGGCAAACCGCTGGCCACCGACCCGGCGCCCGCCGAACTCAGGAGCAAGGGTTGGACGGTGCGATGAGTGCTCCGAGCGAGACGACAGAGCCGGTTTCGCGGTTTTTGCCGCTCACGATGGCGAGCGCCCTGTTCATGGATCTGCTGGATACGGCCGCGCTCGGCTCCGCCTTGCCGACCATGGCAAGGGAATTTCACACCGAAGCGTTGCAGTTGAAATTGGCGTTGACAGCCTATCTGATGACCATGGCCATTCTGGTGCCGGCCAGTGGGTGGCTGGCGGATCGCTTTGGCCCGCGCCGAGTCTTCGTCAATGCGATGAAAGTGTACTTGCTGGGATCGCTATGCTGCGGCCTGTCGAATTCGCTGGGCCAATTGGTGGCGGCGCGGGTGCTCCAAGGCATCGGCGGCGCGATGATGACGCCGGTAGCGCGTCTGATCGTCGTTGCCTCCACCCCGCGAGAGCGGCTGGTTCAGGCCATGAACGCCTTCACCATTCCGGCCATCGTCGGGCCTCTGATGGGACCGCCGCTGGCGGGCCTGCTGCTGGAAATCGCGAATTGGCGCTGGATTTTCTTCATCAACCTCCCGGTCGGCCTGCTCGGCATCGCCGCGGTCCTTCGCGTCGTTCCACGTCTGCGGCATGCCAACCCCGGACCCTTCGATGGTTTCGGATTTGCAACCGCGGCGGTCGGGATCGTCACGCTGATCGTGCTGTCGGAGTCCGTGGGCTCCGAATTGCTCTCACGCACCGGGAGCCTATCGGTCGCCGCCGCCGCGCTCGCCGCCTGGATCATTTTCATTTATCACGCCTTGCACTCGCCCTCACCGATGCTGGATCTGCGGTTGCTCGCCAAACCCACCTATCGCGCCAGCATGCTCGGCGGCTCGCTGCTACGGCTGGGCATTGGGGCCACGCCCTTCCTGCTGCCGCTGTTGCTGCAAGTGGGGCTGGGATGGTCGCCGATCAAAGCCGGCGCGGTCATCGCCATCATGACCATTGGCTCGATGTTGGCGCGCTTCGGCGGAACCTACACCATTCGCAAGCTGGGATTCAAAAACGCATTGATCATCACGGCCGGTCTCACCGCCGTATTCACCGCAGCACCGGCCGTTTTCGACATCGACACTTCGTACGTGCTGATTCTGGGCTCTCTGCTGGCCGTAGGATTCTTCCGCGCTGCACACTACGTGGCGTCGACGGCGATTGCCTTTGCGGAAGTGCGGCCGGAGGAAGTCAGCCGCGCATCGACCTTGTCCACCGTGATCCAACAGATCAGCCTGAGCTTCGGGATCAGCTTCGCCGGCCTCACGCTGTATGCATCGGCAGGCAGAAGCAGTCATTTCACGGCGGCGCAATTCATTCTGCCCTTCGTCTCGTTGGGTCTCGTGACGGCGCTGGCCGTACCCGTCTATACGCGCCTCGCCTCGCAGGCGGGGGCACACATGCGGAACGCTGGGAAGGTATCACCATGAGCTTGAACGACGAGTCCCGCCCTGCCGCGGATACGCCGGGCGGTGCACCGTTGGCCGCCGAGCGAAATGGGCGCGTCCTGATACTGACACTGAGCCGGCCTGACAAGCTCAACGCACTGACCCCTGAACTCCATCGACTCTTGCACGCTGCCGTCATCGATGCTGCACAGGATGCCAACATTGGTGCCGTCGTAATCACCGGCGCCGGCCGCGCGTTCTGTTCCGGGGGCGACATGGGCGGCCGAAGGGATTCGGCAGGCGCCGCACCCACGCTCGAGCAGCGCGCCGATGAACTGCGCTCCCACGGCGAAACGGCGCGACTGCTCCATGAGATGCCCAAGCCCACATTGGCGATGATCAACGGAGTCGCGGCCGGCGCGGGACTAGCGCTTGCCCTGGCCTGCGACTTGCGGATAGCCGCCGGCGGGGCCGTGCTGACCACCTCCTATGTGAACGTTGCACTCTCCGGCGACTTGGGTTCGAGCTACTTCTTGACCCGATTGGTCGGGTCCGCCAAGGCACGTCAACTAATGCTCCTCAGCGATAAAATTGACGCGGCCGAGGGTCATCGCATCGGTCTCATCAACCTGATCGCCGAACCCGATACGCTGCGGGAGACCACCATGCAGGTCGCCCGGCACCTCGCGGATGGCCCGGCGGTCGCTCTGCGCTATATCAAGCGGAATTTACTGTGTGCGGAAACCGGCTCATTGAGCGAGGTGATGGACAGCGAGGCCTTCGGCATGGCGCGGTGCGGCCGCACGCAGGACGTCAAGGAGGCCGCGCAGGCCTTTCGCGATAAACGCCCGCCGATTTTCAAAGGTTGCTGAGACGGCGACGCCGCTCTCTCATTCTATGCGGAGACCGACAATGGATGCAGCAGAGCAAGTTCAGGACAGCGCCGCGAAGGACGACCACGGGAAAATCACCGATGTCGACATCGAGCGTGCGCGCCGCCAAATCGGCGTGCCGAAGTTCAGCTTCAACAACCCTTACAACTCGGTCGCCTCGACCGATGTCCTGAGTCACTTTGCCTGGGCCTGCGGCGACGACAATCCGCTGTGGCACGACCGCGGCTATGGCGCGAAGACACGGTGGCGCGACCAGATCGCCTTTCCCCTATTTCTACACTCCACCGGCACCAATCTGACAGCCAAACCGGACGCGCAGAACAAGGCGCTTTTCAAGGGTCTGTTTCGCGGCGTCGGAAAATATTACACCGGTGTATCGTGGACTTGGTGGCGGCCCGTTTACCCCGACGAACGGCTATTCGTGGAGCGCGTAACCTCCGATATCAAGGTCAACGAGAAATCCTCGTTCAGCGGTGGGATCTCGGTTACCGAGGTCTATCGCGACGTTTGGGTGGATCGCGCCGGCATCCCCGTAGGGCGTCGCGAGGAATCGTATCTCAGCGCCGAACGCGAGGGCAGCAAGAAGACGGGCCGCTATGCCGACATCAAGCGTCATACCTACGCGCCGCAGGATATCGCCGGAATCGATGCGGTCTATGCGGCTGAACGGCGCCGCGGCCCGGAGAAGCGGCTTTGGGACGACGTGCAGATCGGCGAGCCATTGACACCGATTGCGAAGGGGCCGATGACCACCGTCGACATCATCGCCATGCACATGGGATTGGGCTTGTCGAGCAGCGGCATCGGACCCCTGCGGTACAACTGGAAGCAGCGCTCGCGGATGCCGGCATTCTACGTGGCCGACCGGTACGGCGTGCCCGATGTGGTTCAGCGGGTTCATTGGGACCATGACCGTGCGACCGAGCTGGGATTGCCCACATCCTATGACTATGGGCAGATGCGTACGAGTTGGCTGATTCACCTCGTAGCCAACTGGATGGGCGATGACGGCTGGCTCTGGAAGCTGGATTGCCAATCGCGCGCATTCAACTTCATGGGCGACACGACGATTTGCTCCGGTGAAGTCGTCGACAAGCGCATCGAGGGACCTCATCACATCGTAGATCTCAAGCTGGCCGGAACCAATCAACGCGGGGAGGTTACCGCTCCCGGCACAGCAACAGTCATCCTGCCGTCGGGCAGAGGCCCGGCCGTCCTGCCCGCACCGCCGGCCGACATGTGTCAGCGCGGTGCCGAGATGCTGCAGGGTGCGGCCGATCGCTCACGTGAGGGCTAGCCCCATGCGCCGCACCTACGATCTGTACATCGATGGTCGGCCCGAAAAGCCGGCTTCCGGGGAATATTTCGACACCGACAATCCCTATACGGGTGAAGTATGGGCACGCATTGCACGGGGCAATGCAGCGGATGTCGAGCGCGCCGTAGCGGCGGCCACGCGCGCGCTACCGGCCTGGAATGCCCTCAAGCCCGCGGATCGTGGCCGACTGCTGTTGAAGCTGGCCGACTTGATCGACCACAATGCGGAAGCATTGGCCGCGGCCGAAGTGCGTGACAACGGTAAGCTGTACACGGAGATGCTGCCCCAGGTGCGCCTGGCGGCCGACTGGTATCGCTACTACGCGGGGCTTGCCGACAAGATCGAAGGCTCGGTGATACCAACGGGCAAGGCCAATATGTTCACGTTCACGCGCCACGAGCCGCTGGGCGTGGTCGCGCTCATTACGCCGTGGAATTCGCCCTTGCTGCTGTTGTCGCACAAGCTTGCCACGGCTCTCGCAGCCGGCAACGCCGTCATCGTCAAACCATCGGAGTTCGCGTCGGCCTCCACGCTGGAATTCGCGGAACTGTTCGCGCTCGCCGGTATTCCACCGGGCGTCGTCAATGTGGTGACGGGCTTCGGCGGCGAGGCCGGCGCGGCATTGGTCGCTCATCCAAATATCGCGAAAGTGGCGTTTACCGGCTCGGAGGCCGGCGGCCGGAAGATCAACGAGGCGGCGGCTCGGGAATTCAAACACGTGGCGTTGGAGATGGGCGGCAAATCGCCGAATATCGTCTTCGACGATGCCGATTTGGATGCCGCCGTAGTCGGAGCGATCGCGGGTATCTTCGCCGCCGGCGGCCAGACCTGCATCGCCGGCTCACGATTGTTGCTGCAAAAGACTATTCACGATCGCTTCGTCGATCAATTGGTCGAGATGGCGGGTAGCGCACGCATCGGCGACCCGATGCAGGCGTCGACCCATGTCGGACCCATCGCGACCCCGCCGCAATACGAGAAGGTTTTGCAGTACATCGACATTGCCCGACGCGAAGGGGCGCGCTGCGTGCTCGGCGGCGGGCCCTATACGGGTCCCGGCGCCCGCGGCGGCCGTTTCGTCGCGCCCACCATATTCACCGGGGTGCACAATCAAATGCGCATAGCACGCGAAGAAGTCTTCGGTCCGGTATTGTCGGTCATCGCCTTCGACACCGAAGAGGAAGCCTTTCAAATCGCGAATGACACACCCTACGGTCTGGCGGCGGGCGTGTGGACTTCGGACATCGGTCGCGCCCTTCGCGCCTCCGAACGGCTGCAGGCCGGCACTGTCTGGGTAAACACCTATCGGCTCGGCGGCGCGTCGACGCCGTTCGGCGGCTACAAGCACAGCGGTATCGGCCGTGAAGGCGGCGTCGAGGCGATCAAGGAATGGGTGCATACGAAAACCGTGTGGATTTGCGGCAAGCCGGATACGAACTTTCCCTTCGTGATGCGCAGCTGACGCTCACGCAGGACTGGCGATTGACGAACAATTGGGGGAGGAAGGACGATGGAAATTACGGGGAAAGGGGTGGTCGTCACCGGAGCCGGCAGCGGCATCGGACGGGGCATTGCGCTGGCGCTCGCGCAGGCGGGCGCCGAGGGAGTCATCGTCGCCGACGTTCA
>Ga0137397_10001322_pt1 | contig 17290 bp, 13 predicted proteins | sample czorhiz116metaG_FD_106658 | JGI IMG/M metagenome (GOLD analysis project Ga0137397, IMG submission 106658) | Vadose zone soil microbial communities from Angelo Coast Range Reserve, California, USA - czorhiz1.16 metaG | ecosystem: Environmental > Terrestrial > Soil > Vadose zone | place: USA... | reverse complement strand
CCATATCTGAAATCCGTCGGCATTGATGATTCTGGACATGACACGCAGCTGGTTTTGGTTTTGGCGCACCGTCCCGTCAAACACGATCTGGACGTCGAGTTTTTGCGCTATCGCAGGAATGTCACGAGGTTGCGCAACCACTGAACTTGCTGCGGTCACGCGCAGCCCGTCGGTGCACACCAATTCGTGAATCAATTCATCCGTGATGATTTGAGCGCACGCACTAGACAAGTTGCCGCGCGACGCATCCACAAAAGGCAAAACCGCGACACGGATTCCCCGTCCCTCAACAAAAAGCTCACCCGGAGCGCCATCTTTCACAATACCGTTCCCATTCTGGCTGTGTCGGAGCCGAAAGCCAGGCACGTAGCTGCCAGGCCGATAGTAGATAAAGACTGGGTCGCCCTTGCCAACGGATTCGTAGTAGTCCTTTAATTTACTTCGGAGTCTGTAAGCCTCGCTGCGAACAATCGAATCTTCACTGGGATCATAGGAAGGATTGCGCTGGTATACCTCGGTGCCAATCAGGTACTCCTTCAACATCTCCGCCTTGCCTGCCAGGGTGGTTTCGATTGTGAAGCGAAGAAATCGGCCAAGCCGGTCCGATTGAACAAACATCGAACTCTGCAGAATTCGAGACAGTTCATCGCGAATCGCGTCTGCGGAAAGCGTGGCTCGGTTGGGTTCGCTCGCACCTAAACTTGGTCCCGTTGCGACTTCGCTCACAAAGCCGTTTCCGACGCTGGTGTACGGGGACGGAGGTGTAAATGCCTCCTCGGTGGTGCTGCGTCCGAATGACGGCTCAAGCCCCTCACGACTCGCATCAAGCATCCTCGATTTCCTCTCTTCCTCCTGTCCCTTGCTCCGGCGCTTTCAGCTCCGCGCTTACTCTGGTGACCCACTCACGGATATAGGGCGAGCAGTTTCTGAGTTCGGCTCCGTTCGATTCGCTGCGAGCCAGGAGTTTTACGGCCTCGCGGTCCACGAGAAGGACGTCCTTGAGATCGATGGCCACTGCGCTCCTTTCCTGTTCCAGCAAGGCCCGAAGCATGTCCACATCCTGGCCTGCAATCCGTCCGCTGATGCGCAGGATCACAAGATCCTCTCCGATAACCAGGCGGTCGATTCTGCAGCTCATTGTGGGTTTGCGTTCGAACTCTTCCTTGCCGATCCCGAGCCGGCTTGCGAAGCAGCGGATTTTTCCGACGCATATGCCAAGGGCAGCATCTTCATGTCAGGCTGACTTCTTTTCCGGTACAGGAAATCGAATGATCTTCCCGCGCCGCTCGGCCGGAATCCATTTGCCGCTCTGCTTTCGGAATTTCTCAGGTACGTAGTACTCAATAAAGATTGCCATTGCAGTTACCATTCCCAGCGGCCCTCGCAGCAACTTTCAAGCCGCCTCAATCGCTAACCATAAAAGCAAGTCTTGTGCCACTCGTAATGTTCTGAAAAGAAAAGGACAGGACGATCATGTCCTGTCGAAATGAGATCAATTCAGGGTGGAAATCTGGTGATTTTGGTGAATCTGGTGATTCGATCAGCGGAACTTGAATTGTTCCAGGCTGTCACGTTGCACCGTGTGTGCCATCGGCACACACCGAAGCTAACTGCAAACCGTTGAAAGTTGAGGTAGATGAAGAAATGTCATGCCTGTGCCATCACTCTTCCCGCGTCACTACGTCGAGAATTTCGTCAAACGCCAAACGTTTGCCATGAATCGCTTTACCCTCAGAGCCCGGTCGTTCAGAACTCAAAGTTTTGTTTTCTGCTGCGGGACTGCTCACTAGCCTTCCGAAGTCTCCACTGCATTCGCCTGCTCCACGCTACCTAAAACGAGGTACACACCGTTTCAACACCTTAGGTAGCTATTCTTCAGCCACCTGGGGTACGCCACCCTCAAACACTCGTGGTAGCAAAAAAACACTGCATCTCGTGATGTGCACGAATCCGCGATTTGGCAAACTTGCGACCGTGATGCTCGACAAGGTGACAAGACAGTCGAGCGTGGAGCAAGAAAATGCTGCAAATGATGGTTGGAACCAAGAACGTGACAGCGCTGGAAATCGCATGGCGCAACCCCAATCCGGTATACCGTCACCCCAAGCGACACAACTTTGAGCGTGAAGGTGAGCGTGGCCGGTACATCCTGCAGGAATTCGTGATGGATGGACAGGTCGGTTACTGGGCAACGATTTCTGATTTGGAAGTTGTACTAGGCGGCCGGGCAGCCTGATTACGCCAGAGTCTCGACTGCGCGCCCACGGTAGAACCCGGCCGCAGCAAACCACAGCAAGTGGCCCTGAAAAAAGGAAAGTGTCATGCGCAATACCATCAAGTCGGCCAACGTAAGTTACGCAATCGTCGAAGCCCTGCGCAGCAATTCTGGCCCGGAGCGCTTTATCCTCGCGTATCGCACCGAGCAATCACTGCATGAATTCCTGGTAGCTTCCTGCATCGTGGGAAGCGGCTATCGTACCTGGGAAGAAGCCGTGCGGAGCTGCGAGCTTGCCGCGCTGCCGGCGGCTGCGTAATTCCAAGCTGCTGACTTCAGCAGCCTCAGCCAGTCGTCTCGACCGGCACGATGTCGCTTCATCTGCTTCGATCTGAACGCAGAAATCTCACTTACTCTTTCGATGAACTCACCGGAATGATAATTTCCCGGCGCCCGTACAGGCGTGCATCCAGAGACAAAGCGCCTGGCCCCAGGCAAATGACGGCCACGGCGATTACCGCCGACAAAACGGCGGTCATGGGGATCTCTAGCGGGCCGACGTTGAATGCCGGGATCAAGAAGAACACACTGCTCAGCCCTACCATTGCCGCCACCACCGCAACAAGCCGAGTCAGAAAGCCAATCAAAAGCAAGAAGCCAACCGCGCCCAGCACGCAGACAACCGTCAGGAGTAAGAATTTCAGTTCGTGCTTAGCGCCCAAGCACGCAGCACCCTGAAAAATAAGCACGGCTGCGCCGGCCGCACGCAGGAGCAGCAGGCCCGCACCTGGCCATCCATCCGGGAAGGTTGAGAACATGTGAAGCAGTGACGGCCCTCCTTCCCAACCAGGACATAGAGTAGAGCTTGCGTTTCCAAGATCAATCACCAGCGATTGGAATTTTTTCGTACCACTTTCGAGGTATCGGCAGAATTGACCTGGAATGCCGTATCAGAGTTGAATGATCCCGCGACGCACCCCGATGGCGACCGCCTGGGTGCGGTCGGTTGCGCCGAGTTTTTCCATGATGTGCTTGATATGCACTTTGACGGTTTCTTCTGAGATGAAGAGCTTTCCAGCGATGTCTCGGTTGCGGTTACCGCTAGCGACCTGTTTGAGAACCTCGATCTCGCGCTCAGTAAGTGCCTCGTCGCTGTAATGCTCAGCCAAGTTGGCTGCGATCTCTGGCGGAATCCGCTTCTTGCCTGCATGCACCTGGCGAATCACATCCACGAGTTCCTTGGGCGGCATGCTTTTGAGCATATAAGCGCGAGCCCCAGCTTCGAGAGCTCGTTGAATTTCCACGTCGCCAGCAAACGTTGTCAGAATAATGATGCGCGCGTCAGGATCCTCCGAGCGTATAGCGATCATGGCATCGATGCCACTCATGTCGGGCAGTCGCAGGTCCATGAGCGTCACGTCGGGTATACATTCGCGATAGCGCCGGATGCCGTCCTGCCCGTTGCTTGCCTCGCCTGCCAGCAGCATGTCCGGCTGGTTCCTAATGACGGTGGCAAGCCCTTCATGCAGCAACGGATGATCATCAACGCTAAGGACGCGAATTTGGGCTATCCGGTTCATCTTGCAACTCGTTGGTTAGATTCTGACTCTGATCTTTCCCGGTGTCGCCTGTACAGTCCCGTAAGCCAGTGAGACGCCGCCCTCGTATGACGTAATTCCCAGGCAACATCACTGGGCAGACGAAGCTCGACTTCAGTTCCGCCACCGGTGCGGCTCAACACTTTGACTTTGGCGCCAATCTTCTCGGCTCGCTCGCGCATCCCGGACAGTCCCCAGTGCCCGTCGCGGCCTGATTGCAGAACGTGGGGATCGATGCCACAACCGTCGTCGCGGACGAGAATGCGGAATTCGTGAACAGAATACTCCACATGCAAATCGATGTTGCGTGCCCGCGAGTGCCGGAAAGCATTCACTAGCGCCTCACGGCCTATACGGTAAACCGCATCACGGATAGCGGGCCGCAATGGCAAACATTCACCCTCAGTAACGACGCGAAAGTTAACTCCTTGCTTACCCAGTTCCTGTGGAATTCGTGAAAATGAAGATGTCAGATCATCCGCGGTCTCAATCGAGGAACGCAGTCCGCGAAGCGTGTTGCGGCCTTCTTCGACAACTTGTCCCACCAGTTGCAAAACTCGATTCAGGGCCGGGCGCACCGGCGAGTCGTCGGGCAGTTGATCAACCGCGACATGAAGCTGCATTGACGCGCTGAGCACGCCTTGTAGCAAGGTATCGTGCAAATCTTGAGCGATGCGCGTTCGTTCGGCGAGCCTCTCCTCAAAGCGAACGTGGAGTAGCCGGGTTACCTGGTGCATCCGCAGACGGTACAACGCCAGTGCCGCAAGGCCAACGCAAAACACTAACGTGAGCCGGAACCACCAGGTTTGCCAGAGGGTGGGCTCAACTTCGAAGCCAACCGCGGCCTCCGAACTGTTCCACAGCCCGTCGCCGTTACTGGCCATGACGCGGAAACGATATGAACCTGCGCCGAGATTGCCATAGGTGGCTTCAAGGTTGGTGACCGGCTCACTCCATCCCTGATCAAAGCCGTCCAACTTGTAACGGTAGCGGACGCGCTCCGCATTGCTTAGACTCAGCCCCACGTAGCGAAAGGTGGTTCTCTGCTTGGCCGGCGGAACCCGTATCGCTCCTTGAAGGCCGAGCGGACTGCCGTCCGCCAGAACCGCGTCGATGTGGACAAGAGCTGGAGCCGAATTGACCGTCCAGCGTGCGGGATTCACCACGGAAAGACCGCGGGTAGTAGAAAACCAGACCCGTCCCTGCGAATCTGCGACAACCGATTGGAAACGTTTCACGCCCTCGATACCATGTAGCCCGTCGGCGAGCCCATATTCCCGAAAATCGGAATCGTTCAGCACGTCATCCATCAAACCGCTGCGTTTCACCTGTAACACATGACCGGCAGTCGCGATCCACAACCATCCTTTTCGGTCGTCCCTTATCCCGTAGATGGGTTCGTGCAGTGAGTCGGGAACTGCCTTCGGCACTTGCACGTGGCCAGCGCGAAGGTAAGCCAAGCCTGCGCCAGTTCCGATCCACAAAACACCCGTCGAATCGAGCAGAAGACAGTTCACGTCCTGCGCCGCTAAACCGTCACGAGCTGTATAGGTTCGCCAACTGTCGTTCACCAGTTCGCTGAGGCCATTAGGCGTGCCAAACCACATGGTTCCGTCAGTACCCTCCGCGATCGAGGACACGGTGTTCGAGGCCAAACCGCTGGCAGTGGTGTAATTGATGAAACGGCCGTTTCGCAATTTGCTCACGCCACCGCTCAGCGTGCCCGACCACACCGTGCCGTCGCGACTCTCATAGACCGCGTAGACACTGTTTTGCGCGAGGCCGTCGGCTTGAGTGTACGTTTGGGCGGTGACTGCGCCGTGAATGTTGCGCAGATGAGTGAGTCCACCCTGCTGTCTTCCCACCCATATGTCATTCTTTCCGCTACCGGTGATTGAGTAGACGCTGTCGTGGCTAATTCCGTCGGCGGTCACAGCCCCGCCTTGCGCTCCCTTCAGCCAGCGCAGACCACCATCGAGGGGGGCGAACCATATGTGGTCGTCAGCATCGACGTACAGCGGCCCCAAGCTGTGCGATTTCAGGCCGGCAACCGAATAGGTAGCAAAGGCGCTGTCGCGCAGGCGCTCAAGGCCGCGCACGCTACCCATCCATATGTTTCCTTCGCGATCCTCAAAGAGTGCATTGATGGCAACCGGCGCTCTAGCAAGAGCTTTGGCGAGGGAAAAGACCCCATTCGCGTTGAACCGTAGCAGACCCTGAGTTGTGCCCACCCAGAGGTTCGAGTCGCGGTCACGAATCATGGAAAGGACTTCGACGTTGAGGAGGGCTGCTGGCACGCCCGCGCGGGTAAGGCCTGTTCCGTTCCAGCGCATCACACCCTTGCTGGTCCCGACCCACAATTCAGAGTTTTCGAGCGGCAAAATGCAGTTAACGTCCATGTTGGGGAAATCCTTCGCCGCTGCGTAGACCCGCCCATCCTGGAGGTAAAAGAGGCCTCTATCCTGCGTGCCCAGCCAAATCTTACCGTCGGTGGTTTGCGCCATTGAAATCACGGTGGAGGTCGGTGCCGCCAGGCGGTCAGGCATGAGCCCATAGTTCCACGCGAGGCGAGTCGATCGTTGGTCCGGAGCCTGCGCGAGGCTTGCAGATTCAGCAAGAGCAGGGGTGGGTAACACGCTTAGAAATCGGCCGCCGTCATATTTGAGAGTGCCCATCGCAAGCGATGAAAACAAAACCGCGCCCGCTCCTCCCTGGCCCATTGCGGTAATGCCATTCTCAGCTTCGCCGCGACTGAGTTCGAATGTTCGGTCGTGATAGCGAAAGAGCTTTGTACTCCGCAGCAGGACCCACATGTTTTCTTGTGGATCGGTCAAGAGTTCGCGCACAGGACCTATCACGTATGAACCGGGGTTGGCTTGGTTGAACAGGCGAAAATTCAAGCCGTCGAAACGGACGAGCCCCTTATCCGTCCCGATCCAGAGGTAGCCATCGGGGGTTTGTGCGATGGCGGATACCGGGCCGCCTGGGAGCCCTCTCTCAGTCCCCCAGGAGTCGTGCAGATATTGCGACAACGTGCGATTGGGATCGATCGCAAAGGCTGGAATTGCCAAGCACACCGCAACGAGAGCGGCGATGGGCCATTTGAAAAGCCAACGCCTGGTACCGCCAACACTAGGGAAGGTATTCAAATTTCTCAACTACCACCTCGTTGTCTTTTTGCAGAGGATTCTTGTCGCTGGCGACGACATAGAGTATGAGGCGCGCCTTTGCCTGACCGGCTGAAGGTACGCCCGAGGTGAACACATGTTCTGAAACCACCGGAGCTCCAGGGCCGGCAGATTTCCCCCGGAAGGTCTTAAAAGTTGCACGCCCCGATTCCCAGCGCAACGAGTGTGTGAGGGTGCCTGAAGGCGCAGCGAATGCGAACAAGTTCCCGGGAACGTAGAAGGGTTGAATTACATATTGCGCGTTGTTCTTGCTGGCGGCCTCACCGAAGCGGCTGACCTCAAGGTCCATCTCGCGGTAGTGTTGTTCGCCGCCCCAATCCTCGAATGTGAACATACTGAAGACGGCGGCAGGTTCTAAACGAGAAGTATCGCGTACAGTTACCAGGTAAGTGCCGTAGCCGAGACTGCGACTTAAAAAGAGTTCTGCACACGACCATCTGTCCCCCTTCTTCCTTATTCGGAGATGGAGCGCTCCGCTGGCATCGGTCCAGGCATTGTCGGGGTCATACAGATTGTTAGTGCCACCCTTATCGCTTGCAATGGTGCGAACCTCCCAATCGTATCCGCTGAACTTTAGCGGTTTTGTTGGCGCGAATTGCGGCGTGCCAGTGCCCTTCACAATCTTGACGAGAACAACGGAACCACCCTGGGTGGGCGGCAGATCCGTGGTTGGCAGCGGATGATAATCCTTATCTACCAATAGCGCCGCGTACTCAAATCCCAGGTGAGTTTCCGTGCTCCAGGTCGAGTCAGAATTGATGGGGATAAAAGGACGATCAGGCCAGGGTTGTACCCACCACGTCCCGCTGTGCGCATAGATAACGATTTGCTGTCCCGGGCGGGCGTTTTTCACGCGCCCAGCGATGGTGTCGACGTGCTCGCGCCCACCCTGCCTCGCGGGCGGAATCTTGCTGAACTCGATCGAAGGTCCGGTGTCGCCTTGACGCGACTTACAACTGCTCAGCGCAATGCAGAGAACCAGCAACAGGGTTTGTTGCCACAACGCCGGGACAACCGCCCGCAATTTCATGGAGGCCTCTCAACGCCTGCCGAACGACGGAAGGTGACTGGAGCCGCTTGCGATAACGGCCGGAACGGAGGAGAAAGAACTTTTAGTTTACACCTTCGCCCAGCCCACCAGGTTTCTCGACATCATCTCAATCACGTTCACAACGTGATTCCCACAAGGGTTTGCGAGGCGAGTATGAGCCTTCCGCGGTTTCGGCGAAACACTCGTTCGGGCGAGAGAAACATCCCTCACTTGAGGGATGCGAAGAAGTTGCGGCAAACGCGTTTTGATTGCAGGTTAGGGCTGGCTCGCGTCTTTGCGGGGACGAACCACGGTCACGCGCAGTCCAAACAACCTGGCATCGAGGGAATACGCGCCCGGTCCAAGGAGCGCGAGCGCGGCGGCGTCGAGTATCGCGAAGAGATAGAGCAGCTTTCCTGCGTCTGGACCAATCAGCAGATTCATGAGAGCAGAGGTGCATGCGACAACCGACAGAACCGGAGTGAAGACACCGATGCTCAGCAGTATCGCGATCAGTAAAGCGCCTCCAAAGAGCAGATGAGTGGACGACACGAGAGAGCTATGCGCCGCTATCAGAAAAAAAACTCCCCCTACAGAAATCCGTAGTAGGAGTAATGCCACACCCGGGCCCCCGTGGGGAAACATCGAAAACAGTCGTTGCACATAACTAAGCGTAGGGGCTTAGGGCCGTAAGCAATACCCAAAAAAAGGCTATAGCGCCGTAACACTTTTGAGGGATGCGAAATTCCGGTGGCATGCAGAATCTGAGCTGGCGCCGGCTACGGTTAAAAGTGAAGCTTAAGAGCTAACTGGATTGAGCGCGGTCCGCCAATCTGGTAGAGGGGACTGAAGCCGCCATTTGGGCCACCGGAGCCGAGGCTGTTCGCCAGGGTTTGCGTTGAGCGGCCAAACAGGGGACTGGGCAAGCTGTTGTTGGGACTGCCGAAGTTGGCGTGATTGAAGATATTGAAGAACTCAGCCCGGAAACGCAGCCCAATCTTTTCGGTAAGGTGAAATTGCCGTTGCAACGCGACATCTGCCTGCCAAGCTCCGAAACCCCGCAACACATTGCGCCCGAAATTTCCTTGCTGTCCGGCGGGCGGCGGGGTGAAAGCCGCTTTATTGAAAATCTTGCCGCCAGGATACTGCTCGTCAAAAAGTTCAAGCGGCACGCCCGGATTTACGTTGGGGCGGGGAGAAAGGACGATGCTCCCAGCAAAGGTCGTTGCCCCAACAATGTTAACGGGCGGCGCCGATCTGGCCAAAACGAAAGTATCCAGCGACCAGTCGCCGAGTATTGCTTTGACAACTGGTTGCGATGCGGGAGAGGGCAGTTCGTAGGTTACGCCGGCGGTGAATGAATGTCGGATGTCAAAGTTCGAATTGCCGCGGTCTATTTCAGGATTCGCGATCGTGGCCGGCGTGCTGAGGTTTCCAGCAGGTGTGTCTGATGAGGAAATATCAATCGAGTGGGAAAATGAATACGATGCCAAGGCTTGCAACCCACGCGACAAACGCCGCTGGAACTTGAGTTGTAGGGCGTGGTAGTCCGATGTCGCCGAATTATCGGTGAGTCCGACAACCAGAAAATTCGGATTCACATTGAAGAACTGTGTTACCCGAAGCAAGTCGCGTCCAATGGCGCCAATGTAGGTTGCAGACACGCTTTGACTGTTTCCCATGGACTGCTCCAACGCGATATTCCATTGATACGTCCGCGGGAGTTTTAGATGAGGGTCAGCAACAAGAATCGTGTTAACAGGTGGATTGCTGGTAAGGGACGGAGGAGCCGCGTCCTGGGGGCTTAACGGAAACGGTGCCGGCCCATTGATCTTGTTGGCGCTGTGTGGAAAGAAGCCGGAGACTCCTCCGAGCGAGCCTTGCCCGAGATCGTAGAAGATCCCAAAGCCTGCGCGGAGGACGGCGTCCCAATTCGGTTTCTCCGTGAGTTGATACGCGATTCCCAATCTAGGCGCTACATTTCCATAGGTTGTTTCGTAAAGCGGAGTGCCGCGGGGCGCAAGCGCGATGGTTGGCGGATTATCAAGACCCGTCACCGTGAGCGGGTCGTTTGCCGAGTTCTTGCCCTTTAGCGCCGGATTGACGTCCCACCTCAAGCCATAAGTCAGTGTTAGTCGAGGCGTGATCTTCCAGGTGTCCTGGGCATAAAGCGAGAAGTTTTGTGATAGTAGCGCGTTTGGCTCAAAGACGGAGGGCTGGGCGAACGCTGCCGTCCCGGAAAGCGCCCCTCCGGGAGCAGCGGTCACTCCCGAGAATTGCACAAATGTCCGGTAAAAGAACGGGCTGCTGAACGGGGCGAGCCAGCGATAGTCCACGCCAAACTTCAATTGATGGCCTCCCGTGGTCAACGATAGGTTGTCAATAATATTGACCTGGCGCTGCTCGTCCGTGGCTGTCTTGCCCTGACCGTACTCCCCTACGCCGCTGATGAGAAATAAGAAAGCGCTATCTGTGGACGAAAATCCGGGGGGAAACAGCAAAGAGTCGGGAAGCGGCACAGCTCCGCCGAAATTATCCACAGCGAACGTAGTGGTGAGTCTTTGGTTGCTGTAGTTGGCACGCAGTTCGTTGCTCATGGCCGGCGTGATCAGTTGCGTGAGCCCCACTGTGAAGGTGTGTATGGAGGATGAAACCGATTGCGTCGTGCTGAGGGCTGGCGTAGTAAAGGGAGCCGCCCGTTGGTCCAGGCTCGAGGGCGAGTAGTTGTAGCGCGCAAATAAATTTAGCTTTGGGCTGATGACTTGATCTACGCGGATGCTATAGGCGTCAAGCGAAGAAGGATTCGAATAGCTGGCGTTGAATTGCGCTAAGCCCGGTCCAACTTGAGCGCCATTCGGAACAGGATATGCATTCAAAAACGGCTGCATCGCCGCTGAAGCTGACTGCCGCGACGAATTGTCCGGAACCACGCTTTGCTGGGTGAAGGGCTGGCGCAAGCGCAGCCCTTCGTAGGAGAAGAAAAAGAATGTCTTGTCTTTGAAAACTGGGCCGCTGAAGACGCCGCCAAAATCATTCTGGTGTTCCTCAGGTTTCGCCAGATGATTGAAGTTTGCGAACCAGTCAGCAGCGTCCAGCACGCCATTCCGGAAGTATTCGAACAGCGTGCCATGAAAGCTATTCGCTCCGGAGCGCGTCACAACCGAGAGCTGTCCACCAGGGGTACGACCGAACTCGGGAGCGGACGAAGACGTTTGGACGCGAAACTCCTGCATGGCATCCACCGACACCAGGCTGTTCGTTCCACCCGAAACGCTGAGCGCGGGCAGCGCACCGCTACCGGCCTGCACCAGCGGGAAAAAGCCGGTGACGCCGAAGTTGGCGCTGACGCCATCCACCGAGAGATAGTTGGCATCTGCGCGCTGTCCATTCACGCTGAATTGTCCTTGATCGAGCAAGGCGGTGGGCGTCACCACCACCCCTGGCGTAAGCATGATCAGTGTCTGGAAACTCCGGCCGTTAAGGGGAAGGTTCTCGACGAAGGTCTGGTCAATGACCGTGCTGACCGTTCCCGACTCGGTATTCACCAGGGGAGCGCCGGCTTCCACGGTGACGCTCTCCGACACCGAACCAAGTGTCAGCGCGAAGTCGATGGCTAGGGCATCCTGGACGTAAAGGATTACGTCAGGCTTCACTAACTTCTTGAAGCCCAGCTTTTCGACCTCGATGCTGTAGCGGCCTGGTGGAAGATTCGCCAGGTAATATGCACCCGATCCGTTACTCGTCGTTTCGTAGCGAACATTGGTGGCGGGGCTGACGGCGGCAATTTTGGCACCGACGATTACCGCTTTGGAGGGATCGGTTACGCGACCGGTGAGCGAGGCGTTGGTGGATTGGGCGCGAAGAACAGACGTAAACGACCCAAGGAAGAGCAGCGCGACGCTGAGAACTCGACGCACGATTCTGACCTCGCTGGAACGTGGAGGGTAAGAGACTACTATCAAGCCCGGCCTTCGGCAATGCCCACATCGGGTGCTGTTCCCATACCCCGATGGGGGGATGCTGGAGTCAAAGATGCTAGGCTAGTTTGGACAGCTACCCGGCGATTTCGCAGGCCCACATAGCCGTGACGGAAGAAGTGCGCCCTATGAGGAAAATGCGCGGACGAGCACGATTCGCACTCGCGCCTGGCATGGTTCTGGTTTGTCTGCTGCTGTATCGCCCTTGCGCGTTCGCGTTGAATCCGGCGCTCGACGTCAATCAATACGCGCACACTGCGTGGAGAATCCGCGACGGCTTCCCCAAAGGCCAGATCATCGCAATTGCTCAAACGTCCGACGGCTATCTCTGGCTGGGCTCGGAATTCGGCTTGCTTCGCTTCGATGGTGTGAGGAATGTTCCCTGGCAGCCAGCAGGTGATCAGCATCTCCCATCCGATGAGATTTTTAGTCTGCTCGCAGCGCGCGACGGCACTCTTTGGATTGGCACCTACAATGGGCTGGCAAGTTGGAGGGACGGCAAGCTGACTCAATACCCAGAGCTCGCCGGGCAGTATGTTTTTAAGCTCCTTGAAGATCGTGAAGGCACGGTCTGGGTCGGCAGCACGGGGGTTCCTATTGGAAAACTGTGCACAATTCAAAATGGCAGCGTCCAGTGCTCTGGAGATGACGGCAGTCTTGGCCACGGAGTGTTTGGTTTATATGAAGACAGCAAGGGCAACATCTGGGCGGGAGTGGTCAACGGGCTGTGGCATTGGAAACCCGGGCCTCCAAAATTCTATCCGCTGGACGGCGAACCAAACGGCATACAGGCTTTGGGGGAAGACACCGACGGCACACTTCTTGTCGGATGGAAGGGCGGAATCCACCGATTCGTTGACGGAAAAACCGAGCCGTATTTTCTTCCAGGTTTTGCAATGAAATTTCGGGCTAACAGGATACTCCGAGATCGCGATGGTGGTCTGTGGATCGGAACCTTCGATGGAGGACTGGTGCATGTACACCAGGGAATGACAGATGCGTTTGCGCAGTCTAACAGTCTTACCGCCGATGATGTTTATGCGCTCTTTGAGGATCGCGAAGGCAATATCTGGGTATCTACGGTCGACGGCCTCGACCGCTTTCGTGACTTTGCCGTCGCTACGTTGACTGTGAAGCAAGGTTTGTCGAATGCTGCCGTCGGTTCCGTTCTAGCTGCCAGGGATGGAAGTGTCTGGTTCGCCACTTCTGGTGGCTTGAACCGATGGAATAACGGGCAGATTACGATTCCCCACACCGGTAGCACCAAACAAGACGGTAAACTCAATGGACTTAACCCACATTCTCTTTTTCAGGACGATCGCGGGCGAATTTGGGTCTCCACGCGCGGTGGGGTTGGCTACCTGGAGAATGGCCGGTTTATTTCTATAAGCGGCATTCCGGGCGGACCGGTGAATGCCATCGTCCAGGACATTGCCGGCAATCTGTGGATCGCGAGCGAACATTCCGGTCTTTTTCAGTTGTTCGGTGGGAGTCTGGTACGACACATTCCCTGGGCCGAGCTGGGACATAAGGATCACGTTTCCGCTGCAGCCGTTGATCGTTCGCAGAATGGCCTATGGCTCGGATTTCATCTGGGTGGCGTTGCTTTTTTCAGGGACGGTAGGGTGCAAGCGTCGTACTCAACCTCCAATGGGCTGGGCAGGGGTCGTGTCAACGGCCTTCGAGTCGATCAGGAGGGTACGCTCTGGGGCGCCACCGAGGGTGGGCTCAGCCGGTTGAAAAACGGTCGGTTTGCCACACTAAGCAGCAAGAGCGGATTGCCCTGCGATACGGTTCATTGGGTGATGGAAGACGACGCCCATTCATTCTGGTTGTACACGGCCTGCGGTCTGGTGCGCATTGCGCGCTCGGAGGTGGATGCTTGGGCCGCCGCGGTGGACAAAGGTGGTGGGGACAAAACGGAAGCCCCGAAGCACATGATCCAAGCCACAGTTTTCGATATTTCCGACGGAGTAAGAAGCCTTTCCGGTGCTGGCCACTACGGCGGGCAAGTGGCCCAAACCTCGGATGGGAGATTGTGGTTCTTGCCTTGGGATGGCGTGAGTGTGGTTGACCCGCGCCATCTGCCTTTCAACAAACTTCCGCCGCCGGTGCACATCGAGCAGGTGACTGCCGACCAGAAGACCTACGAAGCGAGCGCCGCTCCCAACGGGCAATTGCGCCTGTCCCCGCAGTTGCGCGATCTCCAAATTGACTACACCGCGCTCAGCCTGGTGGCGCCGGAAAAAGTGCTCTTTCGCTACAAGCTGGAGGGTTGGGATCGCGATTGGCAAGACGTCGGCAATCGCCGGCAGGCGTTGTATAGCAATCTTCCTCCCGGCAACTACCGCTTCCGGGTGCGCGCGTCCAATAACAGCGGCGTGTGGAACGAGGCCGGCACCTTCCTGGACTTTGCGGTTGCCCCCGCGTACTACCAGACCATTTGGTTCCGCGTGTCGGGCGTGGCCGTTTTTCTTGCATTGGTTGCAGCGCTCTATCAACTACGGGTGCGGCAGGTGACACAACAGGTACGGCTGCGCATGGAAGCGCGCCTCGGAGAGAGAGAAAGAATTGCACGCGACCTGCATGACACCTTGCTGCAAAGCGTGCAGGGCCTGATCCTGAAGTTTGATGCCGTGGCAAAACAGATACCCGGCGATGTGCCTGCTCGCCTGGCCATTGAGAAGACACTCGATCATGCCGATCAAATTTTGGCGGAGGGAAGAGATCGCGTCCGCAACTTGCGCGCCACTGCTGTAGCCCTCAGCGACTTACCGGCAGCCTTTCAGCGGGTGGCCGAAGAGAATGGGCGGGGCCACAAGGCAACCTTGAAGACTGTGGTCGAAGGCAACGTGCGCGAGTTGCACCCTATGGTTTTGGAGGAGTCATACTGTATTGGGCGTGAGGCCCTGGTAAATGCTCTTACTCATTCCGGAGGTCTTAACGTCGAAGTAGAGATCACATACGATTCCCGGCTATTTCGCTTGCGGGTTCGCGACGATGGACGCGGCATCGATCCTGAGATCCTCGCAGACGGTGGGCGCCCTGGCCATTGGGGCCTGCAAGGGATGCAAGAGCGCGCCGGCAGGATTGGTGCGGAACTGAAGCAGTGGAGCCGCCTTGGAGTCGGGACGGAAGTAGAATTGATAGTTCCGGGGGCAACAGCCTATCGGGCCCGTGCGACGTCGAAGAGTTCCTGATAGCTGAAGGGGTCGCAACGGGTTCCTGGTTTCGCCGGTCTTCCGGCGCCAATGGTGAGCAAGCATGAACGCCAGCAATCGCATTCGAATCCTCACGGTAGACGACCACCCGGTGATACGCGAAGGCATCGCCGCAGTTCTCGGCGGCGAAACCGACATGGTTCTGGTGGCGGAAGCCAGTGATGGACCTGAAGCGATAGAACTATTTCGTACTCATCGTCCGGATATAACTCTCATGGATCTGCAGATGCCGCAGATGAATGGCATCGATGCAATTCTCGCCATACGCAGGGATTTTCCCAACGCCCGCATCATCGTGTTGACTACTTACAGCGGAGATGCACAAGCTGTGCGAGCCTTCAAAGCCGGCGCTTCCGGATATCTACTGAAGAGCATGGTGAGGAAAGAATTGGTGGAAACCATTCGCAGTGTGCATGGTGGCGGAAGAAGAATTCCACCCGAAATCGCGGTTGAAATAGCCGAACACCATGGAGACGATGCCCTCTCAGAGCGCGAGATCGAGGTTTTACGGGAGGTGGCCGCCGGCAACGCCAACAAAATCGTCGCTGACCACCTGGCTATTTCAGAGGAAACTGTCAAAGCGCACATGCGGAGCATCCTCTCAAAACTGGGCGCCAACGGTCGCACTCATGCGGTAACCATTGCGGTGAAGCGCGGCATTATCGAAATCTAATCGCGTTTTTCTTAACTTCAGCTTCCCGAGCAACTCCTGCAACTCGGGTCTGCCAGGCTACAACTGACGATACTGCGACGCAGCGCGATGGTAACCGCTTCCGTGCGATCTTTCGCGCCCAGCTTTTCATGATGTGTTTGGGTGCCTACAACTGAATGACCCCGCGACGTAAGGCGATAGCCAGTGCCTGTGTACGGTCACTGGCCCCGAGCTTGTCCATAATGTGCTTCATGTGAGCCTTTACCGTCTCCTCGGCGATGAAGAGCTTGCCCGCGATGTCACGGTTGCGATTTCCGTCCACTAAGTGACGAAGAACCTCGACCTCGCGATCGGTAAGCAGCTCGTCGCTGTAGTGTTCCGCCAATTTGGCAGCAATTGAGGGCGGAATTTTCCTCTTGCCCGCATGTACCTGGCGCATAACATCGACCAATTCGCTGGAAGGCATGCTCTTGAGCACGTAAGCTTTTGCTCCTTCTGCCAAAGCTCGCCGAATCTCGTTATCGCGCGCGAAACCACTGACGATGATAAAACGCGCGTCAGGAAACTCGGCGTGGATGGCGATCATTACCTCTATGCCGCTTATGTCCGGAAGCCTGACATTCATGAGAACGACATCAGGCTTGTGCTTACGAAAATACTCAATCGCCTCGCGTCCGGTGGAACCGTGGGCCACCAGCAGCATGTCCGGTTGAGCGTTGATGACGCTGGCAACTCCGAGGCACCACAGGGGATGGTCGTCAACGTTCAAAACCGTGATCTTGTCGCTCATACTTCCTCCATTTACTGCTTACTGCGGCTCAAAGCTTATTTCTGACGTTCTGCGGCGTCGGTTCAGCGGATTCGAATCGCGATCACCGATGTTGAGAAACGCTGGCCTGTCCGGCCAGTCGCCGCGGAAGGTGCATGATGCGCTCCCACTCGCGCCAGCAGTACTCGACCGCTCGCGTATTCAGTGCAAACAGTTCCGCGGCATTACGCCACTCCATGGCTGCCGTGTGTGGAAATCCGTTGCGCTCATCTCTCCGGGCGGCGCGGCTGCAGCCAAAGGCCTCGGCGAGAATTGCCATCTCTGGCAGCTCAACATCATTGGTCTTCGTTCCAGTGTTGGCGGCGACTTCGTGTTTCGTACCGTTCACTTGGTCCCTCTTTGCGGTGAGCTTATGTCTGTGTCATCCGCTAACTCTCTAAAAGCAAACCTTGCGCCACTCGTAATGTTATGAAAAGAAACGGACAGGACGATCAAATACTGTCCAAATGACGTCAGCTTGGGGGAAATCTGGTGATTTTGGTGAATCTGGTGATTCGATCAGATCAGCGGAACTTGAACTGTTTCTTGTGGATTTTTAGGGCTTTGATCTGTGGTCGTCGCCTGCCGACGACGAAAGGTG
>Ga0137397_10001318_pt1 | contig 17331 bp, 24 predicted proteins | sample czorhiz116metaG_FD_106658 | JGI IMG/M metagenome (GOLD analysis project Ga0137397, IMG submission 106658) | Vadose zone soil microbial communities from Angelo Coast Range Reserve, California, USA - czorhiz1.16 metaG | ecosystem: Environmental > Terrestrial > Soil > Vadose zone | place: USA... | reverse complement strand
GGGCGCCCGCGTTGCGGGCGCTTCACTTCGTCATCTGGACGGCACGTCCGTTCAGCGGCTGCACGGGGCGTGCGTTGTGCGGGTAATGTTTCGCGAACACTGCAACCTGGTCCGGGGAGACTTGCACCGGACTCTTGAGAACGAACCAGGTGACCCCTTCCGTGCATGGTGGCGTGGTCAATGAACCAGTGAAGGTGAAGTACCCGTGCGTGGCCGGGAGCAATCCGGTGACGTCGACCGACACACCGTCCGGAGTTACCTCCTTGTCTTGTTCGGCAGGAACGTACTTCCAGATGTTTTTGACGAACGGGTTCGCCATGCCGTCGGTCAGCAGCACGGCTACGACGGCCAGCTTCCCCTCGGCGCTCCTGTGCACGAGGTGCGCAACCAGCGGATACGATCTGCCGTTCACCTTCTCCTCAGCGGGATGATGGAAGTGGAACTGCTCCAGCTCGTACCGCCGATCGCCGACGGTGATGAAACTGCCGGGCGCGTAGCTCACCTGAACGGTGTGCCCATTGTCGATCAGTTTCAGCGGCGAGGGATGATAGGAAAACGTGAGGGCGGGAAGGTCGGCGGGCTTGGCGCCGCGGATGTCGATGGGCGACTGGTGTTTGCCCATCTCGCAGGTTTGGTACGCCCGGTCAAGGCTCCCCCAGTGCCCTGGTCCATGCTTTCCCTCATAGGTCCAGTGCGGCGGCGAATCCTGCGGCGCCGCAGCGGGAACGGCAGGCCACGTGAGCGAGATTAAAACCAACAACGCCAGAGCAACGCGGACAGCCATCATCCGCCCCTCCTCCTAGCAGCGCCAATACTACAGAGCGGCGTCCGCGTCCGCAACAGAGATTGGGACTGCTCGAAGCCTTGGTGGATGGGGGAGAAATAGCAAAAGGGCTTCGCGGCCCCTTTCGTTTTGCTCGCGACGACGCTAAGTGATTGAAGGATTGGTTGCGGGGGGTGGATTTGAACCACCGACCTTTGGGTTAGCAACCCAAGCTGAAGCCGTAGTTACGTCTGGAACCAACATTCCCTCCCCTGTAGTTCAGTGCGATTTCGACTGGAACGCGCTTATCTTGCACGTGCGGCGCTCGATCGTGGATGGCCGCCTGGATGACGTCAAGACCATTTATTCGGAGGCGCCGGTTCCACTCGACCCGGCCGTCGCCAAATTGGTTTTTGAGTGGAAGCGTAAAACGCAGTTTGCAGCTACTGATGATTGGGTGTTTGCCAGCCCGTTCATGGGTGGCAGACTGCCGTATTTTGCTCGTGGCATTCAGCAACGGCATCTGGTGCCCGCTGCCGAGAGAGCAGGTATTCCGCCGATCGGGTGGCACACCTTTCGGCATACCTACCGTTCCATGCTCGGCAACACCAATGCGCCGCTTGACGTACAGCGTGACTTGATGCGGCACTCGTCGATTGTCACCACCATCGATACGTATGGAGATACGGTGCCAGAGACAGTACGTGCGGTGAACAGCCAAGTAGTGAAACTGGTCCTTAATGGACCCTTATTGGACCCTAAGCGACTGTAAGCATTTGAAAACTGGCGGAGAGAGTGGGATTCGAAACCGCCTGAAAACATAAATTCAACAACATGCAAGGCTACGGATGGCAGTTTTAGCTATGAAAAGCAGTGTAAGGCTGTCTTAATGGATTGTGAATGGATTGTGTTTTTACGGATGACGCCGCGTGGAACAGGGGCGCGCGCGGATGGCGAAATAATGTGGCACAGTGTGATGCACGTTCTAGAGTGGGCAGCTTGCAAGCGACTGAAATCAGAAATGCACTTCTGAGATTCTCAGTCTCACAACCCAAATGGTAGATCGCAGCCATCGAAGAAGTCGACGAATCGGTTCTTGGCGCAGCGGATTTTGAGTCCGCTGCGTCTGCCAGTTCCGCCATCCCGGCTTGTAGCTCTAAACCACTGATGAATTGTAGCTTACAAGATAATTCCAAAACATTGAAGTAGCAGCCCAACTGTCCGGTGTCAGTTCTGGTGTCACTTGCCTACTGAATAAAGTATCGCACAGCACAGGTCATAGACTGGCACTTGGCGTCTGGGGAAACCCTGATCGACCTCAATCACCAGCGACTCAGTTCAGCTTTCCTGTCCAAGATCGATGGCGGACTGGGCAATATAGGATCGAGCCGGTCAGCCTGCTGCCTCATCCAAATGATCTGTTGCCCCTTCGGGGCGTCAGCTGACAGATCCACGGCCTGCTTTTTCCAGAGGTTCTCCAGAGTGAGCGTAAACTCACGAATCTGTTGAGCGCGCACCCAGTTGTTAACCCAGAGATCGAGGTCACGCACTTTCTTTTCTTCCAGCTCGATCTGCCGTCCTAAGTCGGCAACCTCTTGCCGTTTTTTCCCGAGTTCGATTTCCTGTTGTCTTGCGTGTTCGGCCCGTTCTCGAAGCTCCAAGCCTTCCCGCATTAACCCAGCAATGTAGCCTGATTCTAAGCCCATGAAAACGGCTCGCAGTCCAGACTTCCTCAGCTTTGCAAATACGGGGAGGCTAACATCCGATGACCGAGTCTCGACGTACCAATGAAAAGCGAGGCGCCGCTTTAAAAGCTCTTCGGCGATACCTAGCGCTCGATCCACTCCCGTGCGCCCATGTCCCATAAATTGCTCGTCCGCAAAGGCGAATTCCTCGATACCGAACTGATTCGCAATCTCCTCCATTTCATCAACGACGTTTTTCGGTGATCGCCCGCGCCACTGGCCATTCCCAGAGCTCCGATAAAACTTATGAACTGAGCAGAATTCGCACCGACAGTTGCAGCCGCGACTCGAATAAATCAGTGGTGCGTTCCCGGCAGTTAACACCAACGGTAACGTGTCACGAGCCGGAAAGGGTAAACAATCAAGATCGGATGCATTCGGGCGAGCGGGATTGGTCACTATGTCTGGCCCTGTTCGATAGGTAAGGCCGAGCACAGTGGAGAGCTCGCGATCGGCTATCCCGGTGAGCCGCAAAACCTCCCGCAGAAACTGCGGGAGCGGGAGATTGCTCTCCGAAGCCGTCGACGCGTGGAGGAATTCCTTTGCACTGTGACGTGGGGCCGGCGAGACCCTTTTTTGCTGTGAACTCCCGGCGTTTCGAGAGTTAGGTTCCGGTGCCTCTTGCGCGTGGGTTGGCTGGACCGTCTGGCTTCATTCTCGTGCAGGATGCAAGCGAAGAGGTGTCGGCGTCGCGGACGATTCCTGCTTTGTTCTGCGGAGCCCTACAGACGCTTGCCTTGCTCGCTGAGGGTCTTGGCCTCCCTCCGCACTGATGCCCAATTGATCGGTAACGTATTGATTGTCCCGCTTTGCTCTGCGGTGTAAACCAGCTTTAATGATTCCAAGATGACCGTTTTCTGCAGTTCAGTATGGAATGGGACTCCGAAGTGGTGTCCCATGGGCCAAGGCATGAAGAGGGCGCGCGGAACTTTAATGGCTTCGGTGACATCTTTGGCGACGGTGACGGAGACGGTCGGAACCCCTCGACCTTCGATCGCGCGCTGAATCAGTCCGACGGACTGATGGCAGATGGGTCAAGCCGGTGCGAGCAACGCTATATCCGCGCGCTCGTCATCACTGACGGCGCGAGCGATTTCACTAGCCACGCTGCGCTCGAATCGTTCTGGATCCATGGTGTAACCGATGAAGCTGAAGAAGTTTGCGGTGAGCGCGCCGATGAGGCCGTCTTTGGCCAGCTCCTGAAGTCTCACAATCGGAAAGATGACATTGACGTCGATATCGGCATCATCATGCGGATATTTCAACTGGTGAATGATCAATTCATCAGGGCTAGAACAAGAAGGAACGCGGCGGAAACTGAAGTCACCAAAGGGGTGGCATACGTCCATGGGCAGATCGGATCTTAGGTGAACGCCGCACGAGCTGATCAGCGCAATCCGCGATTTCTCCAGCGGCTTCGATGGAAACACCAAAGGAACATGCTCATCTTTCCTTATCATCGAACCTGGGTAGCGCTGGTTGATGGTTTCCCACAATCGGTGGCGGAGCTGTTTTCCGCTCTCTCGGGGATCGGAAGTCAACGGCTCGTCAGCGGCTGCCATCGTGGATCCATTGCCCGGAGCGCTTGATGAAATAAAAATGCAGATGGAAGTATAGGAGCGCCAGAGTTGACGAGTCCTTCTCCATCACGCCGCGAATTAATGCCTCGTCTGTGGGCTTGTAGTCCAGCAGGATTTTGGTGGCTTCAATCCAGGACTTATCAATTTCTCGGCGGCCGACGTCTTCATTCCCATCACCTAAGTGCAAGCGCACAAAGCGAATCAGCTTCTCACGGTCGCCCGCAATCATCGCCTCGCGCAAGTATGGTACCGACATTCATCCTCCTCGCAATGCTTACCCAACGCTGTGCCTACACGCGCGATGAGTCTGCCGATCTCCTTCGATTGTTGCAGAAAATCCATTTAAGCGCGCACGGGCTTCTTCTCCTGAATGGCTGCGGCAAGATCGGCGATCGCGGCCGCCTTGATGCCGTACGTTTCGGCTCCACGTAAGATAGGGCCGGCGATTGCATCTAGTTCAGGTGTTCTTTTATGGTTCAAGTCGTTCTGCATAGAACTGCGCATTGTGGGCGGCAAGCTATTTATGGTTGTGAGTGTTGCCTCCGGGTCGACCGTCGCGCCACTCGCAGTTGCCACGGAACACGCCTCGCGCACCGCCGCCGCGAGAATGGCATAACGCAAGGGATTACTTAGAATCTCGCCGATCGGAAGATTAGCCGCTGCGGTGGATAGCGCGAACGGCGCCAGAAAGACCAACTTGCTCCACATCAGGGTCTTTTCGTTGTCCACATACTTACACTCGAACCCGAAGCGGGTGAGCTGCTGGACCGAGGATTCCAGCCGGTCTCGCCCGCTATCACCCAGGTTCAAGCGAACGAATGGAGACCGGTGAACAATCTTTCCCGGTGCAGTCCGCTCTGCTTCGACGGCGATGGTTGCTGGCACCACTACATCATGTCCAAAGCGCTCTCGAAGGACCTTTACATGGTCTATCCCGTTCAGCAGCGGGACAATTGCTCCGATGCGAGTTCCTGAAGGAATGCTCTTGACCGCGTCGTCGAGTTGGGTGGACTTTACCGCGATCCACAAGACATCTGTGGGGTACCCCAGTTTGGATGCCACTGCAACTGGCGTGGAGAAACTTCCAAATCCGCTTTCTAGGGTCAGTTGGCGCGGTTGCAGCGCTTCCACCTCCGAACGGACAATAACGGCGACCGGATTACCGAGTCTCGCCAACACGGCCCCGATCAGGCCACCAACCCCGCCCGGTCCGAGAATTGTGTGTGTCACGTCTTGCGAGCTCCCATCAGGTACACCACGGTGGATGAACGCTTTCCTCATCCCGATTCAAAAGCGCCAGAAGAACCCACCTCCAGCAACCACGTTATGTTGTGTGGTGCGGGTCAGCGGATTGTTGAAGTTCAGAGTGTCGAGTGTGTAAAAGTCGCGAATTTCGCCGCGCAGGCTGATAGGGAAGATTATCTTTAACGGTGTCCTGAAATCCGCACCCGCGCCCCACTGCAGTGCACCGGTTCCCGAGAACCGGTTAGGGTTGGTGAGCCCATTCCCGAATCGTTCGCTTCCCTCGTATAGACCATAGCCTCCCCCGAATGAGAGCCACGGACTGAGCCGGGCTGCGGGCCTAAGATTCAATCGAAGCGAAGGAGTCACATAGAACGTGGCCAGACTGACGGGAGTCGCCGCGTTGGTCGATGACACGTCGTGACTGGGCGCCGCGACCGCGGGAACCTCAAAAAAGAGAGAGGCTTTATTTCCCTTCCACAGGCGACGGGCGTAATGCAGTTGATAGGCGATGCTGGAGCCTATGTTGATCGGCGCCGACGGGACGGTTCTTGTGCTGGTGTCGGGAATGACCTCGCCCCCGATTGTGAAACCAAGCTCGTTTTTGCGGTTGTCGTCGTTGTTCTTTTGCGCTTGCGCTGCCAAGGCGAACGCGAAGATTGTTGCAATGATTAATGCTGAACCTCTCTTCATCTATGCTCCGTGCAACTCAGGAAATGTTGAGAGATGAGATTCCCCGAAGGACAAGAAGTTTCCGTCAGTGGCTATTGCGACGCTGATTGGTGATGTCTCGCGAGCGCTTTTTGCAGGCAACGCGGGTCTGGACTGTAGCCACGTTCAATCGCCTCTCGCGAACTCATCATCTGTGGTTTGCCATGAATGTACCTACAGTTGGGATCGTGAAACTGCTTGCCTTCCGAAGTCACGGCAACCGGTTGTGCTGGCGGAATGGATGCAGGTTCGCTGTGTTCAGAGCGGAGGGATGGGATAGGGGCGGGCATCTCGCGCAGAAGAATGACGAAAGCCGCAATCGCAACACAGGTGAAAATCCCGAACCACTTAGACATATTCAACCCTCAGACGAGTGGTTAAGATACTCCGGATCCTTTTTCCAACCCACTAGCATGGAATAGAAATTGTTCCAGCCATGGAGCGCTACCATGATCAGGTGCCCAGGGATGAATGAGAGAAAACCGCACATCGCCAGGAAATGCCAGATCCTGACTAAGTGGTACCCGCCCATTGGGTAGGCCAACCACCGCAGCTGTGCGGGTTTATACAGCACCAATCCGGTCAGGGTCGCCGCAACACCAAAAAAAATGGACGAAGTGTACGCCAGCTTTTGAAGCGGGTTGTAAGGCTCAGTCACCTCGGGTTTCTTACCAAAGAAAAAATAATGTCGCACCATCGGCCACACCCCAGGAACATCGCGCAGTGTAAATAGGACTTGGCGGTAGTTTCTCGAAGCAATTTGATAGACAACATAGGTAAGGCCCGTCAGGACAAAGATCCACGCAAAGGTAAAGTGCCACTGCAAAGCGCCCCCTAGCCATCCGCCAAGGGTGGCCCATTTAGGAATATTGATGAAATTGCTCTGTGGAATCTTGGGACCGAAACTCGGAAATGCCTTGTAGATCCTCAACCCGGTAGTAACCATGACAAAGAGCGACACGGCGTTCGCCCAATGCGCCATGCGCACCACCCAGGGATGCTCGTAAGCCGCAACGCCGGTCCTTTGCTCGTCTAGGATGGAGAGGGTCTTTATTTCAAAAGCAGATGATGATTTCGCAACCATTTCGGTCCTCATAGGCCCCCGTGCCAGCTGTAGCCCTGATCTTCCCAGTAGCCTTTGCGATCGGACTTGAGCACATTTGTCACACGAAACGTATTGAGGTATTTGGCCTGTTTGTAGCCGAGCTTGGTTGGCATTTGCAGACGCAACGGAGCGCCATGTCCGCGATCGAGCGGCTTTCCGTACATCTCATAGCACAGCAAGGACTGCGGTTGTAGGATGCTGGCCATGTCGAGGGATTCGTAATAGTCATCCTCGCACTCCACTTCGACAAAGCGCGCTGTGAGGTCCGCACCGACCAGCTTTAGGAAGTCGCTCACGCGCGCTCCGCCAAAATTGCCGATTGCGTCCCAACCCTCCACGCAAACGTGACGCGTGTTCTGCAGGACTTTCGGGAGCGCCTGAATTGTCGACAGCTTGATTTCACCTGGCGTTTTCACCAACCCCTCAACTGTCAGTGTCCAATTGTCGAGATCCACCTCTGGGTCAAGAACGTCGTATCCGTTGTAGGGAAACTTCTCAAACTGAACGACTTCCGAGTCCTTGAAGGTCGGCGCTAGCCGGGATCTGCTGAAATACTTGCTGCTCGCCCAGTCACTGAAGGCCACACCCGTCTCCAAAAGCGAATCTCGGAATCTGGGTACAGCAAATGATCCCAGTACGACAAGAGGCGTTAACTTTAAGAGCTCGCGTCTGCCGATGTGTTTGAATTCACGGGCCGTGAGTACCTTATTCGAAGGGGCATCACTCACATTGGGTGATGAAGGGGCTATTTTATCGGGATTGTCGTTCGTTTCCATGTCGTTGCTTTGAGGGAACTTACCTCCACGTTTGTCGTATCGAGGGCTAACAATCTCCCAAGCCAGCCTCAGTGTTGATGTCTAGCTAGTTCCGAAAGTTACAGGGCGGCCCGTTGGATGCCCCCGGTAACCTTTTTGGCAGCTAAGAATCCCTCTACGGGCACTCTACAGAAGTAGCAAATAGGCCCAAATCGATTGCGATAACAGGAGATCTAAATGAAGAAGCGTATTTGTATGTTGATGGCGATGTGTGTGCTGGCGATCGCGCCGGCCGCGATCGCCCAGTCCAGCGATCCGCAGAATGCCGATGCCATGAAGCATGACGACATGAAGAAAGATGACGGCATGAAGCACGACGACATGAAGAAAGATGACGCCATGCAGCACGACGACATGAAGAAAGATGACGCCATGCAGCACGACGACATGAAAAAAGATGACGGCATGAAGCATGACGACATGAAGAAAGATGACGGCATGAAGCATGACGACATGAAAAAAGACGAGTCCTCCGACAAGAAGAAGCACAAGAAGTCGAAGAAACATGACGACAAGAAAAAGGATGACGGCATGAAGCACGACGACATGAAGAAAGACGACAGCACGGCAAAGTGAGTTTTCGGGGCGGAAGTTTCCCGCCGCGCCGGAATGTCCATGAAGTCGACGGTGGCAGTGGTTTATCCGGCGCGGCGTCAATGTGGTCGGGATCTTAATGTGGTCGAATGCAAAGAATGTTCTAAGAATCTCCACTTCCCCGCGTGACGAGGTTGGGAAGAGTCAGGATGAGTTTGGGCAAAGAAATCATTGACGATCGCGGAGAAAGGAATCCGTGCCCAGATGAAGCCGCCCTCATTGACCGCATTTGCAAGGGGGAACGCGAGTTGTTTTACGATCTCGTGCGCCCCTACCAACGCAGCATTTACTTGGTGGCTTACTCCATCGTGCAAAATGAGGCGGATGCGGAAGATGTAGCGCAAGAAGCGATTCTGAAGTCACTGAAGCACATTGATACCTTCCGAGGAGAGAGCAGCTTTTCCACTTGGCTGGTAAGCATCACGGTGAACACGGCGCGGATGCGCATCCGGAAAGAGCACAAGAGATTATTTGAGCCGCTGGACGGAGACAGGGATGATGAAAAAGGTGAATATGTCCCCAGGGACTTCAGTGATTGGCGTGAAATCCCATCCGACGCATTGGAGCGTGAGGAAGTCCGCGCGGTATTGGCGAAAGCCCTCGCTAGTCTGCCACAGCAATACCGCGAGGTCATCGTGCTACGCGATGTCCACGAGTTGAGTATTGCCGAAACAGCGAAAGCCCTCGGAATCCGTGAAGGCGCGGTCAAGACGCGCCTCCTGCGCGCTCGTTTACGAATGCGCGACCTAATAGCCCCTGTAGCATCGAGTTGGACCCCAAGCCGTAACTGGTTCAAGAAGGGTAGAAGGCCATGGTCTTAAACTGCCGCGACGTGTGGAAGGAAATATCGAATTACCTCGATCAAGAAGTAGAGCCAGCCCTGCGCCGGGAGCTAGAGGCCCATTTTGCACAATGCCGCCACTGCACCGCTGTTCTCGATGGCACTCACAACGTCATCGTCTTGATGGCCGATGAACGAGCCTTCTCGGTGCCTATCGGATTTAACGAACGGCTGGAGGAGCGCTTACGACAAGAGATCGAGGGGCGTTAAAAGTGTCCGTGCAAGATCCTGTGCTCAAAGAGTTCGGCAGCGACAATGGCCAGCGTGATTGCGGCTGAACCGAGTGTCAGTAGAACGCGACGGCGCTGAATAGCGTTCAAAGGCCGATAGCGCCACCGGGCGGAAGGAGCACGGCGGAGCCACCATCCATTCGCCACAACCAAAATATTAGCTGCTGCCCCGAGAGCAGCCAACGCGAGCACCGGAAGGCGAACAACATCAATGTCGTGCAGATAAGTAGCCCACCGGGCCAAGACGATCGTCCCGGTCCCGATCGCGAGTGAAAAGCCATTCAAGGCGATGAGTGTCGCGCATGCGGCCTCCATGCTGGCGAGGAATAAGGTGCCCCACGCCACAGTAGCGACCTTGTTGCTGCGTAGAATTTCCGTGCCGGCTTTGGCTTCGCCTGACTCAGTCAGTTGATCGGATGGAGTTAACACCCTGTCATTCCTCGGGCCACAGCATAAGTTGGACTAGTTGATGCGCGAGTTCGCAGGAAGTTTCGCTCCGCTGGCCAACGGTAACTTTTTTCCCGGCGAGGAATCTGTTGCTAAGTTGTGCCTTTATGGAGAAGGGGTTGAGATGAGCACAAGCACAGAATTGAGCACGCTAGGGCCCACATTGCTGCACGATCAGGCAGAAATCCGCGAATCGATGCTACACGCCGCCGGGATCCGAATTTCGCGGTACGGACTGGTTCTGGTGCTGCTACTGATAGGAGTGCTCAAATTCACTGGTGAAGAAGCCAAAGGTATTCAACCTTTGGTTGCTAATAGCCCTTTCATGTCTTGGATGTACGCTATCTTAAGCGTCCAAAGCACCTCCGCTGTGATCGGCATCATTGAGATCGCCACCGCCATATTGATCGCTCTTCGGTCAGTGTCTGCAAAAGCATCGTTTGCCGGCAGCATCGGGGCGACTCTGACGTTTCTGGTCACAGTGAGCTTCCTGTTTTCCACGCCAGGCGTTGCACACCTCAAGTATGGATTCCCAGTGCTAGGTGACGCCGGACAGTTCCTGATCAAGGATGTAGTCCTGCTTGGCGCCTCACTATGGACAGCGGCTGAAGCCTACATTCACATCGATTCGCGGTAACGAAATCCTCGACTCGCTTACTCCTGAAGGAAGACATGAAACCACTCACTCGCCGACTCTTGTTGGTTCTTCTGCTGGGCATTGCCACAAATGGCCTCCTGGCCCAACAGAAACCCGGTCTTGCCATTGGGGTTGTAGCACCAGCGCTTGAAGGCCGCGATCAGACGGGCAGGCGGCAAACGCTTTCCTCGTTGACGGGACGCAACGGACTGGTCATCCTGTTCTTCCGTTCCGCTGATTGGTGACCATTCTGCAAAGAGCAACTGGTCCAGTTGCAAGGCGCGCGTGACAAGTTTCAAGAGCTCGGCCTTGGCTTAGCAGCTGTGAGCTATGACAATGCGGAGATCCTGGCAGACTTCAGCCAGCGACACGGAATTACCTATCCGTTGATCGCGGATCCTGCATCCGACCTGATCCGGAAATACGACGTGTTGAATGCTGAAGCGACCGGATTCACCAAAGGCATGGCGCTACCCGGGTATTTCTTTGTCACGCCCGACGGTACGATCAAGGAGAAGTTCTTTGAGACAGCGTATACCGACCGTCACACTGCAAACAGTTTGCTCTTGAGTCTCTTTCCTCAATTGGTCGAGGGAGAAGGACGGGAAATAGCTGCTCCGTACCTCAAACTCACGCTGCTTCAGTCCGATAAGGTCGTGGCTCCCGGGAGTCGTTTTACTGTCACAGCTGAGGTCGAGCTGCCTGCGGATACCCACGTTTATTCACCTGACGTGAAGGGATATATACCTGTTGCTCTGGTGATGGAGGACACGCCAGGATTTGAACTTCAGAAGCAGAGCTTTCCAAAGGCTGAGACGCTATTCTTGCCTGCGATTAATGAAAGAGTACCTGTATTCACTGGGCGGTTCAGGATTCACCAGCAGGTCGTCGTCGCTTCTGATCGGGCATTCAGAAGTTCCTTAGGTGATGGCAAGGTTCTGCGATTGAACGGAGTGTTCCACTACCAAGCGTGCAACAAGACAACATGCTTCCGGCCCCAGGAGGCCAGAGTTTCGTGGGATTTCAAGGTGATCGGACTTAACACACAGCGATCTCCAGATGCGATTCGACATAAGTGAAGGAGTGATGACTTGACGAGACTCTTGGCTGGTTCTCTGATGATGCTGCTCACTCTGGCAGACGTTCGGCCAATTTACGGTCAGTCAATCGATACGGCACGAAGTACGATTACAGTCCACGTGGGAAAGACCGGGTTGTTCTCGGCGGCCGGACACGAACACAGCGTCTCAGCTCCCATCTCAAACGGTGCAATAAGCATTGGGGAGAGGCGTGTATGGTTTGAGATCGAGTCGGCAAGAATGACCGTGCTCGACGAGAAAGATCGGGATGCCATTCAGAGCACGATGCAGAACAAAGTGTTGGAGAGTTCTACGTTTCCGGTCATACGTTTCGAGTCAAGTTCCGTTCAGAACGCGGGGGGTGGCAAGCTGACCGTCGTGGGAAACTTGACCCTGCACGGCCGGACGAAATCCATCGTCGTGAGTGTACGCGAAGAAGGTGGCGAATACCTTGGCGAGACTCAAGTGAAGCAAACCGATTTTGGGATCGAACCCGTAAGCGCTGCAGGCGGCACTATTAAGATAAAAAATGAGTTGAAGGTCGAGTTCAAGATATACATGAAGCACTAAAACCAAAGAACAAGTGCAGCATGGCAAAAGAAGCGATTCTGCGTAACGTCCAAAGGCAAAGCCAGGCAAAAAAGCGGGCTGTTGCACCACAAGACTTTGCTACTTTACCCTGTAACTTTGAGAAGTCTCGCGCGTCTAATGGCCTAATGTCTCTGGGCTTCTCCATCTCGCGGCAGTTCCACCTTGCCGTGGCGAGCGCTTGTCGGCGCTCCATGTGTATGTGTCCATTGCACATACTGAGCGGCCGGGAGATGCGTGCTTGATTCACACTTAGCGTAAACGCCACATCCAAGCATTTCCAAGGCCGCTCCACCAGGAGTGGCCTTTTTGTTTCCCCAAGAACGAATCTCAAGGAGCCTTAAGATGAGCAAACCTAACCGACCTATCGCCATTTATCACGAACACCAGGACTGGTTCCGGCCGCTGTTCAGCGAGTTGGACCGGCGGGGTACGCCCTACATCCGGATCGACGCGCGCCGGCATCACTTCGACGTCTCCAGACCCGACGGAGAGTTCTCGCTGGTCTTCAACCGCATGAGCCCATCCGCCTATCTGCGCGGGCACGGGAATGGCATCTTCTACACCCTGCAATACCTGGCCAATCTTGAACGTGCCGGCACGCGCGTCATCAATGGAAGCCACGCCTTCCGGGTGGAAACCTCCAAGACACTTCAGCTCTCGCTGCTCGAGGGATTGAACTTTCCGTATCCGCGCAGCCGGGTGATCAATCACCCGACGCAGGCGTTGGCGGCGGCGCGGGGTTTGCGATATCCCATCGTGATCAAGGCGAATATCGGCGGCAGCGGAGCGGGCATCCGCAAGTTCGAGCACGAGGAGGACTTGGCGAAGGCGGTCCAGCTGAACGAATTGGACTTGGGGATCGACCATACCGCGCTGGTACAGGAGTTCATTCCCGCTATTGGCGGTCACATCACGCGCGTGGAAGTGGTGGGCGGCAAGTATCTCTATGGCATCAACGTGTATTTCAGCGGCGAGAGCTTCGATCTTTGTCCGGCCGACATCTGCAAGACGACCACAGGCGACGAACTGCTGCGTACCGCCTGCCCGGTGGACGCGCCCAAGAATAACCTGCGTGTTGAGGGCTACACCCCGCCCCCGGAAATCGTGCAGCAGGTGGAGCGCATCATGCAGACGGCGCTGATCGACGTCGGCGGAGTCGAATACATCACCGACAGCCGCGATGGCAAGCTGTACTTCTATGACATCAACGCGCTGTCAAATTTCGTCGCCGAGGGCACACGGGTTGTCGGCTTCGACCCTCATACGCGCCTGGCTGAATATCTGGAACAGGAGGCGGCCCGATGAGATACGGATATTGGCTTCCTGTTTTTGGCGGTTGGTTGCGTAATGTTAGCGACGAGAACATGGCTGCCAGTTGGGAGTATGTGAGCAAGCTGGCGCGTCGCAGCGAGGAGATCGGCTTCGACCTGACGCTGATCGCAGAGCTCAATTTGAACGACATCAAAGGCCCGCAAGCGCCCTCGCTGGACGCCTGGTCCACCGCAGCCGCGCTGGCGGCGGTGACACGGCAGCTGGAATTGATGGTGGCCGTCCGACCTACATTCCATCTGCCGGCACTTCTCGCCAAGCAGGCAGCGAACATCGATCACATCAGCGGAGGACGCATCTCGCTGAACGTGGTTTCGTCGTGGTGGGCAGAAGAGGCGCGCAACTATGGCGTCCATTTCGAGCAGCACGATGACCGTTATGCTAGGACCGCCGAGTGGCTGGAGATCGTCGATGGCGTCTGGAAAAGAGATCATTTCAGCTTCGACGGGAAGTATTACAAGGTCCAGGGCAATGTTCTTCAGCCGAAGCCAGTCTCTCGCCCGCGACCTACCATCTATGCAGGTGGTGAATCCGAGGCCGCCAAGAATCTGATCGCGAAAGCTTGCGACGCGTACGTGATGCACGGCGACCCACCCGAGCGCATCAGGGAAAAGGTCCGGGACCTCTCGGAACGGCGTCACAGATTCGGGCTACCGCCGATGAAGTTCGGGGTCGCGGGATATGTCATCGTTCGCGACACCGACGAGGAAGCAAAGGCGGAATTGAAGCGCGTGACCGACGTCCAGCAGAGCGCCGCCGGATACTCCAACTACCAGCAATGGCTCTCGAACACACAGCTGGAACAAAGGGTCTCGCTCGAGGACTACTCAGTCTCCAACCGCGGCTTGCGTTCAGGACTTGTGGGCACGCCCGACCGGGTAGCAGAGCGAGTGGCCGAGTTCGCGGAAGCGGGGGCCGATCTGTTGCTTCTCCAATTCAGTCCGCAATTGGAAGAGATGGAGCGTTTTTCCGAGCAGGTCATTCGCCCCGGCTCGAGCCAAGCGGTGCGAGGATTCTGGAAAAGGAACACGATAGGAGGCGCGGGACAAGGGCTGTAACTTTCGTGACGACCAAGGAATCACTAATTGGACGTTATGAAAATGAAACTCATGAATCACGTTGGATTGGTGCTTTTGATGCTGGTGCCCCCTCTCTCCTCGGCACACAACACCAACCACCTGAAGGGGCAACGCTCCCCTTACTTGCAACGGGCTGCCAATCAGCCAGTGGATTGGCGCCCGTTCGGCAAGGAAGCGTTTCTGGAGGCGCAAAGACTAAAGCGCCCCGTCTTGCTCGACGTGGGCGCCATTTGGTGCCCATGGTGCTCGCGCATGGACAGGGAGAGCTACACGGTCCCGGAGACGGCGGCCTACATCAACCAGAATTTCATCGCAGTCAAGGTCGATTACGACACCGCCGGCGATCTTGTGGCCGAACTCCAGCGCGCGCAGGCGATCCTCAACTTGCCGGCGGGGCTGCCCCTGACTTCGTTCATTACTCCGCGAGGCGAGCTTTACTACGGTGCGGGATACCTGCCACCCGTCCACAGCGGCGACAAGTTGTCGCTTAAAGAAGCAATGGCCGAGGCGCTTCGGCAATATAAGGACGAAAACAGCATCCGTGCGAACAGCTTCAACTTAGACATTCAAGATCTCAAATAGTCAAAACAATGCAAACACAATAATTTGTTTTCATTGCGGCAAAGCCAGTCAACAGCGAAATTGTTACTGAATCCCAATTGTTCTCGCGGTCGTGAAGTTAGTGAAAATATAGGAGTGAGTTTGATCGATCCCAATGTTTGAGGAAAAACTACAATTCCAACTAAGTGAAAGGAACTTGAATGAAGAAGCTCTTCGCAGCGTTAGCCCTTAGCCTCCTGCTCGCGGTGATTGGATATGCCGCCGACAACCTCAAGCTCAATCAACGGCTCGACTACGGCAGCGACAGCCAGGACGGGCCGCTGATCACAAGCGATGACTCCAGCGCGGGCGTGCGAGCCGGTCAACCTAACTACGTCATCATGTACGGCGAAGGCTGCTTCAATTCAAAACGGCAGGCCAAGCGCACCGTCGAGCTGTACGAGAAATACAAAGGCAGAGCTAATTTCGTGGTCGTCGATCTCGACCTAAAGCGATCAGACGCTCAGCAACAGCTGGTGAAGAAGTACTACCGCGGCTATATTCCCCATGTGGTTGTGCTCGACAAGAGTGGTGAAGCCCTGTACAACTCGTCGGGCGAGGTGCCATCCGACAAGATCTCGGCGCTGCTCGACAAAGCATTACAGTAGCGGTGCAAACAGGTCCGGCCCCTTGGGCCGGCCCTTTAACTAACGGTAAGAAAAAGCGTGAAGACCAATCCTAGTCGCGCCCGAGTGGCGATTGCGCAGTCCGAGTCAGTCTATCTCGACGCCCAAGCCAGCCTCAGGAAAGCGCTCCTCCTGATTCAGCAGGCGAAACAGGAACACGCGGAGTTGGTAGCCTTTGGCGAAACATGGTTGCCGGGCTATCCCGCCTGGCTCGACGTCTGCCAGAACGCGGCCCTCTGGAACTACAAGCCAACAAAGCAACTTTTCGCGCGGTTGCGGCAAAGCAGCATCTCGGTTGACGGCCCTGAAGTCTCGGCCCTACGCGAGATTGCCGGCGACTTGAAGATCACCGTGGTCATAGGCGTGAACGAAAGGGTCGCCTCGGGTCCTGGGAATGGCACGCTTTACAACAGCCTTTTGACCTTAACTCCCGACGGCAGACTGGGAAATCACCATCGAAAACTTGTGCCGACCTATACCGAAAGAATGGTTTGGGGAAACGGAGACGGCAGGGGTCTGAGGTCCGTGGATGCCCAAGGCGTCCGGGTCGGCGGACTCATTTGCTGGGAACATTGGATGCCGTTGGCGCGCATGGCAATGCACAATGCGGGTGAATCCATTCACGTTGCGGTTTGGCCCACAGTCCATGAGCTTCATCAGTTGTCCAGTCGGCATTACGCGTTCGAGGGGAGATGTTTCGTTCTCGCTGTTGGCTTGTTGATGCAGGCATCGGCGCTGCCCGCTGAATTGAGCGCTAGCTCAGCTGCCGGAGGTGCTTCGGGGCCGTGGATCGAGCGCGGTGGCAGCACGATCATTGCTCCCGATGCCCGCTACATTGTGGAACCGGTATTCGATCGCGAAGAGCTAATAATCGCGGATCTTGATCTATCTGAAATCGACCAGGAAGTCATGACACTGGACGTTTCCGGTCACAGCGCCCGTCCCGACGTGTTCACTTTCGCCACCAACCTCGAGAGTAAGGGTTCGACGTAACGCGCCGCTATCCGTCTATTTGGACAATGATGTAGCAACGCCATTCGGCCAATCTCTCGTTTTCCGGCCAGCTACTCACAACCCGTTACTCTTTTGGTACATCTAGGACTTCACGCCATTGAGTCGAGGAAGCACATCTCGTTCAGGTGAAAGTGTGGGTCCCGATATGTAGTACGGCATACCCATTCGAATACCGGACCTCGCAAGGTGGGTCTATGTAGTTCCATTCTCAGCGAATACCGATGCTCGGAGTTCGGCATTCTTCTGAACGAAAGCGTTAGCAAAGGCATCTCCGAGCGCGCGAACGGCTGTTTCGTCTCGAAT